>Ga0131853_10020360_pt1 | contig 12049 bp, 7 predicted proteins | sample TergutLab28metaG_FD_92764 | JGI IMG/M metagenome (GOLD analysis project Ga0131853, IMG submission 92764) | Labiotermes labralis P1 segment gut microbial communities from Petit-Saut dam, French Guiana - Lab288 P1 (version 2) (version 2) | ecosystem: Host-associated > Arthropoda: Insects >...
CATCAGTTCTGTTTTCTGTACAGATATAGTTAAAACATGCACTGTTATTATGTGATTTAATTTATGCGCAACGTCCTGCAAATTATCTTCTGTTTTGGATACCATAACTTGGTCGTCAGCAAATCACAGCGTTAGCAGTTGCTGATTTTTTGGAAGTGGAATTCCGTTTGTCTTCTTCCTGGCATTTATTTAGTAATTTATCTAAGTACAGTAGAACTCCACTTATCCGGATTAATTGAGACGGCGAGCTTTCCGGATATGCAGAAAATCCGGATAATTGGCTTCTTCTGTGAAAATAGGCTACATTGGCAGTTTGAAGTTCGGCTCGTACTAAATACGTTACGTAGCTGCTTCCAAACCTCTCGAACACGCCTGATTTGAAGTTCTAGAAGCCAAAACACTGTTCTCTACTTGATCCGATAACCGGTAATGTCAGGGCAAGTTAGTTGTGTAGAAGTCTCGACAAATTTACCGGAAGGGTCAAACCGATCCGGATATGTGGAGTTATGCTGTAAGTATTAAGACAGTGTAGCCGAGAGAGGGCAACCTTTGCATACTCATTTATTAATTTCAGCAAATTTTGTTAGTTTGGAGTTAGATTTTATTAATATTTTGTTTTTGTGTGTATATGTTCACTGTTGCCTTTAATAATGTATCTGGAATAGTTGTAGATTTTAAAGTATCAAATAAAACCTGTCTTTGTATACAGTCAGACTTTTTTTTCTATAATCTGTAAACATTCAGATGTGTTTCAAAATTGTATTCCCTTCGTTTCTCAATTAATAATTTGAGATGCAATTGTATTATACGGATTAATGTGTAATTTAAATTTCGAAGTGGTGGGCAACCGTATCATTTTAAGGATGCGTCATCAAATAAACAGTAAACTTAATCAAAGGCAAGTTTCAAATAAATCATTTGCCTTCGAACTTTATATGGCGCAGGGCCGCACCCCTTATTGTAGGCTCGTTCCCGGGCCGCACGTGGGAAATAGCAGTCAGTTAAAGGTAAAGTTTTCCCGTTACAGGCCCTGTGTGGCCCAGAGGGTGGGTAGAGGTATATAGCTCTACTCTTTCATGACCGCGGCACTAGAAGGGGGTGAGTGGTCAGCAGCACGCCCCGACCGCACTTTACCGCCGGGAAAGACCCGGTACCCATTGTACAGGAGGCTGGGTGAGCCTCAGGGCCGGTCTGGACGGGCGGAAAATCTCGTCCCCACCGGGATTCGATTCCAGACCGTCCAGCCCAGTAGCTCAGTCGGTATAGCAACTGAGCTACCCGGCCCACAAAATAGCAGTCAGTGGTATAGCTAAATGCATAAATTAATGTGTATTCTTTATAGTGTATGAATAATATAAAATGGTGGTCGCGGGCAGCAGTTTGCAGTCCCATTCACATTTCGGTCCCAAAACCACATATTGCTTCTCCCTAATAAACTGAAGCGTCACCCCTCCTTCCCCGTCTCTGCCTGTCCTTCTAGCAGACCGGTTATAGTCGTGACTGGTGTGTGACTAAATATCAGGCAGTGCTTCAAGGTGTCTGGAGGTACGAGGCTGGGGTAAAGCGGGACTGCATTGGCTTTCCCCTTCAGGAATTGTACTGCCTAGCTGTACAGTGACTAATACGACTAGGTACTTCTAAGGAGGGCGTATTGACTAACTTGGAGCACAGTTCTTCTTGAGAAACAAGTTTCAAGAGCCCGCTCCTTGTCCCTATCCTGAGCCAGATGAATCCCATGCACACCTGTCTTACCTCTCGAATATTTATTGATATCCTTCCATCTACGCGTGGGTCTTCCGTGTGGTCTCTTTCCTTCATGTTTCCCCACCAAAACTCCATATGCATCTCTCCTCTCCCCCATACGCGCTACATGCACCGCCCATCTCATTCTTCTCGATTTGATCATCCGAATAATATTTGGTGAGCAGTACAGATTATTAAGCTGTCATTATGTAGTTTTCTCCATTCTCCTGTTACCTCGTCCATCTTAGACCCAAATATTCTCCTTAACACCCTGTTCTCAAACCCCCTCAGCCTACGTTCGTCCCTCAGTGTGAGCGGCCAAGTTTCACACCCATACAAAACAACAGGCAAAATTATAGTTCTGTATAGTGTGTATGTGCCGGCCCTAGTGGCCGCGCGGTCTGAGGAGTAGGTCTGCTGAGACTGCGGGTTCGAATCTCACCGGGAGCGTGGATGTTTGTGTGTTGTGAGTGTTGTGTGTTGTCAGGTAGAGTTCTGTGCGTCGAGCTGATCACTCGTCCAGAGGAGTCGTGCTGAGTGTGGTGTGTCTGAGTGTGAGCTAGAAACCTCGTGAGTGAGGTGGTCGTGGCCCGCATTGGGCCGTAGCGTCCCCCCCCCAAAGGAATTGTGCTGCATTGCGCTTTTGTTTCAACTTACGTTCTGTGAATATGGTTTATATACCCGTAGTTAAGAAAGGAGCACATTTTAGTTGCAAAGTCTTTTTCTCCGTGAGCCTGAACCCCATTCCATCCAAAACAAATTCCGGGGAGTAAGCCCACCAAAAGTTTGTCCACTACCGCTTCCTTCCAGATCTTGTCCAATTTTCAGTCATGATCCAAACACTCGACTGTATGCAAAATGTCGTGTAATTTACGCCAACAGACGCCACCATGATCGTCGTGTTTTCGAGAAAAAAGCAATTAATTTGCTGCTTGCCATGCAGTAACACATTCTGTTCTCCGAATTCCATGCGCCGACATTTTATCAAGGTCGCTGTGCCAGGGTTGTAGATCACTTAGCCGTAAAGAACGTTGCCCAGGGTGTAGCACTTGGTGGTAGATCAACTTTAAAATAAAATACATTTTATCAAAGTACCTTTATGTACGGTTGTTCGACGAAGTCCGTTGGCGCGAATTTTGTCGCATTCGGTGTAGTTTAACTTACTGGTGGTGCCGATGAATGAACCAGATGTTAATAATAATAGGTCCAGTAAGAACACGATTGGGTGATAGAATTATAAACTTTTGGATGAGAGACTGACCTGTGTTTTTGGTTTAGTGTTCAAACATAAGTTGGAGGGTCACTGCGGTACAAGCCAGAAGGTCGCGGGTTCGATTCCCGATCTCGTCATTGAGATTATACATTGATCTGCTCCATGGGACCGCAGTATGACCCTGGGGTCGACGCAGCCTGTAACAGAAATGAGTGCCAGGAGGATTTATTGGGGGTAAAGGCGGCCGGTGCGTAGGGCTGACAACCGTGACATATCCAAATGTGCCGTTTGTATAGACATTCTGGAAGCCTCAACGTCCCAGAGCCTGAATGGCGTGTCCAGGACTGTACAGTGATTGCTGTACGTTTACTTTTTTCAAGCATTTGCGTTCATCAGAGAAGACAAACTCCCGAGTAGCACTTTGGAAGGTACGAGTATTTTATCTCATGGGGGGGGGGTTTAATAAATTGGACGTCTTTGTTATTCAGAGGTTTTGAATTTTGGAACATAAATGTTGAAGGGCGTGTGGGATACAGTTTTAATTTCGAAAAGTGGGCATCTGTGAATGTGCCAGTTGCAGTATTGTTTTCGTTACTGCTACCTGCACATTCTCTCCTGCAATCGCGCTACTGTTCCACTACCAGAACACTGCCAGCACCTCGTATCTAGCGCTCATTCAAATATACAACACTCAAAACCTCTCTTTCTTTATATATATATCTCACACACACACACACACACACACACATACACACACACACGAAAACCGTTGATATCTTAGCGACCGATGCCGATGCTCTGTCTCTCGCTCGCTCTCTCTCTCTCTCTCTCCGCCCCGCCCCCGGACCAACCTCCCTCAAAAAAATACTCAGCAAAATGTCATCCAATTTATTTCTCACGGTTGGCTCCTCCTTTCTGGGATGTCACAGTTAAGTGCCAAGCTATCGGAGGCAACTTCTCTCTCCGTCTGAATTATGAAGGTACATACCAGACTGCACGGTGTCACTGTGTTCGTAATGTTCACATCTCTGTTAACAAAACGAAGCAGCTGTTGAGAAATCGCTTTGGAAGAGGCTGTGGACCTGTCGTGAGACGGACCGCGGGTTGAATAAATTTGCACGTTTGGTAGTTAAAACTGGCTGTCCTTTGTAGACACTACATCGTGGTGGCGGCAGCAGCCTCTATGGTTATGTATGCTGTGATCACCTGCAACCGTAGTAAAAGCAACGAGGGAATTCTACAGCGTATGGAGGCCTTGTGAGGGAGGGCGGTGTGATGCACCTGCGGGCGGGTGTTGTTTGAGCGCGCACCGGCTGGTCAGCCGATGTGTCAGGCAATTACCAGCGTTTGGTGTCACACCGAACGTTCTCCGAAAGAAGGTGATATTGCAAATGCAGTGGAAAGTTGTCGGGGGCCAGCCATGGAACGTGGAGTGTGCATCGCAGCGTTTCTGCACCGTCAGAGCTTGATGTTTGCCTTGCGAATAGATGTACAGTCTTTGAATTGCGCCTGTCAATTCCATTGGTCACATAGTGTACCACGTGGTGTAACACGAAGGAAATGTCTTAATTTTGCCCGTCCATTACATTGTGCGTCTTTTATGGTCCTCACAATGAAGAGTATGTTTTCGGGAAGCATTGTGTTTACTGTGCGGTAGGAGCTGGGGTTTCGTGAAAGCTTGGCACTTGTAGGCATTCCAAGTTCAACTCGATCAAGGTCTTACGTGATTTTCTTCGGTCCTAAAGCAAAGTTGGTACTCAGATACCACATGAACCCTTTTTATTTTCATGTAGCCATCCGAGAACAAGATTTCCAATTCCGCCCCCCCCCCCCCCGCCCCTTTCTCAACAGTCCACTTGCCGTCACTACATTCCGCTTCCAAACCTTCCTTCCAACGCGCCTTTACCAACAGGACAAGCGAGCATTGCCTGGGAATCTTGCGATCAGTTAAGCTTTCTTTTTCCCGTGTACTAGATACAGCGTCTCTCACCTGTTTTCTTCTTATTACTATTCTCTTCCTCCTCCTCTTCCTCCTCCTTCTTCTTCTTCTCTTCCTCCTTCTCCTCCTGCATGTAGATCCCAGGCTGCAAAGTACTTTAGAGGTCCGGGGATCGAATCCCGGGGGGACGAGTTTTTCCCCACCCGTCCAGACCAACCCTTTGGCTCACCAAAGGTTGGTATTGGCCGGAATAGTATAGTCGTTATACCGATGGATTCGCAGCGGGATCGACGGTCCAGGGATCGAATCCCGGTTGGGGGCGCGATTTTCCGCCTCGGTCCAGACCTACCCTAGGGCACACCCGGCTTCCAGTGCAATGAGTACTGCATTATCCCTTTGGGTAAAGCGGCCGGGGCGTGTCGTTGACCACCCACCCCGTTTAACGTCAAGGCTAAAGAAAGAGTAGAGCTATACCTCTACTCGCCCTCTGTACCTTCGTGGCCTGTTACAGGGTGACCTTTACCTTTACTTTTGCGTGCTGTAGACTAAAGAGGAAATAGCAGTCATCTCCAGTATTAGATGGCGAGTAAATGAACTTGTCGCTAAGGGATATGTGGAAGTGGAGGTATAGGTGCACTCATTCTTAACCTTAGAACTATACGGACGTGAGTGTTCACGGTCACGTCCCAGCCGCTTTGCCCCCCGGGGAAAGGGCCCCTGTACCCATTAAACAGCCGGTCTGGACTACTTGAAGAAGAGAAGTGTCTTGTGCTTCTGCCAGGAATCGAACGGGGATTGCTCGGCTATCGAGCCGGTATACTACAGCGTAATCCAAGCTCATTACGTTGCACCATTAATTAGGACGCGTAAAAGGTAAAGCAATCCCATTACAGGCCTGGACAGGCCCAGAGGGTTCCAGAAAAGGGTTCCCAGATTTCGTGACAACGGCACAGGATGGTGGTAGATTGTCAGCCTTACGCACCGACCGCCTTTACCCCCAGGAAATACTCCTGGTACTCGTTTCTGTTAGAGGCTGAGTCGACCCCAGGGCCATAGTGCGATCGGAAGGATTTTATGTCAATAAAAAGTCCACTGAGACCAGCTGGGATTGAACCAGCGACTTTCCGATTTGTAGCACAGCACCTTAACTACTGTGCTACCACGGTCCCCAATTAGGACGCGTAAGGAACCTTAAATCAACAAGTCGGAATAATTGTAATGATTCCAATTGAGCCTCCTGCCGCTCTGTGTTGCGCAGTTTTCCTTCTGATCCGGCAGTCGTTATATTAAGGGGCTTTCTAGTAAATGGAAGTTCGGTGGAAGCGGGTGGGGTGCGGGTTAGGAAACTCGATTATGCACGTGTCGGCGCCCTCCATGTCTTCCCATCTCCCACCCCAACACTTTAACCTTAAGTCCCCCCTACCCCTTACCCCCAAATATATCTTCCTTTTGATTATCTTCCGCTCTAACCTTTCGTAGGCTGTGACGTAATTGGCACAAGTTTGGTTATTCACTTAATACGATTGTACCAAGCGACGCCAACTTACCGAGCGCTGCGCCATGTTGAATTCCTGTGAGACCGTCGGATGGGGCTGGGTAATAAATAGGAACGCTGGTAAGGTAAATGTGAAGGTCACCCTGTTACAGACCACGAAGGCTCCGAGGGAGAGTGGAGGTATAGCTGTACTCTTTCTTTAACCCTCGGCGCTAGATGGGGGTGGGTGGTCAACGCCACACCCCGGCCGCTCTACCACGGGTAAGAGACCCGGTACCCATTGTATAGGTGGGCCCTAGGACCGGTCTGGACGAGTGCGGAAAATCTCGCCTCCCACCGGGATTCGATCCCCGGACCGTCCAGCCCGTAGCGATTCGCTATACTGGTCCCTTTATCAGCGTGCACTCGCCAAATTGACGTACAGGTTCTTTGTTCTAGAACTTTAACTCGTTGGCCTTTTTACTTCGGGTTTTTAGACCAGTTTATTTCCTCTGTCTCTGTCCAGTACGTAAGTGGGCGCCGCCTGTATCATACGCTTTCATGCGGTCGCTCATCCATGTTGAACAGCACACACTGTACAGCTCCTAGCTGTACGGTTGTCTCCGTGCCCTGTTACAGTTATTAGTATTCTTCTCAGTACCGTTCTCGAACTCCCACAGTTTCTGACAAGGATACAGTCTGACACCCATTTTTATATCTTTTAATCATCACGTTTTCAGCTACCAGACACACAGATGTTTCTGATTTTAAGGTGTGTCGAATTAAAACATTTCGGAATAACAGTGGGTACAACTGAGTACCTGTTTAATGGAGCAACACGCTTCGACCTTATTAATACGTCATCGTCAGTCTGAACACGTTTTGCATAATACATGAAAGGAATACACAAGAAGGAATTTTATGTATTAAGCCTGAGGATGACAATAAGAACGAATATTGTTGCGCCGTTAAACACTTACACACTTAGTTGTGCCCACTGTTATGACGTAGTTGTTAAATGTTTCTGAATTGAAATGTAGCACGCATTTCCCGAATGCAGTCTGTCATTTTATCTGCTTGCATCTCATTCTCAAAGGATCTGCTAGCTTTAACATTCATATGTCTATGCAGCGCTAATGCCGGGGTGCTGATAAGTCCTTAGCCCGACCAGGAAGGAAACAAGCTGCGCCTGTCAAAAGTGTGATGGGCAGAGGAATGGACTGATTTGGCTGGGATAGGGACAGGTGGTGGACTCTTGTGAATGTGGTAATGAACCTCCAAGTTCCATAAAATGCGGGGAATGTAGCTTGTTTCCTTTCTGGTCGGGCTAAGGACTTGTCAGCACCCCTGTATATTCGCAGCGTATAACCAACAAGATGCAACGTTTCACACTTTGTTTATTTCTGTAAGAAACTCTACATGTTTCAGACGGTTTTTCCGTCCATCATCAAGGGCTCAAAACTGCACATACAGCGTCAGGTATTGGTCTGACAAATACCTGACGCTGTATGTGCAGTTTTGAGCTCCTGATGATGGACGGGACAACCGTTTGAAACATGTAGAGCGTCTTACAGGAATAAAGAAATTGTGAAACGTTGTATCTTGTTGGCTATACGCTAGGAATAGATCTGCTACCTCTTGGTATGTTGCAACTGTGAGCTACATTCTGTCGAGTGGTTCTGTGCAGCTGGAATTCTCCTGACGCGCACACGCCATGTTGTGCCTCGTGGGATGCGTTTGATCACCCAAAAATACGTTATTATGTGTTGGGCATTCGAATGGACGCTCAGGATGGTATAAGGAACGTGGAATTTTGTAACGTATCAACTAATATATTTTTTGGCGTCCAACATACGGTTTTAGCACTCCGCTTGGTGCATCGTGGCTTAGCGTGGGTCAACTGTAATTCCAATTTACCGACCCGACACCGAGTCCATTATTCGGTTGCCAGTACTGCTGAGTAATGTTGTCGACAGACATAATTAGAATTTGTTCTGGGAAACACGTACAGGTTGTGGTAATATAATTCAGAGTTGGTGGGTATTTAAGCCAGGAGGTACAGGAGGATTAATTCCATAAAGTCACCAGCTACAGCGCAAGTAACGTTAGCGAGCCTAGGGTGTTGCTGCATGTCGGGAGAGTGCGCGAAGTCGTGTGCGCGTAGATCATTGTGTTTGTGCGGTCAGAGCGGTGGAGGTGCCAGTATTGGTCTGCTTACGTAGCAGCTGCAGTCATGTGACTGAGGTACGAGGGTCGTAAGGTTTGTGAGACTGACACTGAAGGTTGTTATGAAAAATAACAGGGACTTTATGGATGTAATCCTGATATATGTGTGGTTATGCGTTTGTTCTAAATCACATGTGCTACTTGTTTATGAAAAGACATACTGCACGCCGCGTATCAGTACATATCTGCTTGGAGTTGACTTTCTTGTGACTGGAGATTTTTACACACCCACAGATTTGTACCTTATCATCTTTATAGCTTAAAATAAATATAAGTCTTGCTGTGACCTCTTGAACCTGAAGATGAAGTTATTACTATCCTTCGAAACGTCGTTAACAATTTACCAGTCCACACGGTGTAACATCCCAGCAGATTTGTGTTTTCAGTGTGGCCACTGTCAGAACCGCACATCTCTGAATATACATTTATTTAACATACATGTTATACGCGCGCCCGTGTGTGTGTGAGATCAGTCACTGCACCGCATTATGCACAGCCACTATCTTTGTCAGTACAGAGCCCTTATTTTATTTGACAAACACCTTTTGTCATTTACAAACGCTACTCCGCTGCGCTCGTGGGCGGACGGTTGATTGGACTACGTTAATATGATTTGATATATTTTTAACTGCAATTGGGTTGACACCCGGTGGCAGTAGTACAGTACACATTTACACACAAACAATACATAGAACAACATAATTAAGTATATAGAACAACACAGTACAACAGACGAGGAGGCAGGAAGTGGCAAATGAGAGTTGTCATATAAAATAATGATCCTCTGTTATCTACGCATCACATAGAAATATTAATTTTTTAAAGATCGACGATTATGTAATTTACATATAACAATTATTTCCGTCCCTTACAACAAAGAAACTGTTTTACGCGATGATTCAGGAGGAAAGGTCAGTGTTTTAGAAGGTGATAGTATTGGTCATTGTAAAAAGGGAAATTCATATGAACATGTGTTTTATTCCGAATGGTTACCGCGAGAGAGCTGTTTGTATCTCCAGACTCTACGTTGGATTTCTGTTTGTGCGGCTGGATGAAAAGCGAAGTTTGCAAAACAAAGGTGGATACACGAATCGCTGCAGGTATAAACAAACGTGACGGTCAGCTGAAACAAACAACACGCGATCTTCCCGCACGAGTTGCAAAGTGAACTGAGGCTGACGGTGGAATTTTCGAACGTTTATTGTGAACTGTGACGTATTTGTTACTTCTACGTAACAAATACGTCACTTAAAAATTACATTAAAATTAAACTTAACAACAGTAAGTAATTTCTCTACCTTTACAATGATTTGTATTTGTAGATCCACACAGCCCTCTCTCGGTAACCATTCAATGTGTGTTATTTAAACATCCAGTTACAATTAAAATGAACACTAATTTCTCTTCCTTAATTACCATTAACAGTGCTTTTGTATTTCTAGATTTCCAACATTTCTATATCGATAAACGTTCATTATTAGGCACATGTTCATATTATTTTCGTCTTTGCTTTTCACCATGACCGATACTATCATTGACATATCCTCCTGAATCACCGTGTATAATCATGAGGTTCGTCATCCCCGTTGTGTTCTATGAAATAACTAATGTAGTGTGTGTGTGTACTTCTCTGACACAACTATATATATTTGATTCTTATTTCTACTTACAAACATTGTATGAGAAAATGACACGATAAAGAGAATTATAACTCCACATATGAAAATGTACAGATGAGACTGAGATATTAGCCTGATTTATGTAAAACAGTAAGACACTGCTAACAACTAGAGTAAGTTATTAAACCTAAAATTATAGTCACAGATGCTACATATTATTTTACACTGTATATTTTGTACTTTAGTGTAATTACACAGCACACACAGACACAATATGATACCCTCCATAGATTTAACTGTAATAAGCTTAGACATAGCTTGCTAACAACATGGACCTCTCATGTAACCCACACCGCCCAAACTTTCCGACAGATACGAGATCTCGTGTCCACTTTACCCCTCCCTACCCCATATAAACAGCCCATGTATGTTTTGTATAACTGCTTAATGAGTATTTCATTTCCAACCTGAAGATGGCCATTATCAAGCGCCGAAACATGTAGTTGTACCTTATGTAGAAAATACTTTATATTCTACCAATAAGTATAGTTGTGTCAGACCAGTACACACACTGTGGATTAGTTATTTCACCCTGTATAAAGACCATATGGTTAGGAAATGGGTTTATATTGAGCATCGTGTGGCGGATCCCAGTACACTGAGTAACAAAATGCAGTTTCTTGTTTTTGGTGCAGTTACCCATTTGCTAGGAACGATTCAGCGTGTGGAATTTCGGATTTCGGGCCTGTCATAGCCATCGCTGTAAGGTGTTGGTACAGAACGCTGGTTTATACGGAAAGGTGCCTTTTGTAACTAACTTAACCTGAGTTCTGGCCATGCTACAGCGGGCCGGGCCCTCATGATGTATACTGAGGAGAGGCCGGGTTCAGGGCCGCCATATATCTGGTTCGCACCGCGGAACATTTGTAACTCTCCATCTGACATCTGGGTTGGGCCATTCTTCAACGTTCCTAGTGTACTTTAAAGCAGAACAGTTCAAATTGTCTTGTGTTGAGAGGCAACCAAGTGTCGAGTCCGATCAGCATTCATTATGTGACGCTGGTTCACTACAGGCAATATGTCAGTATGTATCAACATAACAGTGAGACGCGTTTGCGTTACAATAGTTGTCGTGGAAAAGCAATCAGTATTGCATATTCTGTGTGTGTGTGTGTGTAGCCTTAGGTACCCAGCATGTAAAACGCATGCACCTTATTATATTGTCATCTGTGGCCTGTCCGGCTGTGCAATATTTTTGTACATTATCTCATACACGGCACAATTTTCGAAAAAAAAAAATTACTGAACACAAAATGTGTGTTCTGATTTTCTCTACACTTTTGTCTGAAACATTCCTCATTCTAAGAATAATTCAGCGAGATATTATCGTAGGTCTTCATGTAAAGTGCCTGTTACTAGTCGGATTTTAATGAAACTTGAATTTTCTCGACGGATTTCTGAAAGAATCCCCAGATTCATATTTACGAAAATGTGTCCGGTGGGAGCGGAACTTGTACATGCGGACAGACGTTCAGCCAGACATGACGAGGCCAACAGTTGCTTTTCGCAGTTTTCTGTTGCGCCAAAAATGAAGCGCTGTGCCCTTGTGTTTGACAAAGTATTCACTTGTCCTCTTAAAGTTGTGTGTGTGTGTGTGTGCGTGTGGTGGGTGTGTGTGTGTGGTGGGTGTGTGTGGGTGTGTGTGTGTGGTGTATGGTGTGTGTGTGGTGTGTGTGTGTGTGCGTGTGGTGGGTGTGTGAGTGTGTGTGTGGTGTGTGTGTGTGTGTGCGTGTGTGTGCGTGCGTGTGGTGGGTGTGTGTGTGTGTGTGTGGTGG
>Ga0131853_10020361_pt1 | contig 12049 bp, 9 predicted proteins | sample TergutLab28metaG_FD_92764 | JGI IMG/M metagenome (GOLD analysis project Ga0131853, IMG submission 92764) | Labiotermes labralis P1 segment gut microbial communities from Petit-Saut dam, French Guiana - Lab288 P1 (version 2) (version 2) | ecosystem: Host-associated > Arthropoda: Insects >...
TGTTATTTATATTTCCTTAGTACTATCGGTAAATGTGTTATTTATATTTCCTTAGTACTATCGGCAAATGTGTTATTTATATTTCCGTAGTACTATCGGTAAATGTGTTATTTCTCTCTCATTAGTAATATCGGTAAATGTGTTTTGTCTCCTTAGTACTATCGGTAAATGTGTTATTTATATTTCCTTAGTACTATCGGTAAATGTGTTATTTCTGTGTCATTAGTAATATCGGTAAATGTGTTTTGTCTCCTTAGTACTATCGGTAAATGTGTTATTTATATCGCCTTAGTACAAAAGAAAAAAAGCTCCCCGAAAACGTTTTCTGTTGGACCTCCCACTTTTCGCCAGTACCAAGCGTCCGGCATGTGACCCCGAACAGTTTCATTTAGTGCCCAACTCAAGAATATGTAAATATTTTCCTCCGCGCCCCACATACACCATGCCAAGGCTTTTAGGAACAGAAACAACGTGTAGCCGGTCTAGTCCGGTTACGGCTTTCCTGTGTAAGAGTAATGAAGGATGTAACTTTGCCTCGGCAATGTACGGAATAAACTTTAGTGGCCTGCCTTAAGGACCCTCATGTCTATTTGGGGCTTGAGTGCTGAAAGAGCAGGGGGAAGATATCTATTCTTTATTTTCTCCTGGTTGTCTCAGCGGAAGGGCGGGAGGGGTTGGGAGGGGGGATCGATCGGTTCGCCATTACTGAGAGTGGCTGTGAAGTCGCACACAAACCCTGGCGGAGAGATATGTCATGCTGGCAGCAGGCAGAAACATAATAAAATACAAACAGGGACGCGAGCTGTATATAAATGTTTAAGACAATTACCACAACAGGGATATACATCCTGTGCAAACAGCAGGTTAGAGGGTTGTTTGACCGTGCATCTTCCTCATGAAATAAAATGAATGCCAACTTGATGCAACTAGGTAATTTTATTGATGTATTCTTATCTCGACATGTTTCGTGTACATACGCCCATCATCAGGAGCATTAGATGTTGAGTTGCAGCATATGGTTTTCCGCACCGAGTGCGGATGGAGCCGTGCACCATCCGCACCTTACACACGACCTGCGCAGCGGCTCTCAAGACCACCACCCATCCAAAAACTCGGCGCAGAAAACCATATGCTGCAACTCAGCATCTAATGCTCCTGATGATGGGCGTATGCGCCCGAAACATGTCGAGCTAAGAATACATCAATAAAATTACCTAGTTGCATTAAGTTGGCATTTCACTTTATTTCAGCAGGTTAGACTTGTGACTTCAACAAGTATGAGTAATTAACTGTGGAATAAGCGTGGAAACTGAATGCATTTAAAATGTCCATGCTCGAAAAGCGCGCTGTTAGTGTCGTGCCGAAAGTAAACGTTGTTAACAATTCTATGGAGAAATAGCCATGTCCGCACATTTACATGAATTTCAGGTGATGTATGTTAAAATAGAAACGGCAGAAATTCTAAAGCCAAGAAATGCCTTTTTCAAAGCTGTCGTGGGATTCAAAGTATAAATCAAAAATGCAATAACAATAAAAATAACACCGAAGAAATAAAAAGTAATACGTACAAATACAGTATAAAAAGGCTATAAAAAGAAAGGACTGGGATATTTGAAAAGAATTATCTGAAAACCGCACCCGAACGCCTCGCCATGTCGGTCGGAAAATAGTTACCGACGTTTAGGAGAAGGATACTACCTTGAGAGTCTAGCGTTCCAAGCGGAGTGATGTTAGACCCTGACAGTTGTGGCAGCACTTTGTGAGAGCCTCATATGTTGCTTTGTTATAAAAAAAATGGCGGTTTAAATACAATTTCTATTAAGTCCTTTAAGAATTTATTAAAGCTGTAAGGACAAAATTCTGGCCATGACAGGCACAAAAGAGACGTTGTGTTTGTGCAGTGGAAATGTTAACATCACCTTAAAAATTGGTTCTATACTTGTTAATGCCCTCGAGCTGGGTTAAAAAACGGGAACTATAAAATTACGACGCGATTATCTAATTAGTCGCTACACGTAAAGCCAGTGAACCCTATTTATGTTATTTTTTATGTAAAATATCTGGTTGTCATATCCAGCAATAATTAGTATAATTTCGTAACAATCCCGTGAAAACTTACCTTCACATAGCTGATAAGATGGAAAAACAAAACAACGAATTCTAATTCCTACAACTGTGTTACCACCTGCTGTCTTGTAAAATACTAGCTAGATAAACTGTTGTTTTACATCGGTCGCTGTTGATAATAAACTAGCGGACACTTGTTACTCAAGTAGGAATACTGATGTGAGAGAGTTCTAGGTCACTGAGAAAAGACGTTTTTAAATCATTCACAGGTACATCAGCAATATTAACCTTCAACAATTAAGATTAACCAAAATTATATTTAAAGATGCGTTTCGTACTGCGTAGTAAACACAACCAAATAAGTAGAAGCGGTAAAAGGAAATAATCACTGTTTGTTCTGAAAACCATGAAAACACATCAATGTAATTTTGATTTTAAACCTGGCGGTACATAAAAAGTTGATAAACATACTGGTGCTGTTCGGTGCGAAAAATGTTGTCTCTTGTTTTACAAACAGAAAAAATAGTATATCCATTGTGATGGTGTAGCAATGTATCCTTGTTCCACACAGAATAACGTCTAATGTTTTGGATTCTGAAAATGTGTTTAACATCGTGCTTGGTACAATACAGTAAGTGCGAGTGGACAGGTACTGATTCCAGCGCAGCAATTCTTAAGCTTTTAAGGTCAAATTTTTTTAAAATTTACATACAGCCAATTCTGATATTCAAAATACCTCCCAGTTTCCACAGCCCGGTTGCAGTTGGTTTAGTGAGCGGCACTAAACTATTTCTTATATATAATTCACTGGATGTACTGGTATATGACGTGAGAAGCAGGAAGTTAAACTAAGCACCCCATTAATTGTTATTGCCCGATATGTGTGTTCAGTTCATTAATCTAGAAAGCGTCATTTTTCTAAATTCGATCCAATTCTACAAATCCGTTTTATGAAATGTCTTTTAATATTACCTTCCCATTTTTGTGACTTTACCCAGTAATCCCTTCCTTTCGGCTTACCATTCAGATCTCCGTATTAATTTCCTATTTGCTCCAATTATAGAATTAGTTCATTGGGAATTCGTGTTTTTGTCCCGGAAGCAGATGACTAGAGCTAGGAAAAACTGATAAATTTGAAGAAAAAAAAACTTGGTCGTATGCTGTCACTGCAAAACGAAACATGGCTGCGAGCTGAATGCAATAGGCAGTGTGTCAGTGACGTGGGGCCGACACATCAGATACAAGTGATAGGGAGCCTAAAACATCAAGCCTAATATTTCAGTCTACTGTCACGGCCTAAAATGACCCTGCAGTTTCTCCATTTCGCCTGTAGTCCTTGACTGAAGAATCGCGGAAGAAATTGTTCTTTTGCCGCTTCCTTTTTCGGCCATTCCTTTCGCTCATCTTCCTTCTTATTCATTTTAACAATTCGAAGACAGTTGTAACCTCGTTCCTTAAATTTTATGTAGCTCTGTTACTTCCGACAAGGAAATGGCAGTCCACAAAATTGTTCTGTTTCTGGTATTAAGATCCACGCTCCACCCTTCATTTCGCGAGCTGGTAGATGTAAAATTGTAAAGCTGCCATAAAATCCAAGACCAGCTTCGTCTTGAGGAAACCTCCCCTCATGCGGTTATGGTCTCCGTAAAGTAATCGATTCTACGAAACTTTGAAATTCACCCCTCGACACACACACACACACATCAACCGTTCCTACCTTCCGGCAGCGGTTTAACAACCCCCAAATGTAAGACAAGGGAGAAAATGAAGTTCTCCTCTGATCAAGCACTTAATTTGAATAATTCTCTGGTCTGCCTAACTTTCCACAAGAGGGGCCAGAAAATTGATACTGCCTTGTAAGTTTGTTTACTTATTCGTTTATGACTTATTTCACGACGCTGTCAGTAGCTTAACTTTGTGTAGCGTCGAATTATAAGGTGGCAAATAGTGAAGACGACGGGACGTGGACGGAACTGATCGTCGCCGAATTTGAAATACCCTATGACATTCAGGTGACCGTGCATCGTGATGTATTCTTATGATAAAACCAACAAGATGCACCAATTTATCACATTTAATTTTGAAATAAAACTCTACATGTTTCGGACAGGTTTTCTGTCCATCATCAGGAGACTAGTACTGTACACACAGCAATAGGTATATGTCATACAGGTTATGCTGACTGCTTCCTAGTAAGGTAGTTAGGCAAAGAATTAGAAGGGTTAGTTATCTGGTCTTTTCAGGTGTTTAATATTGCTGAATGTATGGAAAAAGAGAGTGCTGAAGTCATGATAGCGGGACACGTTTGATTCTAGGTGTAAGTAGTTCAAAATTGGGTTGAGTTTTGTAAGGTTTCATGCGGGTAAGAGAGAAGAGTGAAATAACTTACTGGATTTTAAAAGGATCAGACGAATTATATAACGAGTCAGAAGAATAAGATGTCTTATTAAGAAGAGTAAAAGAATAATTTCAGACAACAAAGATAACATTAACATATATATTTTTTAAGTGAGAAGACGTTTATGACAAAACATTTGAAAGAAGGTTTGGTTTGAGAGTTTGGAGGCATTTATTTTTTGGCATTGATAATACGGCTGGCAGAATGCCTTAATTATGTACAAAATGTATTGTGTAGAACTAGACATAAATGTTGAAAAGAGGAAAAAGCAGCGTTAAAGCGACGCAGCCTTCTGTAGCGCTTAAATCTGAACCAAATAACACATGATGTAAGTGTATTGCATATGTAAAGTTAACTATTTAGGGAAAGGTTATTTGCCAAAAGAATAAACGTTTCATGTAACGATACATTTGATACGGCAATTACAGAAATTAAGAAACCCTATTGTTAGAATTAACAGAATTAATCTGCACAAAATTCGGTATTATTGTTTCGTCGGGTTTGACCAGTTCTTTTTTATTAGAAATACATCTGTTCAGTAGCTTCAGTTTGATTTGCGTTCAAATTTGACAATCAGTGAAGCGACAGTTAAGAACACCCTGTATTGTGGCAGACAGGCACAAATATTTCGAAGCGACATCCTGCGCCCATCTTCATGGAAAAAGTGATAGCAATCTGGAGACAGAACCTAACACAGGCCACTGAAAACAACAATGTGTCAGTTCTATCCATCTTTTCTCTTTCTTTTTGCATGATTCACCTTAATATGAATTATAGTCTTACAAACAATTTTCGAGACTTCTGCAATTCCTATCCGCCCACAAATTGTTAAAATTAAAGAATATTTCAACAGACGCACTGTGTTACAATATAGAGTTTTTACAACTGAAACACTAGAACTCCGACATGCTTCGATCCTTTCTTGTGGGTCATCCTCAGGCAATGTACTTCAGTGTTTGTGTAAAACCTAGATTGTAAATAATTGCGCACATACCTTAAGGAAAACCCCTCAATAAAGGGTCGAAACACGTCGGCGTTTTGTTGTTTTCATTGTACAAACTTTATATTGTAATATAGTAGCCTATATTTGTTGCAGCATTCCTGAATTTTCGAACCTTTTCCCAACTTAAACTGCATCTACATTCCTTGTCCTATCTCAGGAACATGCCAGACCCTACCTAACGTCCTGGCTTTAATAGGCCTAGCCATTGTTATTTAAATGACTTGTATAGATCACAAAATTCCTCCCTATATAAAATCCAAAAATTCACACTCAATTCTTCCCTGTTATACTCGAATATTTTCTTATTGACTTTGCGTTCTAACAGGATATATATTATTCACTTGAAATATTTTGACCTACTGAATATTTAAAGAACCAAGAAAGTGTAAATGCTTATTCTAAGCAATTTTATATATAAATTGCTATTGGCACAGTAAAACACATCTTGATATCATGATCGTTTAACATGAAGGACATTACGGTGCCCGTATATATAACATATTCTGAAAGTGTGTACCTTCTTGTTTTAGATCACTCATTTGTGTTTATTTGTCTTTTATAGGCCTAGTAGATTTTCAGCCAGTTTATGGCACAGCAAAATTAGCATATTTACTGCTGAACAAGTGTAACACTCACAATATGTCAGTTCTTGTTCAGGCATGTGCTGATCCTGGGAACATTTCAGTGCCGCTACGACAATAATATTTAGATATTGTCAAAGTTACGTGTTTTAACTCGAATTATTCCCGTACATGTTTGGTCGTAAAAGAGTGGAGGAACTGACGGAGAACTAGTATTTGTAATATGCAAAAGAAACGTAGTTCTCTGAACTGTTTACAAATAAAAACTTGAACACTTCTCTGTCCTGTATTAATACTTGTGTAACGTAACGAATTTATGAATGAAATGTTCTTTATTATTTATATTTCTGTAAGTAGAACTCAGTTGAATAATAGCAGGACAGCTGAATTTTATATTTTGTTGACCGTGTATCCCTGTGTAATCTTGTAAATAAAGCCAACGTGGTGCACAATTTTTCTTAGTATGTTTATTTCTTTTCTCTACTTGTTTCGGGCGACTATGTGCCCATCATGAAGAGAAATAACTGTATCTATGCGACACTTGGTATTTGTCACTCTGTATGGACACTGCACACTGCACACTGCAAACCAGACAGTCATCCATACAGAGTGACAAATACTAAGTGTCGCATAGATACAGTTATTTCTCTTCATGATGGGCACATAGTCGTCCGAAACAAGTAGAGAAAAGAAATAAACATACTAAGAAATATTGTGCACCACGTTGGCTTTATTTACAAGAGTAGAACAACTCGAAACAATTGTTATTTATAAAGGAATATTTCCTGAAAAAGGGGTGAACATTTATTTGCCCTATTTTTGCGCGGGTATTATTGAAGTTTGTGTTTCACATCTCCTGTACACCATAAAAAGCTGGTTTGAAATTCAGTTCAGTTACGCCGAACAGAGGTCCAAATATTATCAGCTTCAGACTGATTCATCACTTAAAAGCTCTTCAAAATATTTGATACGCAAAGAAAGATAAAGTAATGGCGCCAGATAAGGGCAATTCTAGTAGAAACGCCTGCCAACGTATCGTCTTTACATTTAATTTAATGACATTTACATTTATAAAAGATTTTAAATCAACATTTATGTCAGAGCAACAGCCTTCATTCCATGCCCTGAGCAATAAGGGATTTTGAAGGGAAAATGTGTATAATGAAAATCCCCGAAGACAAATAAGTCCATTACACACTGTGTCTCAGGTTTTAATTATGGAGGTTACCAAATGATGTGTATGCACAACAAACAAACCAGTACAATGAAACAGAATGGTAATCACAACGTCTTGCATAATGCATTTCACATAATATAAAATAACGACACTCTTGATGACAATAGAATTAGAACTGTTTAGTATTAGAATGGCTGTTGAATTTGTTAAGTAGGGAGATGTGATGTGTGAGTGATCTAAGTTTCTGAATGACGGAGAGCGACTAAGCCAAGTGGGCGTGTTTATCAGGCAGAAAGCCAAGCGAATAGCACTAAGACGAAGATTAAACTTTCGGCAACAAAGAAGAGGATAGAAGAGAGAACTCAGTTGATAATATTCGAAGAATGAAAGAATAATAATAGACCAATATCAACACAAAATACTGAGGTACAAAGAGAGGGACAGGGTTTCAGGAAGCACCCCAAACCGATGGAAAACTACCTACAGTGCGGTCTTTCAGTATTTGCCCGTATCTACAAACTAATCTTCCTTTAATGTATTTAAGCTAAAATTTGGTATTCATGTTTGATTTAGTATGCACTGTGGGTCTCCTACTGTGTGATTTAATTATCCTAGTTATAATGGCGAAGAACAGGTAAACAAGTTATGAATCCTCTCACTCTGTAGTTCTACAAATATGTTCCTCCCCCGCCACCTCCTGTTCAGCGAAGTCCAGGCCCTTAACACTGTACGCCCAGCCACACTGAACGCACTGTAGCTCGGTTTCAGGTCGGGGCATGTCTTGTGTTCATTTCTGGCCAGTTACGGATCATCGCCCACCGCTTTGTGGTGATAATGATGCCCTGCAAAGAGTAGACTGCAGAATTTGAATTACACCCACTGCAAAGCAGCAGCCCCTGATGGAAGGAAAGAACCCAAGACACATGATCCGAGACCGGAAATCACAAAAGACGAGAAAACGGCAATCTGCATTGTTCGAGTGCAGTTGCTTGCATGAGAGGCGATATATGGCGCCCATAAAGTGTTACTTTTATGTGCCTACTTGAGATGCACACTTAATGACGTTATTGAGCAAAAATGATTGCTGGTGTATGAAGCAGTTCTCTTATCCCTTCCAAAGCCAAGGAATTCTGTACTGTGCCGTCGGTTAGAGAAGGTAAAGGTAAATTTGTCCGCATGCACGACTGGATACACTACTAGGCCAAATGCAGGTTTAGCTTCACTCATTCTTAACCTCGGTACTAGATGGAGCTAAGTTACTAGTCTCACGTCCCAGCCTATTTACCCCTGTCGAAAGAGCCTACAAAATGAGTTCTAACCTATATTAAAGTTGCAGGTACTTGTGTCAGTGACGTATACATGCACATGACTTTACATACAGTACTGACATGATAATTGCATGCGTGCCTATCACTTATATATGTACGCGAAGTCTTTACAGCAAATATTTATGTAACCATTGCACGTAGGTTTATCAGTGATGCATGTATGGCTGTGTCGTTACAAGTATATTGACGTAGTAGTTTCTACAGCAGAATTCCTTTCAATGCAATCCTAACCGAAGGCAGGTGCCCACTTAAACACAGCAAACGGAACTGTAGATAAAATATTTAAAGCAATGTTCTTTCATGGAAAGTCGCTGCAAAATGAACACAAGCATTACTATGAATTCGACGTCAATCTCTTGACATCATTTTCAGCAGACTTACAGAATTTATGGCTACAATCCATGTCACGCAGCCTGCGTCTCCCGTCCCCAACACGTCATATATTTATTACAGTCTTGTAGCAAATCCTTGCATAAATTTCTCCCTTCCATTCTACGCACGAAATGTCTCGCTTAGAAATTCTTGCCCGTTTCAACGTACAATGAAGGCGTTACGAGACAAAAGAAAAATATTCAGGACTTCAGTATCCCTACAGTAGATGGAGTTAAATTGTCAGGCTACATGCTTCGGCTGTCTTGCCCCCACGTATCCGCTGAATAGGAAGCTGGGTGGCTCCCTGGGCACGTTGTGACTCGAGAGAAGAGACGGGTATTTCCTCGCCGGGAACTGAAGCCAGCACGACAGAAATGCTAACATAAATGACTGGTATACACGGAATTCCAGCGGACCTCGAAGACTATTTTTCTTACGGTGTTCTGCTTCTCCATATTTATCAGCATTATAAGATAATTACGTGAAAAACATTAGGCATGCGTTAAATACAAAGATTTTCAAAAAAAATAAAGTAACAAACCCTATCATACCGACATATTTATTGCCACTTCGATACGTTCATGGCACGTGTGTGGCAGATAGTACACAGCAGACTTACACGTATTCATTCACCACTGGAATTTAAGCGTCTGTCCTACCGCGACACAGGCCTGCTGTATCCAGGCGTGGAAGAAATCGGTGTGGTGTCCAATGTCTGTAGGAAACAGGTGACGGCTTTCTTCACGTTGCGTTTGTTGGAAATGTGACTTGGATTTTGGGTACCACCCTCCGTACGGTCCCGGAATTAATCAGTTACGAAGCAAAAAAGTCACACTACTATTTTGTGTCTGTGTTCTTGCCTTACTTGTCATGCATGCAAATCACATTTTCTGTGCTGCAGTATATTTTCATCTGTCACCTGCTTCGCTCTATTATATTTTAACACAGTATCTCATAAATGACATGATTTGGGGGAAATAAAAGGTACTGAACATAAACCGTGTGTTTGATTTTCTCTATAACTTTGAAACACTTCTCATTTCAAGAATAATTCAGCGCGATATGCACATAAATGTACACACGTCTTCATGTAAAGTACCCGTTTTCTAGCGAAATGCTAATGAAACTTAAATTTTCCCAACAGATTTTCGAAAAATCGACCAACATCATTTTCATAAAAATCCGTCCAGTGGGAGCCGAGACATTCCGCACGGACAGGCAGACATGAATGTGACAGTAGCTTCTTACAATTTTGCGAACGCGCCTAAAAACACTGTCCTAAAAAAGGTTGCAAGTCTGTCCAAGACCAACGAGTATAATATCATTTTAAAATTAGGATTACGTGGACTGAATGTCGCTTTCGCCTCACAAGGTTGCGCATTATCCAAGTTTTTATTGCTTATTTTAGGAATTGAATTCACATCTTTGGAGTGTTGTCTGGTAGAATATGGTTCACACCAAGGTCTTCGAAAATCTCTGAACTCTTTGAGAACTTGAAATGGGTGATACAGTCAGACGGCTTGACTATCAGACAAGCCTCCTCCTTTTCACCGTAAAAAAGAAAGGCAATGTACGTATAACGTAGCATTAAAGCGCATTCGTGCAGCCATTGTTGTACTGGAAAAGCAGTAGGTATTGCATATTCTGAGTGTGTGTTTGTGTGTAGCCTTAGGTATCTAGCAAGCAATGCGCATGCGCTGTAGTATATCGTCATCTGTGGCGTGTCCGGCTGTACAATATTTTTGCACATTATCTCATAAACGGCAAGATTTGCGGACAAACGTGATTGAACATAAAGTGTTTGAATTTTCTCTGTAAGTTTTGTTTGGCAAATTTCTCATTTAAAGAAGAAGTGAGTAGGATATTATTATAAATGTGCATATGTCTGTGTAAAGTACCCTTTATTCTTGTCAGATTCTATTTGAGACTCGAACTGTCTCGACAGTTTTTCGAAAAACATTCAAATATCAAATCCCATGAAAGTCCGTCCAATGGGCGGACACACAGACATGACAAGGCTAATAGTAGCTGTTTGCATTGTTTCTAAAGCTCCTGAAGAGGGAGACTAGTATGAAACATCTGCTACACGAAATACAAGTACGTAATAACATACAAGTACAAACATTGAAGGAGTTTTGTTTCAAGGAGCAGTACCCTTGTTTTATCTCTTATCACTGTGCAATGTATACGTAGCTGAGAAAACATTAAAAATAGAAGAACAGCCAGATAAACAAAAATGCGTTTTTTGTCATGTTCATCAGGAGAGAAAGGCCGATTCACATCGCATCCAGACACACTACTGCATTTCTTCCACACAGATTTAGCATATGTGAGTACAACATGCAATGGAAATACTGCGTGATGACTGGCAGGTCTTTCATTGCTCTGTTACGTCCACGGCAGGACATAAGAAACCGCCAGCGAAGTTACATTTTGATATAGCTTACACTGGGAGTGTATCGCTGACAAAAGTATAGAAAAAAAGGTATTATCGGTTAAGGTTTCACTCCTCTCCTGATTACTGAGATGTCACTGTACTTTGCTATTTATGTCTTAACCCCCACACTTACCTTTCAGTTGGTTGTTACTTTTCTAGAACTAGAGAAAAAAGAAATTGGTTTTGAGTAACACGTTCAGATAGTAGTTACAGTGATAGTTTGTAACAAACACACAAACATACAGAGAGCAAAATATGGTACTTCTTTGAGATGTGCAAAGTTGTAAAGCAAGCAGGGTACGTGTGGTAACTCTGTTTACATTTCGTTAAGTCTAATTCTGCGTCTTTATCGATGGGAAAATAGGAGAAATCTACGGTGAGGTAAGAAAGTGAATTGCCCTAGGGGATTTATTTCCGTTTCTCATGCAGCGTGCAGTTTTATAGTCCTGCCATTAATGGCTTGCTGTAGAAGACACTTTCTTAGGTTTTAGAGATCTGAAATTGGTTTCGCTTGAAATATTCCCGTAATTATGTACGATGTATAGCGGCAATGAAACAGTAGCAGATATTGCGGGGGGGGGGGGGGGGGGAATTCGGGGGGGGGCCGGGCCCGGGAAGGGTTTGGAAGACTACAATAAATTTTTTAAAACCCTTTTTCTTTAGGAAATGCCAGCCCCCTTTGTCAA
>Ga0131853_10020362_pt1 | contig 12048 bp, 8 predicted proteins | sample TergutLab28metaG_FD_92764 | JGI IMG/M metagenome (GOLD analysis project Ga0131853, IMG submission 92764) | Labiotermes labralis P1 segment gut microbial communities from Petit-Saut dam, French Guiana - Lab288 P1 (version 2) (version 2) | ecosystem: Host-associated > Arthropoda: Insects >...
CTTCGCGCCTCATCGTGCACGTTCTCTCATCCTTCATTGAACATCCGAACCCATTTCCTAACCATGCCATCACTCATCGCATTGTCACCATACACTTGACAGATCTGGTGATGAATCTCACTTCCTAGCACATTCCTAGCGTTCAAAAAACGAATTACAGACCGTATTTCACAGTCGGCTGCCCCTTCAATTGTCTTAAACATGTTTAACGCACAGGAACAAACACAAACATAATATGAATTTCACGAAATGGCGTCTGTGGCTTCTCAATTGATACAGGAAGTCACTGCACATGCGCAAAGTGACAGTCTCGAGGATGCGCGAGAGATATGCGGAGATGGTACTTTCCGAATAATCTACGTACATTGCTGCTGTTGTGCGAAATTTGTTTGGTTGGCTATTGAATTTGCTTATTGTTTAGGTTAACACGTCTGTGTGTTACTTGAGCAGTGTATAGGTGCTTGTATGTGTTCAGCCTCCAGTTTCTTGTGTGGTGCTTATGCTGTGGTCTTCTCTTGCTGAAGCACATAGGCCCGTATAGTGTAAAGGCAGTTGGAAGTCTAAGTGTGCTTATTACATCTTTCGAAGCCACAGGGCATGTGCTGAATACAACTAATGGACTTCATATGGAAATGTTGTGTCTATTGAATATGAAATCGGGTAGAATAGTAAAGAAACACTGTGTTTCGGATGCTAGTTGCTCATAACAGTATATTTAACCTAGGATTATTTGGTTCGTGGAATTTATGCATTGTCCACTTTTGTGGTTTAGAAAATGTTTGTGTCAGACGTAGTGCCTAGGTACCTCCGTCCCTTTTTACCTGTAGATGAACACTGATCTAGCTTCCGAAACCTCGTGTTCTGTTCGGATTACTAGACTAAGGAACTAAACCCCGAAACCAAGCAAGTATCAGACAGCCTTATAAATTCCATGCCTACAATCTAAAGTTTGCTGATCCCAGTGGCCGCGCGGTCTAAGGCGTAGGTCTGCGGTCCCTCGCTTGCTGGGATTGTGAGTTCGAATCCCGCCGGGGTATGGATGTGTGTCTCTTTGAGTGTTGTGTGTTGTCAGGTAGCAGTCTCTGCGTCGGGCTGATCACTCGTCCAGAGGAGTCCTACTGACTGTGATGCGTCGTTGTGTGTGATCATGAATCGTCGATAATGAGTAGGTTCTGACCCACTGGGGCTGTTGCGCCATTGTAAAAAAGAAATCTAAATTTTGGAAGATTTTGCAGCTCGTGTTATAGTTCATTCATTCACTTAGTCGCCTATTTGCTCAATCACGCATTAACTCACTCAATCGTTTATTTATTCACTCATTCACTCAGTCGCTTATTTACTCATTTACTCCATTCACTCATTTGTTGATTGATTTCATTATTTATTGCTGAACAAGAGTACATGTAGCTCAGGTTATATATTGTCGAATTATGTAGTTTGATCAGGGACTAAGGAATTGGAAAGAACCTGAGGAGGAATGTTCATGTCATGTTGTGTCGAGGTACGCCCTCTACCGAAATTTATGTGGAGGTACTGAAGTAAACCATGAAAATTATCAAACATGATAACCATTCTTCGGACCGAGAAATTGGCGCGGAACCGCTGAAATACAAATCAGAGTCCTGACCAGGCAGCCACGACATTCGACGCCTTTGGTTACTGCAGTTTTCTGCCCAGTATTTGCAGAACTTTAATCATGCAAACTTTTATGTTTGTGTGTCTGTGTTACTCAGTATGAACATAGTAACCGTCGATATGTTCAGTCAGCAGAACAACCATCTTCGATCTGTAATATCGAGGTGCAGGTCCACGCAGGGACAGGAATTTTTCATTTCGCCCACACTCCTTCCACTCCAGTGGATATGGGGAGAATTTTCTCCCCACAATAAATAGGCTTCATCCTGAAAATAACCCCCCAGTTTTGCTCAGTACTGAGTTCAATATTTCAGAACCTTTACTCACATTCCTACGTACGTCTTCTTGGCGTCTTTCTGAAGCACCGAGACAAATTCATGTCATTATATTCGTAGGTGTACCCAGTACATGTATGACCGTGTAATGTCTCAGGCACTCAGTCTCCCGTCTCGCACCTTATAGGCCGATATTCAAGCCCAGGTCATTCGGTGTAGCATTTGGGTTGAATAAATTGGCACCGGAGCAGGTTTGGCACAGTGTAGCCCAGTTAGGCACAGTGTAGCCCAGTTTTTGCCTGATAATTACCATCCCATAGGCATGTCTGATAATATGACGGGGGGAGGGGGGCAAAATCGACCACGGGTGTTTTTTTCCCCCCTGTGGCGCTGCGGCCCAACGCGGGCCATGGCCTCCTCATTCTTGAGGTTTCTACGTGTAGATCACACACAGCGACGCATCACAGTCGGTAGGACTCCTTTAGACGAGTGATCAGCTCGTCGCAGCGACCTCTACCTGACAACACACAACACTCACAACAGACAAATATCAATGGCCCCGGGGGGATTCGAGCCCACGATCTCACAGCAGGCGAGCGGCCGCAGACCTACGCTTTAGACTGCGCGGCTACTGGGACCGGCCGACCGGAGGTGTTAGGAACTTTAATTTACGAAACATTCAAGTTAGAAAGAAGGAGAATATTAGTTTGTATCAGTCCTTCATACACATACACATACACATACACATACACATACACATACACATACACATACACCGGTTTTCCGCCACTCTCGCCCTTTTTTTTCTCCTCTTCAACTCGGTAGTCAAATAGAACTATTCTTAGGTAGAAAAAATATTGGAGAGGCATTTGTTCGTGGCTTGTGCCCACCCCCAAAATACGCCTATGATTCCACCACACAACATATTTATTTAGCCAATGCATGGACGTGGATCTATTAAAGGTCGCAGTTTCCCAGAGACATAGCCTGACCAGCACCACACGAATAACAGGCAATGTTGCGTAAACCGTAACATTGAGAGGCGTTCGTGCAACCATTGTTGCATTAGATAAACAGTAAGTATTGCATATTCTGAGTTTGTGTTTGTAGCCTTAGGTGTATAGGTAGGGTCTTGGTGGGGAAACCGGAGGGAAAGAGACCACTGGGGAGACCTAGGCGTAGATGGGTGCATAATATTAGTACGGATCTCCAGGGGGTGGGATGTGGGTATATGGACTGGATTGGGCTAGCCCAGGATAGAGACAGGTGGCGGACGCTTGTGAATGCGGTAATGAACCTTCGGGTTCCGTGAAATGCGGGGAATTTCTTGACTAGCTGCAAACCAGTTAGCTTCTCAAGACGGACTCTGAACCATGGAGTAAGTAAGTAAGCAAGTAAGCCTTAGGTATCCAGCATGCAATGCGCATGCGCCATATTTTTATTTGTGGCCTGCCCAACTCTGCTGTATTTTTCCACATTATCTCATAAACGGCACGGTTTTCGAAAACATGGTTTTTTTGCACATAAACACACATAAAATGTGTTTTGATTTTCTCTACAACTTCTGTCTGAAACATTTCTCTTTAAGCGAGGTATTATAATAAATATGCTTTGGCCTTCATGGAAAGTGACCGCTTTGTCGGATTTTGATTAAACTTGAATTTTCTTGACAGGTTTTCGAAAATTACTCAAATATCAATTTTCGTGACTATCCGTCCGGAGGGAGCCGAGTTGTTTCATGCGGACGGACAGACGTACAGACAGACAGGCATGACGAAATAACAGTCGCTTTTGACAATTTTGCGAACGCGCCTACAAAATTCTACACGCGCGCACATTCACGCCCTTCATAATTTGTATCGTCTGACTTTCCTATGTAATACTCGCTTTTGAAATGACAGAAAGAAAACGTTTAATAATTCGAATTGACCGGTCTATAGTTTGCGCATTTTTTTATGGAGATGTCGAGCGCTATGACACGTATGGACCGGAGTCATATTTAGAATGCCGAATGTTGAGTCGCAAATCGCTTGTTTCGTTGACCTCGATTGAGTTGTTATTTGACGTACATTAATTCCATAAACTCGTAATTAAGGTAGTTTGCAGGACATGATTTGAATTGCATTTATTCTCGGATTCTCTTTCCACAAATTCTGCCAACGTAACCAATCGGCAGCTGCAGTTTCTGCAACAGCCTTGCAAATGGCCGGAAATTAGCTGTATTTAGTTCCTTCCATTTGGGTTGTTTCAACGCACTACCGAAACAGTGTTTTAATAAAATTAGTTACATTTTGTAGACCTTATCGCTTAACTGTTTAAAGCACAGTGGTTCCTATATGTACCACTTGATTTCCCAATAGAATTCTGTGCATTTTCCACAGTACGTATTTACGTGTTCCATTTGATGGCACACAACAAGACAAGAAATGTACGTGTAACAGTAATATTGGGGTCTGTTCGCGAAATCCCTTTTGTTGTGGAACAGCCATAAGTATCACATATTCTGATTGTGTGTCTGAGGTCTTATTTATCCAGTACGCAAAACGCTTGCGCCGTATTTTCAGTTGTGGCTTGTCTGGCTCTACCATCTTAGTAATTAACCAACTTAATGCAAAAATTGTTGTTTTATAATTAGTTTATTATATGCCTCTACATGTTTCGAGCACTGTGTGCTCATCACCAGGAGGTCAAAATGTTATTATACAGCATCTGGTATCATCACACCTGTAGGTGGCCGTCCCATGCACAGGTTGAGAGAGGCCACCTACAGGTGTGATGATACCAGATGCTGTATAATACAATTTTAACCTCCTGATGATGGGCACAGTAGTGCTCGAAACATGTAGAGGCATATAATAAACTTATTATAAAACAAGAATTTTTGCATTAAGTTGGTTAATTACTAAGATTATACTGAGATGCACGGTCAGCAATACATCAAAAATTGCCTCTACCGTGTTTTCCCACATTACAAGTATCTCATAAACGGGACGATTTTCGGGAAAACGTTATTGACAAAACGTGTTCTAATTTTCTCTACAACTGCTGTGTGACACATTTCTCATTCTAAGAAGAATTCTGCGGGAAATTTCTACGCGAAAGAAAGTACTTGTTTCATTTCTCAGTAGTGTTTTTAAAATTTGGTTCTACAGAGTATCGTAAGTCGAGTATATGATAGTAGCATACAGTACACTGAAGTTGTCTTTTCTGTTTTGCAGATAAATAGTCAACTTTGATTCACGTGGCCTTCGATATAATTCAGAGTGACCAAACGGTAAGTCATCTCTTTGTATGTATAGATAAATAAGTACTTTATATGCAAGACATTGTTATTAAAAATGGGACTGGAGATCTCAAATCGGCCGAAACTTAGTTAAATTTTAAACCGTACAATTGTATACCGGGTCTTTCCCGGGGGTAAAGTGCGGCCGGGGCGTGCTGCTGACCACTCACCCCCTTTTAGTGCCGCGGTCATGGAAGAGTAGAACTATAACTCTACCCACCCTCTGGGCCACACCGGGCCTGTAACGGCATCACTGTACCTTTTTTTAGAATTTTGTATTATATAATGTAGTGAATTTTCGTGGCGTTTTTGTGTAGCACTTATAATGTGATTAAAGACTTTACGTTAAAGCTTATCCTTGATCGGTGTTAGCACTGGAATTGCAAGAGATGGAGTAGAAGGTTCCTAGAGGATAAGGTTTTTATTTGGCTTTTAAATTACAAATTCTTCAGCCTGTGTGCCTTTCACGACATTTTAAGTTGCCAGTTCCTTTAAAATCTTCCTTAGTGTGGGTGTGTGTTAAATGTACGTACGTAGTAAAGCGAGTGCAGACACTATCATATTGTGACGAACTTGTCTACAGTACGATAGTGTCTACTTCTTGTCTTGTCTGGTATACTGTTTAAAATAATTGGATAACATCTTTTAATTATATTAAGGAGAAATAATTTTTATTTGTCCCGCTACAATAAATATGTGATAAACATCCATAACCCTCAGATAAGTCTAGCTACAGTGACAAAGGCAGTATCTTGAACAGTCCTGTACTGCAGTTCCGAATTCATCTTTTTAACTACTCTTAGTGAGGAACTGGACCCCTGAAGATCACATCAGTTGTTTTCCGATACTTTCGCTTCGTTTCCCTGAACAGATTCTAGGACGTAACTGAAGTACTTTAGGAGAGGCGTTGAATGTCATTTCACCGAATCTGGTCCCAAATATGACAAGCATCTCTCTGTGTCACAAACGACTGATTGTCCGACCAACAGATCCAAGTCTCAGTGCGTGTGCGCGTATCTGTGTATGCGTATTAACAAGCCAACAAACTATAGAGTCATTTCTCCGTATCTCTTAGTAGCGCAGATGGCCTCTTACTGGAACTAAAGACTCATTAACATCTTCAAAACATCTCATCATTGGACACACTTCTGCTGAACAAATTGAATTCAGTCGACACACTCAGTTCTCATTTACAACCAGGTCTTCCTTGACGTTTTTCAAACAGAACATTTTATTTACAGCAAAAGTAATTCCACAAAGTCCCCTAGCTTAAGGCGCAGGTAAAGTTAACGAGCCTAAGCTGGCGTCACGAGTGAATGAAGTTCGCGAAGTCGTGTGCGCGTAGATCAGTGTCTTTCTGCATTAGGAGTGTTGGAGGTGCCAGTAGTCGTCTGACGGCGTAGGAGCTGAAGTTATATGTTAGTGAGGCGGGAGGGCTGTAAGGTTTGTGAGACTCGTGCTGAAGGTTGTCGTGCAGAGTGACAGAACCTTTGTGGATTTAATTCTGTTATACTGCTCATCTCACACATGATTTCAGAATGATTTACCTTTCTATCCCGTTAACATTGATCACATCAATTGAAAGGTTAACAGCCAAGATAACAGCAGTAATTCTAAGTCAACCTCCAACATCAGTCTTCTTTTGTACTACCTCTAAAGCCCAACCCTATTTATTAATCACGCGATTGTAAAGTAGCTGTTAATCTTACACATAACGGCTAATGAATTAATAATAGAAGACAGTTGAAGTATATTCCAAGGTTGTAACGGCGTGCAGTCACTCGCTAATATTGTAAGTAACAAGAGTGTTATAACATTTTTTTTTTGTTTTGTTGACCGTGCATCTCAATATAATCGTGTAAAGAAAAACCAACTTTTTAGATGACTGTCTGTTGTCCCCCACTGACAACAGACAGTCATCGAAAAAGAACAGTAAGCACCAATTGCTGTATACATACGGTGTACCTCCTGATGATGGGTTAAGATACGCCCGAAACATATAGAAGTTGTTTAACGAAATATGCTGAAGATAAATTGTGCACCAAGTTTACGTTACAGGAGTGTTATAACAGTAAGTCCCTTGTTTACAACAACATTATATCGGAATGCTAAACGAGCATCTCATGAGTTAGTAGATTGTTATAAAGCATCAGAGGAATTATGACTGACAAAACAACAGTATAACAGTTTAAACTTCAGCGAGTGTCATTTGTCCCTGGCGAGGCTGGCATGACCTACTTTGCGATAAAACCCAAGCCTTCAAGGTGATAAACCGGTGAATAACCAACAAAACCACGACCCCAGCTATTTATGTGTTTGTTTGTTTCAGCGGGCAAGCGAATGAGTGACTTAATGCGTGAGGGGGGTGAATGAGTTAGTGAGAGTAAAAGTGTGCATTTATAACAACACAGTCTTCAAAATCTTAACTTGGACCCAAAATTGAAAGGTAATGTTAAAGACTTTTGGCCTCCCGAATTGGTGTGTGTTTGTTTGCACTGGTAATCAACGGATCGGAATTTCTGTAAGTAGTCCTATATACATAATTTGTTTACTGGCGTTTTATTAATTAGAGGAAGATTTAACGCCAAAACAATTGGTTCTGTAGACTCTCCGTACCCGTTAGCTTTCATCATTACATTTATGTAGCCACATCCTCAGAATTGTGAATATACTCTTCCTTAATGTACTTTACAACAGGCTTGAAAGTACCAACTTTACGGACTGTGTGTGTGTGTGTGTGTATGTGTGTGTGTGTGCGCGCGCACTGCATTAATTGCATCTACCAACGTTGTGATAACGTCTGGATTGCAGAAAGTTCACACAGTGGCTCGGGTGGAAAGGGATTTAAGTCACCAGTATTTCTTAAACTTCCCCAGGGCTGTATAGATACCAACACACCCCTCCCGTCTCCATGGTAACAAACGCTTAGCTTCCATGTCCTACTCTGCCCTACACCATCGTTCGCTAGGTAAATACGTCACATACCCGAAGGATTAAAGGATTCAGGGTACGCTGCATGCGATTTGAGCATGACACGTGGAAATAACGCACTTTAGCAGCTGAGTAACACGCTAATGCTCAAACAAACAAACAACAAGAGTAATATTCGAACAAAACGAATACTGGTCGGATTTAAGATGGTCTTACGAGTGGGATGTCATAAATCTCCCTACTCTTCCGCTGTGCGAAATAGAACGTAGCACGCTGACCTTGTCTGTATTGAGACAGGATTCTTTCCTTAGACGCAGAGAGATACGGTGTTCCGGGTTGCTGTACGTCAATGCAGATCGTATTATTTTGAGTCATTCAGTGGTGTAATATAAAGAAATTTTTCTGTTTGTCAAACAGTAGCCCTTTATTTGGCACAAGATATCGGATTCGAATTTACTTATAAGTGTGACATCTCGTTCTCACATAAATACGAAAGTAATGAGGGTATCTGCAATCACAACAATGTTAATTAAGTTGAAATTTATTAAGCTACATGTTTCGGCTCACCTATAAAAAACCATAATCAGACTGTAAGATACAAGGGGAAAATTCTACATGTTTTATAGCTTATCTAGTTTTTGTATTGTTTGCGTTGAGATGTCAAATTGTATATCATAAAAATACGTATATGATATATGATGAGCCCAAAATTATTGGGCGCAAGATAAATTTATGTAATAGTTATCAGTAAAAAGTTGAGTATATTTGTAGTTATAATCGTAACAATGTTATGAGTTACAAATTACCAAAATTATTAAAATTGTTGGAATTGTGAAAATTGATACATCACAGTATAATTGTAGAAATTAATCAGTGATGGTGGCCAACATGTAACTTAAGAAATTTCAGCTCAATTAACATTGCTGTCATTGACGGTACTCTCCGTATCTTTAATTCGAATATGTTTACACATATTAGAAGCAGCCATCACTACCTTCGAACTGTAGTTGTTGGTCTGATGATATTAATGTCGATTTGTTTTCCTTTGTTTCGGGTCTTATTGCGAATTCCCAAAAGTTTATTCCAATAAAAGTTTAAATCGTCCGTATGGGGGGAGTAGTGGTATAGCTCCGTTCATTCGCCAACACGTAACTGGTTGGATATGAATAGTCAGCTTCACATCTCATCCTCTTCACCCTCGGGGAAATAACCCCTGTCACGCATTGAACGGAACGCTGGATAGGCCCTAGATCCAGTCTGAACACGTAGGAAAAGAAAAAAAAATCTCATGCCACAAGTGGGAATCGAACCACAATTCCTCGGTCGTCCAGCCTATATCCTAGTCACTATACCCACCAAGCTTTCCCGGCTGCTGTTATTATTATAATTTTTATTTACATTTTCTGTTTCGCGCTGATAAAATCCCCTCTTTACTCAATAGATGTGTAATTTACAACAGCCACACATTGCGTACCTACAGTCTGCCATACGGAAAACATCGTCACCGCTCTGCATAGGGGAGAACACTTATAAACAAATCCATCCTACGTAGCTGTACAAGCTCCTCAGACGGGAGAAAAGGGCCTCAAACCTTAGCTGCAAGTTGATTTAAAACAAATGTTGAGAGTAAAACTTATAATTCATTCAGCTGAATAAAATGTATAGGTCAGAGTGTTGAAGGGATCTTTTTCAAATGAAGCCAACTAGGTGCACACTACTTCTTAGTATATTTATTTCAACTTCTCTACATGTTTCGGGCAACTACGTGCCCATCATCAGGAGAACTTACTGTATCTGTGCGACACTGGTATTTTTCACTCTGCATGAGTGGTTGTCTGGTCGGCTGTTCGGCACGACCAGTCTATCAGACAGCCACTCATACAGAGTGAAAAATAGCAGTGTCGCATAGATACAGTAAGTTCTCCTGCTGATGGGTACATAGTTGCCCGAAATATGTAGAGAAGTTGAAATAAATATACTAAGAAGTAGTGTGCATCTAGTTTGCTTCGTTTGAAAAAAATTATACAGGGATGCACGGTAAACAAAACATAAAATTTGGTGAAGGTATATCACAGTTTTACCTGAGTACAGAAACAGACTGTTTCCCACAAAGTTTGTTCTTTTTTGAATACGGTGCAATAGACATGGTCCAGAAGCCAGGCAATCGATAATGTATCATTCCGTTTGCCAGAACCCTTTATAAATTATCTCATTAGCGCTCATAGGTACGGTGATTTTGTTTGTAGTATTTAGGCCTATGTTACCACCACATCGGCATAGACTGTAGTCAGTATTGTCCCATTCAGTTCTGTTCGCGCCTTTTTTCTGGGTCTTTCCTAACAGAACATCCAAAAACAAAGCTTAAAAGCAATGAAAATAAAGCACGCCCCTCCCTCCTCACTCCCAGGAAAGAGACCCGGTACCCATTACACAGGGAGCTGGGTGGACCAATCTGGACGGGTCCCGAAGCCCTCGCCGACATCGGGATTTGAACCCCGAACCGTCCAACTCGTAACAAGTCGCTATACCGACTACGCTGTACCGGCCGTCAGTTAATTATTTATTGATTAGTACCGTCAATACACAACATATGCAAAGAACAGATGTATTAGTACAGTTGGGTTATATCTGGCGACATGTTGCGGCCGTTAAACGGCCATCCTTAGGCCAACAAAGAATATTCTTTGTACTAAAACATCTGGTCTTTGCATATGTTGTGCATTGACGGTGCTAATCAATAAATAATTGACGATACACAACGGGATGGCCCCCTTCAAAATTGCCCGTCAGTTAGTTGAGGAAAGTCACATTTTTCCCCTTACACTATCCAGCTTATTCAAAGTATCTTAACCTTGTTAACGAATGCAATACATTTCGAGAGTTAACAGTAAATAAACAATCACTTATAGCAGAAAAAGTTGCTCACATGGGCTCTCTATCTCAAGAGGAAGGAAATGTCAGATGTGACTAAGGCAGAAACGGAATTTCCAGTCCTGTGTCGGTATAATGGATTGTATACGCTGCCCTTGTGTATTGCGTGTTGAAGAGAGAAGTTTGACCTTTTGTCAGGGTCTGTTTTCTTATTGCTGTGTCTAAAGAAAAGTGCTACACGGTTGCCCGGCCCGCTTCACTTCTCTCCTGGGGCCATGATATTGATCAGGCGTGGCGGTGTTCGCTAATCCAATTTAAGCTCCCTCGTAACCTGCGGTGGGGACGCTAAGAGGCGATCCGACCGTCTGTCCCACGGATCGAGCTGGCAGAAACAATTTGCTGTCTCACCGAGTGGGCGGGGGAGGATACCCTACCAAATATTAACGCATTAAGAAGACGCCTTCTCAAGGCATTTACATTTAGCTTCACTTGTTTCTCGTAAGACTTGTGGAATTCTCTTCACGGCATCACTTGTGAGCGACAAAATCGTGTATAAATATCAGCCGTCAACTTACCAATAGTAACAGATCGTCTGAGCTTAACATATATATTATTAACACCGCACACATCCTATATTTTACATCAAGGGTTTATCTTCTTCAGGAGGATGTACATGAGTGGCAATTGTACAATATAGCATTAGGTCATAAACTTAAAATATGTGAAGTGAGAGAGAAAACCAACAAGATGCAACAGTTAGATGTTTATTTTCAAGAATTTCTCAACATGTTTCGGGCATAATTATGCCCATCTTCAGGAGAACAAGACGTGTGTTACTGCATGTGGTGTGCTGCACTGGTTCTGCTGGATGTGGTTGGTAGCGGTTGTGGGGCGCTGCCTTGTGGGGTGCGAGTACTGTGAAGGTGCAAGCACAAGGCAGCGCCCCACAACCGCTACCAACCACATCCAGCAGAACCAGCGCAGCACACCACATGCAGTAACATACGTCTTGTTCTCCTGAAGATGGGCATAATGATGCCCGAAACATGTTGA
>Ga0131853_10020364_pt1 | contig 12047 bp, 11 predicted proteins | sample TergutLab28metaG_FD_92764 | JGI IMG/M metagenome (GOLD analysis project Ga0131853, IMG submission 92764) | Labiotermes labralis P1 segment gut microbial communities from Petit-Saut dam, French Guiana - Lab288 P1 (version 2) (version 2) | ecosystem: Host-associated > Arthropoda: Insects >...
CTATGAATTTTCATTCCATCAAAATCAGCACCACGTGCGCCAGCTAAAAATTCTTTTTCATCCGGATCTCCTTGAGATTTCCTCTGCCGTTCATTAGCAATGAGTTCAGCAGTTTTTATCGCTGTTCCAGAAGGTGCATCCAGCTTTCGATCATGATGATATTCAATGATTTCTACATCCGGAAAATATTTTGCAGCTGTTTTTGCAAACTCCATCATCAAAATCGCACCTATTGCAAAATTAGGCGCAATAATAGCACCAGTTTGATTTGCTTCTGCTAAATCACGTAACTCATCAATGGCTGCACTGGAAAAACCAGTTGTCCCAACAACCGGATGTACTTTATGTTTTAATGCAGTTTCAGCATTCATTTTTCCTACAGTAGGTGTTGTAAAGTCAACTAACACATCAACAGATAGATCGGCAAAACAGCGTTCACAATTTTCATAAACCGGAATATTCGACATAAAAGCTAAGTCTTGCCCACCATATTTATAATCAACAGCAGCCACTAATTGAAAATTAGGTACCGCTAGAATCATATTGACTGCTTCACGACCCATTCGTCCACGCGGACCTGCAACAACAACTTTAATTTTCTTCATCAGCAAGCCTCTCAGTTTCATTATTTCTGGATATTATAAAAAGATGATAGCACATAATCATTATGCTATCATCATTATTTTTCAATGCATTTACCTAAAGCTAATCCCGTCTGTTTAAAAAGATCAGTATAAATCGCATTAATTCAAGTACTGCTACTGCAGCAGCAGCAACATAAGTCATAGCTGCAGCATTCAAGACTTTGCGAGCTGACTTTTCTTCATCATATTGAATAATGCCAAGCGATACAACTTGATCCATTGCACGTGATGAAGCATTAAACTCCACTGGTAAGGTCACAAGTTGGAATAAAACAGCAAAAGCCATAAAAATAATACCAACTAGTATTAACCCGGCCATATTCAGTAAAAGACCTGCTATTAAGATAAACCAAGATAGATTTGAACCAAGTGAAGCAACTGGAACTAATGCTGAGCGAAACTTCAGAAAAGCATACCCCTCATCATCTTGAATAGCATGACCACATTCATGAGCAGCGATTGCTGCAGCAGCAATGGATGGGTGGTGAAAATTCTCTTCTGAAAGACGTATTACTTTCTTCCTTGGATCATAATGATCTCCCAACTTTGTAGAAGTCATTTCTATTTGTACATGATGTAATCCATTATCATCCAAAATTTTTCTTGCTACTTGTGCACCGGGCATATTGTTTTGTGCTCGTACTTTAGAATATTTAGCAAAAGCACTCTTCACTTTGAATTGAGCCAGAAGCGGCAATGCAATAATTAAGGCAATATAAATGAAAAAACTAGAATTTGCCGACATAACAGAACCAAAATCCGCAGGCATATGATTACCTCCTCAAAAAAAGTTTACCTACTATTTTAGAATTAGAAACGAAAAAAGTCAACATATCTGACCTTAAAAAGTTATTTTCCCTATTGCTAAAACGCTATATTTTCAGTAATATAGATATTATTTTTAAGGAGTGCGTAGCATGAGATTAGATTTACACATTAAAAACAGCATATTTATCATATTAGGTGCGTCTGCAGTAGCATTTGGACTTATTCACTTTAATATAGAAAATAAATTGGCTGAAGGTGGCTTTACAGGGATCTCGCTTATTTTATATTTCAAACTAGGTATACCAACATCTATTTCTTATTTTATTTTAAATATTCCTGTCTTTATTTTAGGTTGGTTCATGCTTGGCAAGAGATCCATTGCTTATACTGTTATTGGTGTCACCGCTTTATCTGGATGGTTAGCTGTTTTTGAAAAATGGCAAATTCACATGCCATTACATGACGATCTAATGCTAGCTGCATTATTTGCCGGTGTTTTTGGCGGAGTCGGCTTAGGGATTATTTTTCGCTATGGTGGTACAACAGGCGGAGTAGATATCATTGCCCAAGTGATTAAGAAATACTTTCATATCAGCCCCGGAAAATCAATGTTTGTTATGGATATTATTGTTTTAGGTGCCTCACTAATGCTTTATTTAAATTACAAAGAAGCAATGTATACGTTAGTTGCTGTGTTTATTGCGACACGAATTATTGACTTTTTCAATGATGGTTTATACGATGCTCGTTGTGTCATGATTATTAGTGAAAATGTGCCTGATATTGCTGAGGCCATTGCCACAGAGCTAGGGCGAGGCATCACGCTATTTCGTGCTCATGGATACTATCGAAAAGCAAATAAAGATGTCATTTACTGTGTCGTAGGAAAAAGCGAAATTAACGTGATCAAATCATTGATTTCAAATGTCGATCCACATGCGTTTGTAACTGTATCTGTTGTTCAAGATGTATTAGGTGAAGGTTTTACGTATGATGCCGATAAAATATCATCATAGCGGCATTAAAAAGGTTATCAAAAAATTTGATAACCTTTTTACTTTTTAATTAATCCATAGTTACTCATGCCAAAAATACTTTTTTCTATAAGTTCCTCTACTAGCTTCTTTCTTTTATCTCATTCTCAATAAACGATTTGATGTAGGGATTGTTTTCATTGTTTATCACAAACATAAAACAGCCATTTTTACATTTTTGAAAGCGCTCACTTCCAATAGTAAAATCATATCCCGTAGAACACTTCGGATTACAAGCGTTAGGGTCAATCAACCTTTTGCAAACAAGTGCCTTTTTTATAGATTTAACCATTTCATCCGGCAATGTTTCCAAAAAACTAGGATATTTGTTTGCATTTTCCCCATAAATGCGAATAATAAGCCCCTTCTTTCTGAAAAGAAAATTGACGATTGATTTCTTGGATTTTGTATGTTTATAAGAAACAAAATAACCACTGCTTTTTTCTTCTAATTTTGCCTTACACCCATTGTCAATTAAATCATTATGCAAACCCTTTATAAAATTTTGATAATTTGAATCAACTGTATTTAGGAACTGCTCAAAACTGATTGCTTTTTGCGCCATAAACTTTCCTCTCCTGCTCATAATACAATAATATTTGCTTACCTTATTCCTACCTTAAGAATACTTTAATGATAGGGATTCGTCCTCTCTTTTTCTGCATCAATATTAAGAGATAAAAAATAATACAGGGCATGAATTTGCCCTGTATTATTGAAATTGCATATCGTATTTATTTTTGAAAACTTGGATTATTTTTATTTCCTACTTTTTTATTTGTACATCTTTCATTGCCTCTAACAAATAATTGTATCTTTTTTCTTCTTTCTGTTCATATGCTTCTATTCCCACTTTAAGCGCATGCTCTACTTCTAACTCTAATTCTCTAGAGGAAATTCTTCTCGCACCTTTTCCAATAACAATTAATTGTTCTAAGGCATCTGATGTAGCGACAATAATGTTATATTGATGGCCTAACTCATAAGTCGTACGTTCAATATAGGCGTCAGCAGTCTGACGTTCTTTTGTGTAAATAATATAAATATTATCTTGCTTTTGGACAGTTTCAACATTTCCTTTTACTTTATAAGCATCAAAAACAATAATAACAATACCGGATTTATAACCTTGGTAATTACTCATCATATCGATCAATTTAATTCTCGCAGCATCCAAACTTTCTTTCGCTAATGCCTTCAATTCTTCCCAAGCAAAAATAACATTGTAGCCATCTATTAATAGGCACTCTGGTTTATATTGGTTGTTATTAGTTTGGTGTTTTTCTACCCTAGCTCTTTTACTCTTTTGTTTTTTACGTGAGAAAATATGCTCTAATTCTTCTTGACTCAAAATATTTTTACTCCCAAATCCGCTCTATAGTATTTTGGTTGTTGCTAATCGTAATTAAATAAGCATCGGGATTACTGAGCTTTCTCCATTCATCAAATCCAAAATGATTGTTAAAATGATTCAAAAGCAAAGCCATCAGATTACCATGCGTAACCATTAATAAAGTTTGCCCAGATTCCATTCGATCAAGTTCAGAATCTAGCACACTCATCACCCTATCTTGTGCCTCATTAGACGACTCTCCACCTTCAAAACAAATCTGCTTGTCATCAAAGCTCTGTTTTAATAAATCCAGCCAATTATCCAATGGTTTATCACTTAATACTCTTTCTTTTAGATGTTCATTGATCTCGATCGGGAGAAGTAAAGCCTCTGCTAATGGACGAAGACTATTCACTGCTCTGTCGTAAGGGCTAGCAACAATACGATAAATCTGAAAGTTCTTTTGTAAAAAATGCGCTTTTAGCTTTTGTGCTTGCACCTCACCAACTTCTGTCAAAGGAGCTGAAGCTTCCTGACCAGCTGCACTGCAATGTCTGATAACAATGATCTTTTTCATTTGATAGCCTACTTCCTTTCGCAAATTAAGCCAGTTGGTGATCCTTCAAAAAGGAATTGTCGGGAAAAAAGCAATTCCTAAGAATAGGAGACTTGGACAAAAGCCGTATCTTCATCACTTTTTTAAAGTTTTTCTGATTACTATCGTAAATCGTTTTATTTTAGATAATTTACGATAGTTTTTCATGATAATTTTCTATAATTTTGCTGTTTCAAAGGAATTAAAAAGACAAAATTGTTAATAAAAGTTTCTTTTTATTGATTTTATTGACAAAATATTATCGCAAAAATTACTTTTTTGCTTAAAAAACGATAGTTTTTTAAATCAATATCGGAAATCGCTTTAGGTCACTGAATTTTTGCACAAAGTGTGCAAAGATTCAGTCTTCCAGCCGCTCCAACAGATCTTGAGCATCTGTATTTAGAGGATCAAGTTCCACTAATTTTTCTAAAGCGCTTTTAGCCTTTTTGGGTTTGCCTTCTTCAATTAAAAACTGGCTATACTCTTCTAAAAATTGAATATTCTCTGCAAAAAACTTTGCTGCCGCTTCAAAATATTGTGCTGCTTGATCAAATTCTTCCAAACCGACATAAGCTGTTGCCAAAATCCAAGCAAATTGCGGATCATCTTCATCATCCGTAGAGGCTAAAGCAATTGCCGCTTCAAAATCTTCTAACTGCAAATAAAGCTTGGCAAGCAGCAATATCGCTTCCATGTAGTTCGAGTCAAATGCTATTATTTCTTGTAATAAAGCAACTGCCTCCTGATTTCGATTTAATCGCACATAATTCTCCGCAACAACTAACTTCAATTCCTTATTCTGATTATTAATCTTAAGCCCATCATGAGCAAATTGTAAGGCTTGCGCAAAATCTTGCTCTTGCTCTGCAATTTTTGCTAAATAAAAATAAGCTGTTTGATATTCTTTATCCTTCTCAATCAATGTTAACAATTGACGTCTCGCCAAATCATACTCTTGCAGGGAATACGCTGTTAAGCCATATAAAAATAACAAATTCATATTTTGACCAAATTCATCAATCTGATGGAAATAAGTCAATGCCTCTTGATAATCACCTAAAATCGCCAACGATTCAGCAATACGCCCTACAATTGAAACATGATTAAACGCTGCCAGATTCATTTTTTGATAAATCGGAATAGCCGCACGCAAATCACCATGCAAAAACAAAATTTCCGCATAAGCAAATTGGATAATTGGTTCATTAGGCGCCATTTCATATGCTAACCGAAGTTTAGCCTCACTAACTTCCGGCATATCAAAGCTCTCATAGCACTCTGCCAGCAGCAAAAGCGCATTCAAATAACAATCATCATCAGAAGAAATACGCTCCAAGAGCAGCACCGCTTCCTCTTCTTCGCCTTCATCAAGCAAAATCTCTGCTAAATTAATAAGCAAAATGGATTCATCAGGTAAACGCTTGTACAATTCTTCAAACAATTGCTTCCCTTCTGTCAGGAATCCAAGCGATACGAGCCCGGTTGCCAAAGTATACATTTCATCTTCATCATGACTTGTTAAAAAAGCATGAAAATTTTCTTCAAATCTTTCAAGCTGACCAGCTTGTAACGCTTCTAACCAATCGACTGCATTCATTTTATCACCATCATTATTAAAATTTTTAACAAACAAGTTCTTTTAAAGTAGCAAAGAAATTAGGATACGAGACAGCAACTGCTTCCGAATTTTCCAAGAAAACCGGCTCCTTAACAATCAGTGAAGCAATCGCCAACATCATACCTATTCTATGATCCCCATAGCTATTCACTTGTCCACCAGTAAGTTCAGTTTTACCTTCAATCACAAATCCATCTTCAGTTGCGATAATATTCGCACCTAACTGTTGCAAACTCTCTGTTGTACAAGCGATACGATCTGTTTCTTTTACACGCATTTCTGCTGCATCGCGAATTATTGTAGTTCCTTCTGCTTGGGTTGCCAATAATGCAATAATCGGTAGTTCATCAATTAATCGCGGAATAATTGCGCCATCAATTGTAGTTGCACGAAGCGCTGATGACTTCACAGTCACATTCCCTATTACTTCACCAACGGATTGTGTGATCTCAACTTGAATATCTGCTCCCATTTGCCTTAGCACATCCACAATACCGGAACGAGTTGGATTTAACCCAACATTGTGCACAGTCACTTCACTATTAGGAACAATAGCAGCAGCTACCAACCAAAAAGCTGCTGAAGAAATATCACCCGGCACAGTTATATCACAGCCATATAGCTTTTGTTTCCCTAAAACACGAACTTCATTACCCATTCGAGTAACTTGCCCACCAAATTGCTGGATCATAAGCTCAGTATGATCACGAGTTAGCACCGGCTCTACTACAGTTGTTTCACCTTCCGCCTGCAAACCGGCGAGCATGACAGCTGATTTTACTTGAGCGCTTGCAATAGGCAACACATAATGAATTCCTTGTAATTCGCTGCCTTGTATTGTAAGCGGCACATGGTTACCACCATCTTTTCCAGTAACACTAGCACCCATTTGTTGCAAAGGCACCGTCACACGCTTCATTGGTCGCCCGGCAATTGATTCATCTCCTGTCAAACTAGTTGTTAAGCTAGTACCGGCTAAAAGCCCTATTAATAAGCGAATCGTTGTTCCGGAATTACCAACATGTAACATATCATTTGGCTGCTTAAATCCATCCCAACCAACACCCTCCACAACAACACTTTCACCAACTTGTTTTATTGGTACGCCAAGCTGACGCAAACAAGTCAAAGTAGCTAAGCAATCTTCACTGAATAAAAAATGATGAATCGTAGTCTCCCCACTTGCCACAGCTGCCAGCATTGCTGCACGATGTGAAATCGATTTATCACCTGGTACAACAACCTCACCAACTATTTTTTGTTCAGAAAAAAACAGCTCCATTTAGCTCTCCACCTTTTTAGACATCTCTAATAAAAATTGCTCAAGCTTGTCCTTTAAAAAATCAGCTTCTATACTTACTTTCACTGGCTCACCAATCGACTTTAACAATATAAAATGAACTACGCCATCACGGTTCTTTTTATCCTTACTCATGTAATCAAGCAATTCTTCAATATTCACACTAGAAAACGGAACCTGAAAATAGCCAAGCTGCCACATCCATTTTTCAAACGCTTCAACTGCAAAGTCCAATTCTTCCAGTTCAAGGCTCAAACGCAAAGCAAACAACATCCCAACTGCAACAGCTTCACCATGTGCAAGCTGCAATGCTTTTTCAAGTGCATGCCCCAATGTATGCCCAAAATTTAAAACAGCACGCATCCCTTGCTCCTGCTCATCTTCTGCAACAATTGTTGCTTTAATCTGAATACCTTTTATCAAAAAGTCTTGCAATCCGCCATTAACATCAGCAATCACCTGAACAGAAGATCGTAATTGCCCATAAAACCCAGCATCAGCAATTAAAGCATGCTTAATCACTTCAGCAAAACCCGACCTTACCTCAGTAACCGGTAAACTTTGTAAAAATGATAAATGATAAAAAATACCCTCCGGCTGATAAAAAGCACCAATCATATTTTTCCCTAACGGATGATTAATAGCCACCTTGCCACCAACAGCACTATCATGGGCTAAAATAGTTGTCGGCACTTGAATAAAGCGAATGCCACGCATAAAAGTCGCAGCCACAAATCCAGCCAAATCACCAACAACACCACCACCAAAAGCGATAATCAAATCTTGCCGCCCCAAACCAACTTCCAAACAATAAGTTTGACATTGATAGTAATGATCAATTGTCTTAACTTCTTCTCCTGCCGGTACTACATAAGAAAACGAACTTGGAAACAAGGCTTTCAATTGCCCCAGATACAACTTTTCAATATTTTTATCAGTAATGATTAAAACTTTAGCATTTTGAAAGTGCGTTTCTACAAATGTTTGCAATGTGCCAAGAACATTTTCACCTATAAAGACCGGATAATCTTTTGACTTAGTCTGAATTTGCAGTGTTTTCATTAAAATTCCCTCGCAAATTTCCTTAAATTTGCTACAGAAGTAGTTAATGTCTCCAGTGTATCACTATAAAACTGATCAACAATTGTTTGCGCTAACTCCCAAGCAATCACATTTTCAGCAACAACTGAAGCTGCAGGCACAGCACAAGTATCAGAACGTTCCACAGAAGCTAGAGTCATCTCTTTTGTCTCAATATTAACTGACTGTAATGGTTGATAAAGTGTAGCAATTGGCTTCATCACCGCTCGCATCACAAGAGGCTCCCCGGTAGTCATACTACCTTCTAAGCCACCTAAACGATTTGTTTTACGCCTGTATCCATTTACTTCATCCCAAATCATCTCATCTTGCACAAGACTGCCGGGCAACCTGCCGGCTTCAAAACCAATTCCAAACTCAACACCTTTAATCGCTTGAATACTTAACATTGCAGCTGCAAGCTTTGCATCTAATTTCCGATCATATTGCGCATAACTACCAACCCCAACTGGCATCCCGGTAACAACAACTTCAAAAATCCCACCTAAAGTGTCACCGACAAGCTTCGCTTGATCGATCGCTGCTATCATCGCTTCTGCTGCAACTCGGTCAGCACAACGAACCGGTGACGCCTCAATCAGTGCTACATTTCCAGCAATATCAAAATCAGCAGGAATATCGGCTTTCACACCACCTAATTCAACAACTGATGAATAAATTTCAATTCCTAAACAAGATAAAACTTTCTTAGCCACCGCACCCACAGCCACACGCATCGCTGTTTCACGTGCTGAAGAGCGCTCTAGCACGTTACGCAAATCACGATGACCGTATTTAATCCCACCAACTAAATCTGCATGACCGGGCCTAGGATTAGCAATCATTCGCTCCTTGGCATAACTCAAATCACTCGCATCACTGGACATCGCTTTTTCCCAATTCACCCAATCATGATTTTCCACAACAAGCGTAATTGGGGAACCAAGTGTTTTGCCATGGCGAACACCAGAAGTAATTTCCACTTGATCTGTTTCAATCTTCATCCGGTTTCCACGACCATAACCAAGTTGGCGACGTGCCAATTCTTGATTAATATCATCTGTAGAAATCGCTAAATTAGCAGGTACCCCTTCAATAATTGCAGTCAATTTCGGACCATGGGACTCCCCGGCTGTTAAAAAACGCATGATGTATCCTTCTTTCTTCAAAATCTCGTATAACTAGAATAGCAAAAAAAGAAGCTGAAACACAATGGTTTCAGCCTCATAATCATGATTTTCGTTTAATTAATTTTTCAATTCGCGGATAAATTAAGCAAATCACTGAGATTTGTAATGCGCCTTTGACTAAATTAAACGGTAAAATGAATTTGACAATCTCTTTCATTAGATCACCAAAACGATTAGGATCTAACCCAAGGAATTTAGCATAAAGTGGTAAAAAGTAAAAATAATTGAGTAGTGCCATAAATGTTGTAGTAACTAATATACCAATAATACCTGCAATCACCAATTGTTTAAATGTTTTTTTGAATTGATAAATGTAGTACGTTGGCAAAATTAATAATAGTGCCGCTGCAAAATTAGCAATATGACCAATTGGAATACCAGTTTCTGATGCATTAAACGAAAAGTCAATTAGATTCTTTAAAAACGTAATGGTAACCCCAGCTACTGGCCCTAAAATAAATGTACCGATCAAAGCTGGTGTATCAGAAACATCCAACCTTAAATATGGTGTTAAAAACGGAATCTGAATTTGCATTAGCACTACTGCTAGTGCCGTCAACATTCCAGTAATAACAATTTTCCTTACCTGACCTTGTTTCATAAAAAAATACTCTCCTTTTTAATCGGGCATCTGCGAGCAAAAGCTACACAATAAGCCATAATTATTTTTGAGTGCAAGCACTCAAAAAAATTCTGTCTTATTGCTACGCTTTTAAACGCTCGCTCCTGCACCTATTTTTAAAATAAAAACCGTGGTCTCGGGAAGTCACCACGGCAAAAAACAATCCCTTAGCAACTCGTGCTAAGGGAGAAAAAGTCAGAGTAAAATGAACATTCATCGGTGCGACAAATATCACTCCATCTTCTCCCATCCAGACTATACTGTCGGCTTTGGAATCTCACCAAATCATGCAGTTACGCTCGCGGGCTTAGAACTTGGTTGTTCAATACCGCCGGTGGGGAATTGCACCCCGCCCTGAAGACATCTATATTTAGTTGTCAAAAATAATTATATATCAAAATGATGATAGATACAACTCTGCTAATAAAAGTCAAGCTCTAAAAACAAAAGATTTATTTGCGGTGAATCACAATGAAAACTACGGAACATGCACGATTGTATTTATGAATCAATTATTGTTAACAATTATCTCATCATTTTCTTTTATATCAACATGATAGAAAATCCTCCAAAGTGAAAATTATTTTGCTAATTTTCGCCTTGGAGGACTATTTTCATGCTATTTACACAATTTCCGTCCTACTTTTAATTAAGTAACTGGTATGGTCGCAACTGACCCATTTAAGGTAACGATCCATTCCCTACCATCTGCTGTAGGAGTTGTTCTCTGTCTTTGCCCAACTAACACCCATTGACGTGTAGTCGTATTAAACATCAGGTAAGCAGTAGCACTTGGCACACCCCCGGTATTATTAGTACTTCCATAGTCCCGCCACTGAAAACTAGCAGCAACTCGAGAACCATTATAAGTGGTACCTGGGGCTGCATTTACCCGACGATCATGAAACACGGTCCAAGTATTCCCTGTGTCTGTCACAACTACACTGCAGCCGGTAAGGGCTCCGGTAAAGACAAAGTTACGATCCGGATTGGTCTTAGGAATCGTTATACGTGCGGCATTAGCATCACTGCCAGCTAGTGGCAAGTAGAATGCTCTTAGCGGTGAATTGGCAGCTCTTCTAAGCATTACCATATTGCCATGTGTTGTGGCATCCATATTAAAGAATTGTGGTATTGTTGGGTCGTTGCCAACAATGTCATACGAATTGATTGGTCGCTGACCGGTGAATTGCAGAGGATTCTGCATAAAAGTATTTGTTAAAGCACTCATAGTGAAGCCTCCCTCTCTTTTTTTTAAGAAAAGTAGCTAGCAAAACTTTTCTATGTAACATTAATATGAATGAAACAATGTTTTATGCACGAATCATAGATATATTCATTAATTATTTTTATAAAATTTATAAAATTATCTAATAAAGAGAGTGATAACTTTTACCCAAAAGCCATGTATACTGCCCCTACCTTTTCACAACCACTTTACCCACACCTTTAACTCATTCGCACTACACAACATCAATAAAACCTTACAATCGCAGCAAATAATGATCTACTGAATACTCAAAATCTGATTCCAACAAATAATCCAACCAATCATGGCCGTACTTGTTGAAAAAGTACAACATATTCAGTACTCGTTCTTGAACACCATTCATCGGATGAAGGGAACTTTCTACTTCATTATATTTTTTCGCTAACTCATGATGCAAACGCCCATGAGTTGTTTCAATTTTTTGCTGCATAAATGCTAATTGTTCTTCAAGAATTTGTTTGTTTTTTTCTAGCATTGATAAAAGACTTTGATCAACTGTCAAGGCAGATTCAGCCCATCTTTGATGATTAGCAGCTAAAGATTCCTTTAACACATTATAATTTGCCAACACATCTTGATTTAACAACTTA
>Ga0131853_10020367_pt1 | contig 12046 bp, 10 predicted proteins | sample TergutLab28metaG_FD_92764 | JGI IMG/M metagenome (GOLD analysis project Ga0131853, IMG submission 92764) | Labiotermes labralis P1 segment gut microbial communities from Petit-Saut dam, French Guiana - Lab288 P1 (version 2) (version 2) | ecosystem: Host-associated > Arthropoda: Insects >...
ACTAGATATATAAACTAACACACAAAACCTCTATCATTGCAGCCTACACAACACAACAAGTACTCGCTAGCTCCTGAAGATGGACGTATTAACGTCTGAAACATGTTGAGCAATATATAATAAGCAAGTGTCATCTAGTTGGTCAACCTTTATTCAAATATCAAGATTATGCATGGTCCAATACGCATAAGATGTTCTTGAATGTTGACGTCTTTAAGGAGCTATTATTGTTGGACGTTAGTATTAATTATGCCATTACCGACAATTACCATATTTAAGACGATTGTATAATTATGGGTAAACAGTACAGGAAATAGTGAAATGGGCGATAGATTGTGGACTTAGCGCACTACAGCGTCGGTATACGAGTATCCCTAGACGGTAATACGAAGTCTGTGACCGACAGTTCTCATAATTTATGCGATGCTCAAATCAACCCTCTATACACAGGCTTGTTTATCAGGTATTATACCCATACACTCTAGTAAGATTTGCAGCAAATCAGGGTAACTATGAGGTGTACGTTCAAACTAGACCGAAAAACTGTGTTGCTTGAGATCGAGAGGGTAGCTGTAAGATCTGACATTGATGTGAACCTTCTGAGTACGTTAGCTATTCGGCATTCCTGCTGTATGTTCTGGCGGTCTCGGGTACGAGACTGGAATATGCGATCAGCTGTCCTGAGTGACTCACCTGAGTCCGTCCAGCAGAAGTCCTTGGTCCTGCTTTTATATGCCACGTACTCTTCATTCTCCACGCATTCCATTTCCTTATTCGCAAACATCCTACTGCCTGACATAGCGGAACAGCATCGTGAAATAGCCAAAGAACGTATCAACAAACCAGGCTCGACGCGAATTTTATACATGTATAGTGAAATCAATCTTAAGGGTACTCGCTCGGATTGAAAATAAGTGACGAGTGAGTCATTTTTCTTGATATGTATTTATTACAAAATCATCAACGTCTTCTTCTACCCGTCTCTACGACACTACAGTCCAGTGCAGCGGAGGTCCTCCCATTTTCCTAGTTTCTTGGTGTTTTTGTACACTTTTGGGGTGCCTGTTTGGACGGAGGTTCGGTCCTGCGCAACGTCACTGTTTACGTAAGACAACACAAAAGAACGCACACATATCACTGCTCCAAGTGGGATTCGAACCCACAATCCCGGTGTTCGAGCGGTAGAATGCCTTGCATGTCTTAGATCTCGCCACCTGCATTACTATCTTCATTGTTACTAGAACCTGACAGGGAAATTTATGCGTCGTTCACAGTACGTATGCAAGGTGACAGTTACATTCTTATCTGTTATGCAGTCTAACGTACGTTGGTCCATCATATACCATTTGAACTTGTTGCCTGGGAGATTCCAGCGTGGCTGGGTTTTGTGACGGGAATGGCGCGGAACCTTGTCATGCGACAGATTTATGGTAATGGAGTCCGGGTTGCTCTTCGTCGTATATTCGTGAAGGCGTATGTTGTATATTAAGGTGGTTGTTAAACCCTACGCGATGTACAGGTTAATTGCAACTTTCATCACGTTGTTTTAATTATGTACGTCATTGAAAGTTAAAAACTAATACTGCAACTAGACACATGAACGTCGTAGATTATTATTATTATTATCATCATCATCATTATCATCTCCTTTAAGCAGGGTATTTATACTTATATTCCTGAGACAAACTATGTCCCTAGGGAATACAGTGTTGCAGCTATTCTGTTGTTACTATTCATATTGCTTATACCGTTAGTTCCAGTGTTGAATCTATTGTACTTTTACATTAATACTTTCCTAAGCAGGTGTGCAGTGCCAGTAGGGCTGATTTCTGTAGTTCCTTGGCTTCATGTTTTCCTGGTATGTTGCTCACGTATTTTCTGAATGACTTTGAAATAGTCCCAGTCGCCTCTATTATTACTGGTATCACCTTTGTTTTTACATTCCACATGCGCTGTATTTCTTTTGTAAGGCCTTTATATTTTAGAATCTTCTCGGCTTCTTTTTTAATTACATTTCTGTCTCCCGAGATTGCAACTTCTATTAACATACATGTTCCCGTTTCATTATCACGGATTATAATGTCTGGTTTGTTGTTGGGGATAATTCTGTCAGCTTGTACTTGTTGATTCCACAATATGTTTACCTTGCCTCCTTGACTTGTTTCTACTGATTTTGGCACATATTCATACCAGTGTTTTTTGTCCAATTGTACCTCTGTGTCCTTGCATTTGTTGAAGTGTAGTTGTGCACACACTCTGTCATGTCTTTCTATGTACTGTTCTTTTGCCAATATTGGACATGCTGTTGTTATGTGGTCTATTGTCTCATCAAATTATTATTATTGTAATTATAATAATAATTATTATTATTTCTGTTATCTGCATGTTACATAGGTTGCTATTCAAATGGCTGTTTCCACTGTGGCACTGCAGCCTTGACGTTTGTATCTCAGTCCTTCACTCGTTGCAGCAATCAAGGTGGCCATTACCTTATCTGCACAACATTCCCCTGACTATGAGGCTACACGGCATAACTTCCATACCTTCGTCTGCTCCCTGCCCATAATACTGTTAGACATAACCTGTTCACCTATCCCCCTGCACTCGCCCCCTGCCACGGATGAACCCATTTTAACCCAGCATGAAGCTAACCGCTATTAAGGATTACCTCTATAGATAGATAATTACTAATTTTAGCCACCCATTCCCTTATCTCATCCTCCTGTGAAGCAGACCAATAGGAAAGCCACTGAGGAACACCGGGCTATAGTTCGGCGGCAAAGTGGATCCCCACTCCGCCCATGTAAGTCCACGTAAGAGAAAGACAGCCGACCTTCCACCGTCTCTCTCTTCACCCGCCTCTATTTACATAAATAGTCACCGCTCATGCAAATTACCCGCTGGACGAAGGCTTGGTTAGAGGAAAGAGGTTACCCCCTGGTATTAATTACCTCACCATGTATATTATACCCCCTCAGAATACACTTGGCGCCTAAACCACATCGAAGCCAAGGGGGTTGGTTTTTGGAAAGAGAGGTATGGAGAACTAAAAAGTGAACACGCAAATTCTCTATCCTCTTTCAACCCTCGTCCTCCTCCTGTTCTCTTACTCCATGAGCTTTGGTTTTAATTACTTCTAATTAAATTTCAGTAATTACGTAATACATTTTTCTCCCATTTGGCACGGAACATCTCTCGCAAACCGCTCTTCCCTCCCTCGGCTCCTTCTCTCTGGTCCTGTCTCTCCTACGGGAAAGGGTTGTAGAGGACAGGAGAGAAAAAGACGGTGAATATGTTGAGTCTGCTGGTGGAAAGGAGCAGAAGTTTAAATTTAGTCTGTAGGCATCACAAAGTAATCTGAGGTTTGCTGATGGCGGATGGAAGTGAGAACTGTTGGGGGCTGGACCGTGATGGGTTAAAGACGTGGTTGGTTAGATGATGGTTTCATGGAGGTTGCTTCTTTGTTTCTGCGTTGTGGGAAGTTGTAAATGTCGTTACTGTGTTACTGTTTAGCGTGACGTGCGGAGAGCAGTCGGTTCGTGGGACGCCAAATGTAGGGACAGTTGAGGCGTCGTCGCTGGAAGTGTAACAGGACGTATATTCTTTAACGGTTATACCAGCGAAGCTCAGAGAAGAGAGTCATACTTGAGAAGCAAAAAGTTTGTCAAATAATCGAGAAATTCCCCGCGTTTTTTTAGTAACGTGAAAGTTTGTTACTGTGTTCACGAACGCCCGCCATTTGTCGTTGCCCCCAGTCGGATGAACCCAGATCATTACCCTCTAATCCTACCTATGTATTTCTTCCAGATCCGTGTTCACATTAAGATCCCATTTATGGTGTGTACTTCAAGTGGTCACTTTCCTTCAGGTTACTCCATCAAATCCTTGTACGTGTTCCTCTTCCCTCCTTTACTTGTAATGAAATTTAAGACTAAAAATGGCGAGTTCCTAGATCGTTACAAAATCTTGTCTTCCGTATCATGGTCACGTGTTCTTCTAAGCAATCGAAAGCTGAAATTCCATTCGGTATGAGTGTTTCGTGGCATAATTGCGATGACAGCAAAAGTGTGCCCGCTTGCGTCCATAAACAACGTGTTCATTTACCTGGATGCTCCCGCTCCCTGCTCAACTGTGTGTGCTGTGCGAACCACACAGAGACTTCAGCCAACGAGCTGTTTTAACAAGGTGCTGGAAGGAAATGGGAAAGAAAGAAAGAATGCGCTTGACCGCTCAGCTTGACACTACACAGACAGGATAATAATAAACCAGAAAGAATCATAAGCTGACTGGAGCTTAGCAATTTTTCGATGTGAAAATGAACTTCCTTTTGTTTTATACGTAATATTTCATACCCATTTGTTGCACAAGGTTTTTATTTTTTAATTATCGCTCCGACATGTTTCGGCCTGTGCTATTAGCCATCTTCTTGCAGCTCACTAGTTTTTCGACGTGTGCAGTTGATGCGTCAACTAGTGTGACACAAATTCTACATGTATGGTTAAATGTTAAATCATTGTGCAACAAGTTGATATTAGATAAGATGTATATAATACAGTTGCACGAAAAATGTATAATATTAAATCCATTTGTTTCATTTATTTCCGAAACCCCTGTGGACTACGTCTTTGCGCGTTAAGCGACAAAGTTTCCTGTGGCCAAATAAGTTTGCGAAATCTTGCCTAGACTGTAGCCACCTCCATTCGTCGCATCCTATTAGCTACCACCGTCTCTGTGTGTTCACTCTTATAGCATCGTCTCTGCAGTGTGGACCAAGAAGTGTCCATCCCATGGCACGATAACTACCACCGCCTCAAATCACATTTGGCAACGACCTTTTCAGTTTACATCACAACACATGCGTGAAATCTAAACACACGCACGCGTTCGCACTGCCACTGTCTGCGTCTGAGTGAATGCTACAGTTTGTAACACGAATATATCGCTTGGGGCCTTCCATATATGACGTGTTAATACTCGGCTTATGGAATCCAACTGACTTCGATCTGACTGCCTTCCCTTAGTCACAGTTTGCACTTGAAGGGCTGAAAAGCGCTGAATTCAAGATCCGCCGCCACCATTGTTGCTGCTGCCGCCGGTGGAGTTGAGCTCGGTCTTGCGTGATCCCACTGATATTACCTCATATGCACGTTCATACATTATTGTAGGAAGTTATTAATTATATCATACTGGTTATATATTAGAAAGCTATTTTAACGAATAGTGGCTGTCATTTTCAAAATCCTTTAGAGAATCTTAAATGAAAATACATTGAACCCTGTCTTAAGCGGAACTTGGGCATAACGGAAACATTTGCAGTCCTATTTACACGGAGTTTCGATGACCTACAGTTTAAGTAGCTGTTGAATGAAGACATCACGAAGTGCTTGAATACGTATTGTAATAGTAATTTGTACGTCAGCACAACTGTTTTTATTACACAAAGTACTATGTAGGCTACATGTTTCGATTAATAAATAGTCATCTTCAGGCCCATTCTTTACAGGTTAAGTCACAACCCTGGAATAATTAGATGGTAACGGGACCTACATTTTTTAAATGGTAAACACCAATACACTATTTTTAGATTTTTAAAATGTATTTTAAACAATTAGTTACATATTTTTCAAGTTTTACTCTCCTATGCAAATGATGTGGCTTAAATATTTCACTGATGTAAACACACTGGAATTCCAATGTGTCCACAGCATCCTGTGACTTAACCTGTAAATAATAGGTCTGAAGATGACTATTTATTAGTCGAAACATGTGGCCTACATATTACCTTGTGTAATAAAAACAGTTTTACTGACGTACAAATTAGTATTACAATGAAGTAGATGTATTAAATGGAACTTCTGAAAAAAAATCAGTTCTTTGCGGTTTCGTTACAGGCAGTGTTATCCGTCAAATGAAGTCTGGATCACCCGAAAATAACGGATTTTTCAACCCAAAATAAAAATCACAGGAAGCCCTTATTTTATTCTGTGGTTATCTCCAGTACTGTAGATGAACTCGTGGGCCCTTCTGCTATTCCAGGAGTGGTAGTAACCCCTTCCCCGGGTTTTCCGGCATTTGCATACCCCCTCTTCCTAACCTATGTACGGCGTTACCGGCACAGAATTCACCGTCTCTGTCTTTTCGCCAGGCACAAGAACACGAAAAAGGTGTTACTCCTCGCCACACGGCTGTACGAGAGCGAAAATTAATGAAGCCGAGTCCACGTGATTTAGACACAGGAGAAAGACAGAAGGAAGTTTGAAATAACAATCTGGTCTCATCCTCACGACCTTAAATACGAGGGAAAAATGTACTGTGTAGTGAGACAAAAGCGTTACTTGTTGTGTGTCACGTTTGTTAGACCAAATGGTGTTCCGCGAAACCCTTGGGTTCGCGGAACACCATTGCAATATACAATTTTATGTTTTTTATTTAATTATAATTTTGTTTATGCTGTTATTATTAGGTGTGATTTTTTATTATTATTTGGTAAATGTTTTCGTTTGTTTATTGTATTTTTGCGTTTTCTTGATGTTCCTTTGCTGTCTGTGTAATAGGACTTGTGGCTGTTGTACCATCACATAAATTATAAGAAATGAAATATAGGGTTATTCGAAATGATTGTCGGGGTTTTAACAACTTGTCATATACAAAACACTTGAGATAGCAGTATATATATTTTTTTATTTACTGGAACAGCAATCCAAATTTTTGTTACATACCTTACAGGTGCTGTATATGTGCACCCTTTGTGATTCTACAAACATCAACACGATAATCGAGTTCGTTCCAAACTGTTTGTATCATATGGATCGAACTCGATTATCGCGTTGATGTTTGTAGAATCACAAAGGGTGCATATATAGAGCACCTCTAAGGTATGTAACAAAAATTAGGAGTGTTGTTCTATTAAATAAAAAAACACATATACTCCTATCTCAAGAGTATTGTGTATGACAAGTTGTTAAAACCCCGACAATCATTTCGAATAACCCTGTATTTTCATTATTATTATTATTATTATTATCATCATCATCATCAGTTCATAATTGGCCCCGCACTAATAAGCCGGCATATTGGTAAACTGAGCTGAACAGAAATGAATTGAACTGTATTTCATTTAAAATAATTTTTGTTGAACAGTGATTAATTTTTGCGATGCTTTCTAATAATATAAATGCTTCGATTAATACAGTAACCATGCTTTCAATATGTCCTTTTATGAAACCGCATAAAATGTATACATTTCGTTTTTCGTGTACGTGAGGGTTTTTTGGTTTCTGTGCATGTGGAACTGATTAACATTTTGGTCCCGCAGTGCTGTCGTCCTTGTTTGTGGTCTAGCTTTTTGCTTCACATACCAGAATTTTATTGGGAATTTTGCAAAAAAATTCGAGTGAGAAAGTTTCCGAGGCCACATTAAATTGGGATATTGGCCTACTGTTGTATACCATGGCCATTTTCGTGCTCGTTGCAAGGCTGTTTAAGATTACTAATTTCTGAATGATTCTCTCGTCTGTAATGTCAGCAGAACACAACGTTTCGGATACTGGATAGTTCCGTCCTCAGGTGAAAATGTGGTGAATCACATATTCAGTTGTGAACGACAGATAGAGCTGTTCTCTTTCACTGATACAGTGTTTCTGTTATTCATTTATTGCGTGGCTTTCCTTGCGACAGGTCCACAGCCTCTTCCAAAGAGTACAATATAATACTTCCTCTTTCAAATTCAAATATCTGCTCTTTCCTTACGGAAATCGATTCTATTATTACAGAAATTAGATTACCATTCTTTTTTTTTGTATTAATGTAAATCAGAGAAAAAAGTTGTAACTAACCACAAGTTTTGTTCTGAATATTGTGCATGCTATTCAAATTTTAATAGTAGCTTCAGCTTGCATGTTAAGTGTTTGTCTATATGCAATAACTGGTGAACTGATTTCAATTGAATTCCATATTTGGGATATTTTCCCAATCATCCGGATTTTAGTTTCAACATTTATTGAAGCGAAACATTTTTTGAACAAAGATCGTAGAGAAAAATGAATCCCGTTTTACGAGGCCTGTCCGGAAAGTATCCATCCATTTTATCTCGCGAACCGGTCGCCTGGCCTTGATGTAACTTGGCAGTCGGTCAGAGGAGACCTTACTGTACATCCGTCGTCACTTTACCGTGGGGCTAGTAAGTCAGCAGTGAGACGCCGTAGACTGAGGTTGTGTGCCGTGTGACCGTCGTATTCACAAATCTCCTCCCTTTCAACGGCGATTTTAACTTTGGGAAAAACCAGAAGTCACGTGGAGCCAAATATGGGCTGTAGCGGTGCTGACAGACCTGGGTGATGCAATGTTTTGCCAAAAAAGCCTACACGAGAGCTGTAGAATGGGCAGGCACATTGTCATGATGAAGCTGATCTGCTCGGTCGGTCATTGCGAATGCGACTGTCAGACAGTACACAAGCTCAGTCAACGGCGTCTCACTGTCACTTGACTAGCCCCACGGGAGAGTGACTGTTCACGGATGAACAGTAAGGTCTGTCTGACTGGCTTCCAAGTTACATCAAGGCCACGCGACCTACCGTAATTTGATGTTGGTGAGAGGTTGTAACATTCATAGTGTTTTTCGCCGTAGTCCCGATGTGACAGATATGAAACTTAAATTTTGCTGCTTATGTGCTGTGATATTCAGAGTAAATTAAACCATATCGCGGTCTAGGGAGGTGCAGTTTTTTTAGGTTAGTGAAAAAGAAGAGCAATCCACAGCGTTCATTATTCAGTTTAGTGAAGAGGTTCATTTCCACGGATGACCTGAAAGTGAACACTTTGCACGTGACCGGATATCACTGTTCTTTCTCACATTAGCTACATTTTCTTTTGTTGAAAGTAATCTGAAGAACATAAATCTCCATGCCTCCTCCCTTCTCCTGAAATTATTTTCCTATATGATTCAGATATTTTTATAAAGGAAACCCAGTAGTCTGTAATTTCCTTATTTCAACTTGCTTATTGATTAACTGAACACTGCAGTTTATAAATAACTATGTACTAAAACATGAAATATCCTATTTACAGTAAACTTTACGAGCTATAATCCTTCTCGCCCTCCACCCCTGCCAAATATTTATACCGTTATTAACTAATACTGCGACAGATGCTGGTCATTTTTCAGTCTTTCTGCCATGACGTGTGACCTCATATAGCTGCTCCTCACCACTACGTGTTGTGTTCTTTCTTGTTGCTGTGCCTCTTCGCAGTGACCTAACACACACAGGTTTTACCGAGTATTTTCAGTTCGTTCACTCCGCCATTTCACGGTGAGGCAGTTATGTAATCAACTGTTCTTCAGCTCACATTCTCCACCACTTCACTTCCAGGCAACTTGCACAGTCAACTGTTGTTTAACTCACATTCTCCGCCACTTCACATCCAGGCAACTTACACGGTCAACTGGTGTTTAACTCACATTCTCCGCCACTTTACATCCAGGCAACTTGCACAGTCAACTGTAGTTTAACGCACATTCTCCGCCGCTTCACATCCAGGCAACTTGCACAGTCAACCGTAGTTTAACTCACGTTCTCCGCCACTTCACATCTAGGCAGCTTATACAGTCACCTGGTATTTAACCCACATTCTCCGCCACTTGACATCCGGGCAACTCGCACAGTCAGCTGTTGTTTAACTCACATTCTCAGCCACTTCACATCCGGGCAACTTGCACAGTCAACTGTTGTTTAACTCACATTCTCCGCCACTTCACATCCAGACAGCTTATTCTATCAATTGCTGCTCAGCTCACATTTTCGTCAGTTCACATCCAGGCAACTTCTATAACTATCTCTTCACCTAATATTCTCTGCAACTTTACAGCGAAGCAGCAGACATAACCACCGTCTGTTCACCCCACGATACGCGATGTCACGAAATGTACAAGTAACACCCTGATCGAATCCCGATACTGTCATGACTAGGTACCGCACGGGACTCTACATGGGATGCTACGTAAAATTATTTCTGAACCAGTGCATAGAGCAAATTGGCTGAAGCGGTAACACTTCTGTTTTGTGTTGGGGGAGAGAGGACGTGGGCTGTGTGTGGCATTCGTAGGTCTGAGTCCGTCTAGACATTTGCCAGGATAGCGATCGTAACTAGAATTAGGCCACCACCACTGTCTTCAAAATCCTTCCCAGTTTATATTCGAACCTGTACTGCCTGCGAGACTGATAGCGTGCTGAAGTAAATCACAAATATATACACCGGCCACCCACAATCTACCCGCCAGCCCCAATTTTCATGAAACATCTCTATTACTGGAGAGTGTACTTGTTTGCAAATGAGGGCTCTTTCGCCTTTATTAAGCACTAAGTAGTTAGTGTTGCATAAAATGTGATTTCAGTAAGTACAGTGCATGTAGGCCGCGTTCTTACCTTTAACTTAAATGCGTATAGCGCGTCTAGCATGCGGCTAACATATTTCTTCCATAGTTACAATGTCGAAAGTAAGTCCGAACTGTGAAAAGAGAACGAGACGCTCTTGTTTCTGCTGTGCTGTTAGGGACAGTAAATTAGGTATTCCGAAATGAGGTGTTTCATTCTGAGAGCTGACGGAGTGAACCAGGTCATAGTCCCCCCCCCCTGGCACTGAGGCCCAACGCGGGCCATGGCCTCCTCATTCTTGAGGTCCCTAGATAACACACAACGACGCATCACAGTCGGTAGGACTCCTCTGGACGAGTGATCAGCTCGTCGCAGAGACCTCTACCTGACAACACACAACACTCAGAACAGACAGACATCCATGCCCCCGCCGGGATTCGAACCCACGATCTCAGCAGGCGAGCGGCCGCAGACCTACGCATTAGACCGCGCTGGAACCAGGTCATGGACGTTTCCGAAACTTGAATATATTACAGAATATACACGTGTAAATCTAGCCAGATTCATAGTTCGCCATGTTTGATTTAAAAAATTTTTGTTTCTAAGTAACTTCAGTAGTCGATATAGTGTTTTGAAACATCGTGTCAGTCAACACACCACGCAGCGTCAGTGAACGGACTGCGGCTTTTGTTTGAAATCCCCCGTCCTAACGAAACCTGTCACCACATCCGCGAGTTGGTTTTTTGCCACATCAACATGCCACATTTCCCTCCCCTCGTGGCTGTGGCAGTATGCACCACTTTTTCTGCTGGCGGTGTCAATAGCAACTGCTGGCAGCAGGCCTGTCTTGGGGCCTCCCGAGGAGCCACACCAAGGTACCGTCGCTTGTTTCCTGCATCATTAATATGCATGCTTCTAGACACAGTTGAGCGCAAGGTGGGAACGGCTGTCCTTTGTCAGCAGTGGCGGAATGGTAGGTCACGTATTGTTATTATGGCGGATACTCGGTTGAGAAATGGGTCTCGCGTATGTTAGGCCGGAAAATTGTCTGAGTGTGGTCAAAAAATTACTCCTAAGGTTAGATGATTTCGAAATTTGTAATGGCTCGGACCCGCAAAATCGTAATGTTTGACGAAGACCTATATCCTATTTGCTGTACGCTGTGCTGTAGAAATAGTCTCCAATTAGCCTGTATTGCGAAAAGCACGTCGAAGTATATTCCAACAGTAACGCCAGTTTTGTGTTCCTAAAATGGAAGAGGTGCTGTGAAGTTCCGGGTTTTCCCTCAACACGTCATGGAGACGCAGAGGGGAGTGGAAGTAGGCCTTTACTTAGTTACTTACTCCATGGTGCAGAGTCCTTCTTGAGAAGCTAACTGGTTTGCAGCTAGTCAAGAAATTCCCCGCATTTCACGGAACCCGAAGGTTCATTACCGCACTCACAAACATCCGCCACCTATCTCTATCCTGGGCCAGCCCAATCCAGTCCATATACCCACATCCCACCTCCTGGAGATCCATCCTAATATTATCCACCCATCTACGCCTAGGTTTCCCAGTGGTCTCTTTTCCTCCGGTTTCCCCACCAAGACCCTATACACCCCCCTCTCCTCACCCATACGCGCCACATGCCCAGCCCATCTCATTCTTCTCGATTTTATCACCCGCACAATATTG
>Ga0131853_10020368_pt1 | contig 12046 bp, 6 predicted proteins | sample TergutLab28metaG_FD_92764 | JGI IMG/M metagenome (GOLD analysis project Ga0131853, IMG submission 92764) | Labiotermes labralis P1 segment gut microbial communities from Petit-Saut dam, French Guiana - Lab288 P1 (version 2) (version 2) | ecosystem: Host-associated > Arthropoda: Insects >...
TCTGAGAACAAACAGCGAATTGTGCCACTTACAGCATAAACTGATTGGTTTTTATAACCGAGATGAAAAGTGTTTACAGCGCGGTACGGACTGGATCTTTATAATTGAGGTTAATATTTCTGTTTAAATGGCTAAATCCAGAATAAATATTTGAGTGATATTTGAGCGTCACACAGCATCGTTTAGCAGCAGACAGCTATGTGTTGCTTTTTGTCCTTTATTTAACGACGTTAACCCAAGTATATAGCGTCAAATAATAGTAGGGTTTGTGAGTAACGAATGGGTAATGACATCATTAAAGTCGATCATGGCCCGATTTAAGAGACAATTCTGCCATCTACGTGGAGAGACTGAGGAAACCCGCAAAATGTATTGGATGTCCAGTGTCCGGAACAGTGACAAGATAAGCGAATAAAACGAATAAGTAATCTAAAAGAAGAAAGAAGAAGAATAAGTTATATTATTCGTAATGGACAACCCTGGTTTGTAAACCAAAGCACAGGACACGTGTTGGACAAAAGGCTGTGACTTTACGAGCTGCTTAATTTTTGGTGTGCCAAGGACAGCCCGTTTGTGTGCAGTTGTGTTCACTTTGGGGACCTGGCAAAGGGAGTTGTAAATCAAGCGACGCGTTAATGGGCTCGAAATTAAGATTTATTTCAGGGTTGCAGGAGTGGAGTGTGTGGGAAGAAATCCATTAAAGCTGTCTTTACTGTTGCGAGGTGTTTGTTTATATTTGGAACGCTTGGGTTTTATTGGCAAAACCCCTGGCCTTATGCAGTGTTTGCTAGATCAGCAATACGTGCCAAACAGGCTTATTTACTGGATTGTAGGGCTGGTATGAAGAGGGTGGGTGAGGAGGGGGTGGTGAAATTGTACCAGTGTAGCATGTAGTGTCACAGACTGGTATAGGAGGGGTGTATGTACCATTTGTACCCTTGGGGTTGTGTTGAAGGGTTGATTTGTCACAAGGGGGGGGGGTTTGGAAAAGAGGGGGAGTGAGTGGAATTACATCACTCGGATAAATCGAACAACGTTCCAAATTGTTTGTTTGTTTGTATGTTGACGTTTGGTTGTGACGTAACTGTAGTTGTAACTTTGTATTCTGTGTGTGTATGTGTGTTTTAATTTCACCTCTGTTGTATACGTGGGTTTCAGGCAAACTTCTGTGTATTCCAGCGGCTAGCACATTCGTTAGTATATCTGCCACCTGTTTTACACTCGACTTGCCGTCTTGTCCACGGATATATTATTCTGTTTCGTGTGATACATCGCTGATACGACTTGACGTAATAGAGCGGACGCTGTTCGAGATTTGTGACTTCCGCCACCCAGTAGATGACAAATGCGCTTTTCCGAGCTATTAACGCTGCTTGTAGTGGTAATTCCTTACAGACGTTTCGGGACAACCTATCGGTCCCGAAACGTCGGCAACAAATTACAACTGCACGCTACGTAATATCTCGGAACAAATGCGCCTTTCCGAGCTATTAACGCAGCTTGTAGTGGTAATTCCTTACAGAAGTTTCGGGACAACCTATCGGTCCCGAAACGTCGGCAAAAAATTACAACTGCACGCTACGTAATATCTCGGAACAAATGCGCCTTTCCGAGCTATTAACGCAGCTTGTAGTGGTATTTCCTTACAGAAGTTTCGGGACAACCCATAGGTCCCGAAACGTCGGCAACAAATTACAACTGCACGCTACGTAATATCTCGGAACAAATGCGTCTTTCCGAGTTATTAATGCAGCTTGTAGTGGTAATTCCTTACAGAAGTTTCGGGACAACCTATTGGTCCCGAAACGTCGGCAACTGATTACAACTCCACGCTACGTAATAGCTCGGAAGAACGAATTTTTCAGGAAATTATGTGTTTTCTGAGAGGAAGGGACCGAATTCTTTTTTTTTTTTTATATTACTTAGATGAATTTTGTAGGTTCTGCGACCTGCCATCTGGGCAAAGGTGTTCTTGGTTTTTCATCTGCCCTGAAGGAAATTCCGAGTTGCTCAAAGATCCCAGTTGCTGCGGCATGCTTCCCGGTTTAATTGCTTCGATATTTCGGACCCACTGCTGTCGGGGCTGCTAATCTTTAGCCGAAATATAAAAATTACACGTCTCTTGTCTCAAGTTGGTAGACTTCAGTTCGAATGTGATGGCACACGGTGACGCACAGGAGTGGAAGTGAAGGGGAAATTTGCGAATGGAGTGGGTAGCCAGTACCCTTCACACTACCTCGGAACATGGTGTATCCAGCATTACTACCGCTGATGCGCACACATCGGCTGCCAGTAGTCGACTGAACTGACGCCCCCCGGCCGATTTAAATGGACTCGTCAGTTTCGCCGAAAGACGAAATCTGATTTCTGTGCGTGTGCCATCACATTTCAACTGGCCTCTGCTTTTTTACGCTTTGTGCTTCCTCCCACCCCCCTCCCTCCCACCCCCAAACTCGAAATAAATTGTTTGCCACTTGCCTTATGTCTGCCCTTTTTCACCTGCTTGTTTACTTTCCTGTTTGTGTCTTCTTCAGTGGTTCAAATATCTTACGGCGTAACATGTATTAATGACAAGCAGTGGCGTGGCTTGGTTTTGTGACGCGGCAAGCGGGACATCTCAATGGCCGCCCCGTAACGTAAATTATGAACTTCAAAAAAAAAAGTCGCCATCATTCATCATATTTATTGAATTTGGCTCAGATAATTTGAAATTTATTGACCGCGGGACTTTTTTTTTTTAATTTGAAGTATTCTTTTTTTCCCCTGCATTTTTGGTCCCCCCCCCCTTAGACTCTGCTCCCTGGGGCGGCCTCACCCCTCCCACCCCGTTCCAACTCAGCCCCTGTTAATAGGGGTTTGTTTTCTGAACATCCATGTTGGTGAATGATGATAACATCCATATTAGATAATGACAGTCCAAGCCGTCGGTCTGATATGGCCTCCCCTTCCCACCAGCACCCAGCTCCCTCACAAGGCTCCAAAAGGTTAAATTTCGCAACGCAGATGTTACCTTTCTTAATGTTCGATTAAGCAGGAATTTCTCTTACAGCCATTTTCTCGGAAATTAGAATACTTGAAGCCGTCTTGCTTTCTCTAGAGAAACTTTTAATAAGCAGAAGTTATTTCCACTTGTGAAAAATACAACAGATATCTTAAAGAAAAGATTAAAATACTTAGGGAATGAGAGGGGAAAGGAGAGTGTTCATACAGCTGGAATAGCAGCGCGTGAAAGAAGTTGGGACTCCCGAAGACGTTGTGAAGAATTGTACAGCTTTTTTTTTGGGGGGGGGGGCGCCTTTGTTTCTCATTGGTACAACGTGGCGCGCTTTGCGACATTGAATTGTGAAAGTTATGGAAATGTGTAAAGTTGGAGGTAACTTGATGTAAGGAAAAAACCCTGGCATAACCATTGGAAGGCTAAACCTAAACCCACGGGAGACATAGTATGAAATTACTTGACACTTCTTTTTAGGGTGGAAGACTGATAGAATGTTTTCGGCTCTAAAGATTCCCATTCAATTCCCGCTCGTCCTTCTGATAATTATACATTTTTTTTTTGAACCTTCGATTTCGAGTTGAAATAGTTGAATTTTCTGTTTATGTCGCACAGAATACATTTTGTTTATATATTTCGAGACCGACCAGTTAATTTTGTTTACAGAAAGAAGTGTTTGCTCTTGTGACAATCATACGAAACAACAGTAGCCTACACGGGGGGGGGAGGCTCTCTCTCTCTGTCCCCTGTCCAAGTGGCGATGATTCCTCCATCTACTACCGGGAGTAAGAATGCATGGATGTACACCTCCTCCTCTTCCATATACGTCTGTATGACGTGGTGTATGATGAAGCAACTCGTCGCGGAAGACTCAAATCTTCTGCGCTGTGACGTTGTGTCATTGGTCGAGGAGCTCCCGACTTTTATAAAAATCGTAGTGCTTTCAAGGTCAGGCAGTTTAGGAGAACCTCAGATCTCGCATTGTGTGAGTGTTCTTTTTTATGTAGGCCTATTCGTTGTAAATAGCTCAGGCCAACGGCGCTTAGCGTCTTGGTTGCCTTTTGAAGAGTCGCGCTGTTTTCTACACCAGTGGCTTGAGGAGGGAGTGTGGAAGAGGTCAGAGTTCAATCGCTTCTTTTTTGCTTCTGTAGGTAGAGAGGCTGTGCTACTATAGGTAATGGCTGTCTACACCAAGGATCTCTGAATGGGCAGTTGTGTGACCCTCTGTTTTCCCAGCCCCCCCCCCCCCCCACCAAAGCCTCAAGTCATCAGGATGCTGTATGGTCATGTCGATAAGGCCCTGAAAGGGCTTTACTTCCTTCGAGCCAACCAATGACCATATACCGTCGTAGGGACGGCAGAACCGTAGCAACGGCCCCCTCGTTCACCCACCCTCAGACTCCAGATTCTGCAGGTTTATCAAGACATAAAGTGGAATAAATCTTAGAGCAGATAGAACAGGAAATGGGATTCGAGCAGCAAGTGGAAACAAAGTGAAAAATTAATCTGTTCCTCTCTTTAATTAAGCGTGACCCCATGAAGACGTGTGTGTGGGAGTGTAGGTATGGTTCCACACATTCTTAAACTCGTTAGTTGATGGGAGTCTGTGGTCAGCTTCACGCTCCGTCCCCTTTATTCTCAGGGAAAAGAGCTACAGGGCATTCTTTATATCTTGGGGCGTTTTTAGCACCTGAGGTGGTAATTAGCAAGGAAATATGAACAGAATATATATAGCTTGATTTCCTACTGCATAGAGTCCTAGTGCGTCATAGTTCCGTTGGTATAGTAACTGAGCTACGGGACGGACAGCTGACGAAACGGGGTTCGAAAGCCGGCTGGAACACGAGATTTTTCTCTTCTCCAGGGTCTCCAGACATCCCCCTCTTCAATTGTTTCCGTTGGTTCTTCCCGTTAGGGTAAAGAGAGAGGAGCACGCAGCCGACCGGTGACGTCTGTCTAGTGCCGCCGTTAGGAATGAGTGGAGATATACCTCTCCTCCCCCTATATGTCTTCAGGTCATGGACAGGGACGTTACTTACCATTTATCATACCCCTGTTAATAAATGGGCAGCTCAGGACGGACTAACACAACATTCACGCGCTACTCCGTTCCACTCGCTAACGTGGGAAACGCGGGTATGACTCACTCACAAACCAGGATATTGTTATGTAAGGTAAAATGATTATCGTTATTTTTATTTTGCTGCAGTTTCGTGAGTAACTTATTCCATAGACCTAAGCAGTGATTATGCGTACATCACGTTATATCTGTTGGATATCACCTCAGAATTTCGCGTCGCTTCTGCCGTTGTAAATCTTGACATAAGGGCCGGCTTAAGGCTTTCCCCCCACCCCACCTTTCGCCACATCCATTCCCTATGGCTGCACACTTACGGTAGACTCGTCGTAGTAGCAGACTCTGGTCTCAGTTTTGTGATGCGCATGCGCCACAGTACGTATATGGCCGTTCCCTGACTCCCCCCGCCAAGGCTTCTTGCTCAAGGCGACTGCCTTTTGGTTTGAGCTGGCCCTGTTGACACACGAACGGTATTTTGCATGTCATATGTCGCGAGGCATATTTGTCTTCTCTGTCCATACAAATTTCGAGTGTTTCACTTCATCGGTTTGTTCTTCCTGTTTGACACTACGAATGTACTACCTTAACAAACCCAGCGTGTTCCTCCAAAAACATGTTACCGTACATCATTCCGCAACTAAGTGGCGTTACTGGTCCTTCCATCTCGTTGAGTTCGCGTTTACCCCATGTTGTTATTACTGGTTGTAGGAACTTAAAAAGTGTTGTGTGGTGTCCTCCAGTGGCGTAATATTCGTATAGAGTTTTGTGACAGTCGGTTTGCCTTTGAGAATTTCGAATAGCGGAGCTCACAGACAGCCTTGCGATCTAAAAATGATAATGTGCTTCTCAGAGATGTAAGTGTTGTAGTTTGAACATGTTTTGGAAATTTCATCCAGTTATTTGTTATCAGATTAGTGTAGTCAGGGAGGATGAAGGGTGGAGTGTGTGTGTGTGTGGTGTGTGTTGTGTGTTGTGTGGTGTGTGTGTATGGTGTGTATGTGGTGTGTGTGTGGTACTTAGGGGGGAAAAGAAAAAGGCATACTGGGGTTTGGTGAGGAAACCTGGCTGAAAGAGACCAATTGGAAGACCGGATGCTAAGTGGGGTTTGATGTTAAAATGGATCTAATTAATGTGACTTAAGGTAGGGACAGTCGGCTGCAGTGGCGTACCCAGGAATTTTGTTTCGGGGGGGGGGTGGTTCAACAAACTCAGTTAAGGACAGAGAGAACGGGGATCTGGGGGCAGTAGCTCCCTAATCAGGGGTTCTGGATGGCAGCTGTAATTTGGTACAAGAAATTTCATTTCATATAGTAAAATTTTCTTAATTTTTGGTACTTTAAGACTATTTTTGATGACAACCAATATATTTGCCATTGCTAATGTAAAACAATTGCGAACCGGCGGTAGTTTTAGAATTTTATTTTTTTTTCCCCCAAACATCTTGGAGTGTTGGCGTCCTAAATTCAGCAATTTTTAACAGTTTTCACAATCAGGCTGAGTTTGGAACGATTTTGGAGGGCCTTCGGAATTTGGGGGGGTGGGGTTAAACCCCCCAACCACCCCCCCCTCGGTACGCCACTGGTCGGCTGTCTGTTGTGAACAAGTTAATGAACCTTTCATAAAATGTGGAAGTCTCTTGTTGATAAAAAAGGAACTGTTAGCTTCTGAAGGAGGAGTTAGTTGATTGGTTGGTTAGGTATGTGGTTAAAGGAAACGTGATGCACTGCTGTTGGCTCGTGTCTCGTTAGCTATGTAACCCACGTCTCTGCGGCATGGCGGGTGCAGTTGGCTACTGTGCTGCATTCAGTAGCCTGTTTTTGTCCATTCTGAATGCCCACTTTATATATAAATAAAACGCCCAATAAGCGAAAGTGTTTCGATAAAGTATGTTAACAGCGCCTGCGTCCTGTCTTGAGATCTGAACGGATGCCAAATGTATCCGATTATATGCATTCGGGAGATGAAGCATATTTCAAAATGGAGTTGTCTAGCATGGCGAAGAGTACGTGCAGTATACATTTGTGTGTAGTCGTGGATGGGATGACAGGCTGTTGGAACGCCAAATGGAATTTCTGAGTCCCATTTGTTACACACTTTATTTTGTTTTAAAATGCGTGCTTTGTAATGTTAACTGCAGGTTTTAAACTAACATGTACAGGGTGTTCTTTAGCAGAACTGCAGGTTGTGAACTGACATATACAGGGTGTTCTTTAGCAGAACTGCAGGTTGTAAACTGACATGTACAGGGTGTTCTTTAGTAGAACTGCAGGTTTAAACTAACATATACAGGGTGTTCTTTAGCAGAACTGCAGGTTGTAAACTGACATGTACAGGGTGTTCTTTAGTAGAACTGCAGGTTGTAAACTGACATATACAGGGTGTTCTTTAGCAGAACTGCAGGTTGTAAACTAACATATACAGGGTGTTCTTTAGCAGAACTGCAGGTTGTAAACTGACATGTACAAGGTGTTCTTTAGTAGAACTGCAGGTTTAAACTAACATGTACAGGATGTTCTTTAGCAGAACTGCATGTTGTAAACTAACATATACAGTTTGTTCTTTAGTAGAACTGCAGGTTGTAAAGTAACATGTACAGGGTGTTCTTTAGCAGAACTGCAGGCTGTAAACTAACATGTACAGGGTGCTCTTTAGCAGAACTGCAGGCTGTAAACTAACATGTATAGGGTGTTCTTTAGCAGATGATGATTTTAGGCTGGTCCGTAAGTCACTTGGTACGATTTCTGATGTTCATCGGGCGTTATCACCAAATCCGTCAATTTATTGTTCGCAGTTTCTCGTCACTTGCCCTTAACCCCGTTTAAAGCGCAGTGGTAACCATAATTTCCACCAACTTTGACACTCGAAATTCTGCATTTGGTTCATGTAGTGTATTTGTGTCTTATATATGACCTTAACAGTAAACCGACGTAATTTCCCTCTAGTGCTTTAACTGATTGGTCTTTATCAAGGTGTTACGTTGTATTGTCTGCGAGGTACGGACCTAATGATATACTGTATATTATAATGTAAAATAACCCCCCCCACCCTTCTACAGCAGCTACGCACCAAACTGTGTTTCCCATTTCCGGAGCTTTCCACCCCATTGCGTGTGGAATTTTGTTTCCTCTCGCTTTCCATCAATATTCCACGTATATTTATATTAACTCCTTGAAGCACGGTGGTAATTATATGTACCACAATCATTACCAACCAGAATCCCTGTTTTCTCCCCCCCCCCACGCAGTTTATTATTCATAATAATCAGCAAATGTGTCCCACAACAGCGTTATTCGGTTGGTATTTGTTGTGGGATCCAGTGTGTTTTGTGTGTGAGGCAGGAAACCAATTCTTCGCTATTATTTGCATGAATTTCAGGTTTCGAAATCGTAAGTGAAGGGTTGGTCTAGAGGAGCGTGCATGATTGTGTTGAAGTGGCATAATGTTTGTGCTGTGCTAATTTTTTGAAAGGAAAATATTTAGAAGAATATATGGTCCTAAATATGAAAACGGGGAATGGAAAAGTCAGACGAATCGAGAGCTAGAAGAGATGAGCAAAGAATAAAATATAGTAAAATGGATAAAAGGGCGAAGGATAAGCTGGTTAGGTCACCTAGAGAGATTGGAGGAGGATAGGATGTCCAAAAAGATCTTCACTCAAGAACTGGAAGGGACGAGAAGAAGGGGAAGACCCAGGAAAAGATGGAAAGAGGAAGTAGAAAAAGATCTTCAAGTGCTGGGAGTGAGAAGATGGAGATAGTTGGTGGCAGATAGTAAAAAATGGAAGGACATTGTTCGACAGGCCAAAGCCGACAGTGGGCTGTAGTGCCAATGGAAGAAGAAGAAGAAGAAGAAGAAGAAGGAGAAGGACAAGAAGAAGAAGGAGAAGAAGGAGGAGATGCAGAAGAAGGAGAAGAAGACAATATTTGTCATAACGTCGTGGCCGGTAGTTAGTGTTACATAGCCCCACTTTGTATAGGGTGTTCAAATTACGACACTGTCAGTATTTTAGGCTCTCGATCTGAAGCGATGAATGATTAATGAACGGTGAATTGGAAGGTACGTGAAAAGAAACTGTTCTTACGTAGTTGTGGGGTTTTGTCGTAATCGGTCTGCAGGGAACTGAAATTGACAAAGGAAAACCCGGTCGGGACGGCGGGACTCGAACCCGAGACTTTTTCTGTGAGTGTAATTATTAGAAATACGAAAACGTGGAACAGGGAGTGTAGAACGAAACAAATAGCAGGGCTTTCAGAACAGGGATGTCACAGACCACATGTTTATTTTACACTTCTTTTTTATTACGTGTTTTGGTGGTTTATTTGACTAAAGTTCTGTCTGTTAAACAAATGTAAATTTGCAATACATTGTGTAGTCCAGTCATAACATTATCTTCATTACATTTCGCTTTCTGACACACACAAAGGGACCTGATATATAAAATAAATACTGTAATTGTGTACTTTTACGTTCGGAATGCTGTTAGTGGTCATTATATAAAGTACCGTACCTAATATGTATGTTACAATTAAATTAAACTGCAGCGTAACATGCCTGAGTAACACCGCGATTAACATGTGTGTGTGTGTGTGTGTGTGTGTGTTTAGTGAATTGTTCTGACACGCAGTGTGCTGCCTTACGCACAGTACTATTCCATTCGTGATGACAGAGCTACCAAACTACTCTTGTCTTGGACTGCTTGTCCCTTGGAGATGGGTCCGATAGGTTGTCCCGAAAATTCGCTAACTACGTTTACTGACCTCTACAGTGGTTCGCTGTAATGCAGTAGTGCTAATGTATGTTACGTCGACTATATTTGCGTACGGTGCTTGTGCTAATTAGGTGTGTCCTCGGTAGTCTACCGGTATTCGATCCCATAACCCTGTAATGTTAATTTTTTGTGACGAATTTGCAATAGTGACGAGATGCCAGCCGCGGATGTACTTCCGGGATATAACCGGAGACGACAGTGTGTTGAATCGCGTGTTTAAACGGTAATTCAGGTTCATTTTCGTCTTTAAAAGGGCTCATTGGCATGTAGTGGCTTGTTAAGTTTTAACTGGTCTTGGTAGGAACGAGGCGTAAGACCAACTTCATTGCTGTATCACGACGTGAAGTTGTTTTAACGCGTATGGGCTGGGTTGATACTGCAAACAGCTGTGCTATAGGGAAAAATTATCGTTAGTACATTCGGGTTGTTGGCAACGTGCACACTGCGTGACGTGTCTGCCTGCCTGCCTGCCCGCCTGTCTGTCCATCTGTCTGTCTGTCTGCCCGTCTGTCTGTGTGCCTGCCTATCTGTCTATCTGCCTGTCTGTCTGTCTGTCTGCCTATCTGTCTCTGTCTATTTGCCTGTCCGTCTGTCTGTCTGCCCGTCTGTCTGTGTGCCTGCCTATCTGTCTGTCTGTCTGCCTGTCCGTCTGTCTGTCTGTCTGTCTGCCTGCTTGCCCGTCTGTCTGCCTGTCTGTCTGCCCGCCTGCCTGTCTGTCTGTCTGCCCGTCTGTCTATCTGTCTGCCTGCTTGCCCGTCTGTCTGTCTGCCCGTCTGTCTGCCTGCCCGTCTGTCTGTCTGTCTGCCTGTTTGTCTGCCTGCCTGTCTGCCCATGTCTGTCTGTCTGTCTGCCTGCCCGTCTGCCCGCCCGCCTGTCTGTCTGCCCGTCTGTCTATCTGTAACAACTCGATAGCCGCTGAACGGATTCTGATGAAGTTTGATATTCTCGAGTTTCACTGAGCTTTGTCGAACATTTCCAGTTTTGGTTACAGTCGGAAAACAATGAAGGTCACTTTACACGAAGACCTACCTACGTGTTTTTCAGCTCGATGCTCCCGAGCGTCACTCGCTGAATATTTGCCACAGCGAAAACAATTTCGGAAAACAGGAAAGAAAAAAACTTCTGGCGCACAGTGAAACACATTTCATGTCCGATGTGTTTCCCTGTTACTGTTTTCGAGTTCATTCAACAAACGTAGCGACCGCGTCTTTTTTGTTACTGTATAGAGGGCACTGTATTCCGTGTAAGTTGTACGAATTACAGCCGCTACGTTTGCGGTACGGGGTACGGCACACGTCCGTATACTGTACTGCGCATAGTATATTTGTTACAGTTTATTGAAGTTATAGTGTTCTGCGGATATGGACTAAAGCCACGTATACAAGTGATATGTCTTGTGTTTTATTTGGTCAGTTTAACCCCTACCCTGCTAACGTGGAGAATATGGTGAGCTCCTAATAATGCCTGAAAAGGGCAGATGGAATATAATCCGGCGTTTAAGGGGTTAAGATTTAACAATCCACAAATTTGATGTGTATTTGACCGTGCATCGTTGTGGTAACTGAAGAATAAGAACCAACTATATATGCTATCATAAGTACAATAAAACAATAAGTACCATCTAGTTGGTTCATATTCTTCAGTTATTTCCAAGCCGCATTTTGCGTTTGCCTGCGTTTCCTGTTGTCCTAGCTAGAATGTCCGCCCTTATCGTTCGATGAACATAACTTGTGATTACGTGTGACTTCCTGACGAACGTATCAGCGTTGTGTGCATTGAAATAGATAAGTTAAACCACTTCCGACCCCAAGGCGCGGGCTTGGGACCGGGGGTTCAGATGGGCCCCCAAAGAAGGTAAAAAGGTAAAGCAGTCCCGTTACAGGCCCGGAGGGGCCCAGAGGGTTACAGGAAGTTAAGGTTCCCAGATTTCATGACAAGGTACAGGATAATGGTAAGCGTTTCAGCCTTACGCACCGACCGTCTTTACCCCCAGGAAATACTCCTGGTACTCATTTCTATTAGAGGCTGAGTCGACCCCAGAGGCGAACGGAAGGATTTTATGTCAATGAAAAAATCCACTGACACCAGCTGGGATAGAACCACTGACCTTCCGATTTGTAGCCCCAAAGAAGGTACACCGTTGTAAAATCTGTCTCCCCCCCCCCCCCCCCCGCAGCGCTATCAATACGACACAGCTATATACACA
>Ga0131853_10020372_pt1 | contig 12045 bp, 6 predicted proteins | sample TergutLab28metaG_FD_92764 | JGI IMG/M metagenome (GOLD analysis project Ga0131853, IMG submission 92764) | Labiotermes labralis P1 segment gut microbial communities from Petit-Saut dam, French Guiana - Lab288 P1 (version 2) (version 2) | ecosystem: Host-associated > Arthropoda: Insects >...
TCAACTTCTCTGCGAATTGAGCGTTTATCTGTTACATTCTGTCATGCACAAGGAAAATGTTTCTCTCTCGGGGTGTTTCCTTTCCCAATTTCTCGTTTCATCAATTCTGGAAATCGCATATATATTCATAAGATTTTATCTCTTTATGTGTGCATGTACCGGCCAACACAGTACTTGCAATTGGTGGAGATGAATGGCATTAGGAGGATGACAAGCAGTTAGTAGCCGACGTCTGTATGTCTTCAAGGTTTGAAGTAAGAAAGAAAAGTGTAAAAGTCACATAATCAGGATCTGGTATGATTAAAGGGTGGATTTTATGAGATAAGCGTTGAAGAAAAACGAGTAAATAAAAAGTTTAATTGTTAAACTTCAAACAGTGATACCCACTGGACTGAAGAGAGCGCAATGGAACATTATGTAAACATATTAACTGATTTAAACTAGGCTAAGGCAGTGTTGTCTTGATGATAATATTGAAATTTCACTTTCTTTGACCGAATAGGTTGACTTCAGCCTTGACGCCTCTGACTTTTACTCATAACATGTTGGTTTTGAATTACGGCTGAAGCTGATGAAACTGTTTGCGGTTTCTTTCGTCTTCCAAGCAAGTTACTGGAAACTAATTTCACAATACGCCATAAACGCTAACTCCTACTCCTTTTTCAATTTACTAATCACTGTCACTAAATCATTCGACACCGTATACTCCTCTGTTACTGAAAATGTCGCTAAGTAAACTACAAATACAAGGTTTTTCCACAGTAACGGGAATGTCAGGTTTTAAAGAAATATTATTGATCGTTGGGGCTGATAAACACTGAAGAATCTATGCTATGGGTAGCACGATACTGTAAATACACTCTGCTTTGCTACTTTTGATGTGCGTGTAATTTATTGACTGTAGTACTGAATTCTGTGCCTCATTGCACAATAATACCCAACTTAAACAGGACTAGTCCACCCAGAAACACTCAGTATAAGAGACATGGAGTAATTCTTATTGAAACTGCACGATTCAAAAGTAAAAAGCTTGAGTCCACATAATGGATTCCCTGGCGTATTTTATTAGGCAGATTTTAGATATTTTTAACGAAATGGGTTACAGCTAGTTGGCTCTTTTATAAAATTCACGTCCTTGCACTTCAGTTCTTCTCGTGTTCAATCGTCATGAATGCTGCAACCTTGAGGTACTGTACCTTTATATGGCATATTAAATGTAGCGCAATATATGTGATCTTCACGACAGGGCTGACTATTTTAATAGTTTGGTTCCATTTAATGCATGTGGAGAATACACTCTGGAACACCATGGCGATTTTCCAAATCAACTGGATAACACCGTGTGGCCGGCAGTGACATCCGGTCACTGGTTGGGAACCATTATGCTGTAGAAACATTTGTAATCTATCATAATGTTATGGTTATTACTGAATCGGCACATTGGAACTGTTCTTCCTCTTGTGCGTCCGTGTGAACTTAGTCTCACAATGTTGAAGGGCGAACCTAGGACACTGGCTACTTTCGCACGGTGATTTAGAGATGAACACTGTAATGCTTTACGTGGCTGCAAACCGCAGCTTCCGCTGCCTGCTGAGAGCGGTGAGCCATGGCTAGCAAAGAATCGTGTTGTTTGGTCACACAGCTTAAAGCTTAGGGTGACCGGAATTGGAATAATTTCAAAATAAGTTCTGCATTTGATACAGCTTTGTTAATTAGCCCACGAACAACAAGACTTCTTACATGACAATTTGTAATGTTTTCTAACATGGTACTTTTCCTTGAGTTACTTAACACATTCTTAATTTATAGGAAATCTTTTTATAAAAGTGGCATATTCCCCCACATGCATAGATAATTAGAAAGTCTGTATGGCTGCTATTATTTTTCTCGGTATGTACCGCTACACGTTTTGGCTAAAATGAAAGTTCGGCCTGTGGAAGCCAAGTTGTTTCTTGCAGTCAGGCGGACGGACAGACTTGACGTAGCTAATAGTCGCTTTCGTAATATTGCGAACGCGCCTAAAAACTGTTATCTCGTCTGTCGCCTCAATAATGTAAATAAAATTGTTGCCCATATTTATCTATCTGCACATACACAACCATAAAACAATAACTGTGCCAAAGATGTAGTAATCTTCTGTCTAAACATAGGTTTTTAAAAAAACTCAAACCAGCTACAAATTTCGGCTCATCGTCACCGTCAAGCTGTCTACAGGAAATTTCCATTTTATTCTTGCAGATAGCCTGATGTTGGCTATAGCCTATAGCCGCAACTTGTAGCTGTTTGGTGCAGTAAATAAACAGTGTGGTGTGTAGACAGAAAAACTTTATATCTTAGATTGTACTGAGTACACAAAGGTGATGAATTGCATGAAATTAATTTTACCAATTTTACGTGCATTTGAAACGCCCTCTTGTATCCTAGGTTGTAAGAAAAAGTTTCTGAAGAGAGAAAAAACCAACAAAATGCAGCAATCAGATGTTTATTGTCAACTTCTGTCTCAACATGTCTCGAGCATCATTATGCCTATCTTCAGGAGAACAAAGACCGTGTGTTACTGCACATGTTGTACTGCGCTGGTTCTGATGGATGTGGTTGGTAGCGGTTGTGGGGCGCAGCGCTGTACAGCGAAACATATTGAGACAGAAGTTGATAATAAACATCTAACTGTTGCATCTTGTTGGTTTTCTCTCTCTTCACACTTTGTTCACGATGCACGGCCACAGGAACCTAAAGCTTAAAATTTTGTGTTGCATCAAAAATATTTGTACCTGACGGAAATGAATCAAATTGTTCATCTAGCATGTTTAATGGCAAAATCCCAGCCTACCAACATTGGATTTCCTATACAAATCACCCGTTGATGATAGGCTTGGATGTGGATATGGTTTAAGAGGTGGGGTAATGAGAGGATATGTCCACTTTGCCGGGATGGGGATAGTTCTTTTCACATTTATGAAATTGTTCTGGCACGCAGAACTGGACAATGCAGTTATTGAAAAGGAAGTGTGATTGAAGGAACATCATTTAAGAAATCTTTAGGGTGAACTAAGGATATAGAATTAACAAATTTAGGAAAAATTTTATATAATTTGATATGTAAACAGGAATGGCGTGCTAGAAAACTGGAAGAGAGATGGAGTGACACGTGTCTTTTGTGAGTAAAAAGAACTCGAAATGCGGTGTGAAATAACGATTGTCCGGGGGTTGAAAGCCGCAAAGGACCTGGTGACAGCGAGCGCGGTCCACGGTTTTAGGCAGGCGCTTTTGTAATGAAGCAATGCTGACTCGACTGATACATATTCGTATTCATGACAGGGACAGAGGACTGAATACGGTGTGCCGATGCGTCTTATGTACATGTGAGATAAAGTACATCCTGAAACGTAATATAGAAACCTCTTCGAAGGGGTCAGTTTTAAAACGGAAAAATGTGACATAGGATAACATTAAGAAGAATATTCCATGGTGAGAATAGGAAATGAATGGAAGGTGTTCGGGATCGTGCCCAGGTTTTGGTGGTGTATAAGTTTCTGGGTCGATTACAGGCTTAATATTTCGGCGTGAAAGTTTGTATGTCATCTGACTACGTTTTTATTTACTGTATTTGTATCAGGTTTCCCTGATAAGCTAACTGTTATATTTATTTGTACAGTACGACCGTTATGATTATATAACTAGCTATCTAGTCAGCTGATTTTTCTGCGGGTGTACAGTTACATATTGCATACTGAAACTGTTGTTTCCCTCTTGTTTATATTTCATACGTGCGCAGCGATGTTTTGCTGTAGAAGTCTTTTATGCTTTTTCCGTTTAATTGTTAGTTTTAGTGACTTTGTGCCTTCTTAGCACATACGGTATGAAGTGATACAGAATTGGCTGTTTCTCTCCGTTTAGATGTCCTATGTACCTTATATAAAACTGTGGAATGTGTTTTGTAAATATTTTGTATTAAGAACTTACACCAGTAGTGGTTAGGGTACATATACTGTGTTTCGTACCAGTCAAAAACAAGTTTTACTTCTCACGAAACTCAAATGGCACTTCTACATATATTTTTCTAAAGAACCGCCTGCCCTAAAAGTAATTTTGCATGTTACTTACAGTATACCTACCATTCACTTCTATTTGAACTTTTTAAAATATGACGTGTACTTAAAGGTATGCAAATAAAAGTTATGGAGGTTTTCACAACAGAAAATGGCGCTTTTGGGAAATGTGACATGACAAAACACAAATAACGTTGTCCCTGTAATTAAGTGCTACGTCATGACGGCACGCAGTGAACTGAAGATAAGGAAACATGCATTCTTCTCTTCGGCGTTAGATCAAGGTGAATGTACAATTTTAAGCCCCAGCCCCTTTATACGCGAAGACAGATTCCTCGGTAGCCGGTGAGCAAGGGGATAGTTGGGTCCTCAGAAATGGTATGGGCGCTATAAGAAAACAGAAAAATATCTTGACCCTGCAGGTAAGGTGAATCAACTCCTGTGTCTTCTAAACCCCAGGATAAACTTTTTACCGACTAGCTGTCAAGGACTGAGTTTTTAAATACTTATACTTGAATTTGGAGTACACGCTTATACAGTACTACGCTTGTTAGCACAAATCAGTAGGTCATTTCACTTGTTGAATAGTTTGAAAACAAAAGAATTGAGTTCATAAAATGAAAACAACCGAAGCTTTAAACTTGGCATTGAAATGTATGTTTTATCTCTTCCAACAAGCCCCTCAGTGAAAACCAATGTTTCTCTTTTTGTATAGGAGTTTTGAAACTAAATATGAATGGAGAGAAATGCCAAACATCACGTTGAACTGAATCAGTAAAAAATTCTCTTTATAATAGTACTAGCAGAGACCCCCTAGGATTTAATTACGTACACTGATAAAGAAGTCCTGGCTCTGCAGGGAAGAGGCTTGTTTTGTTACGGTAACAATGGTCGTAATGTGGTGCGGTCATGTGTTTCTGGGAGAACAGAGAGAGACCTTGCCGTCGGGCACTGCAGAGCTTCTCGTCTTGCCACGTTCAGTCGGACGGAGCCTTCTCCGGCTGAGCAAGCACACAGCAGGCGGAACAAGACTACCAACTCTGACACTCTCACACATCAACGCACAAGACACGTCTGAAAGAAAGAGAAATAAACAAAGAAAGACGGAAGGAAAGATGGACTGGATTGAGAGAGCGAGAAAGGATGAAATGCAAAGTGAAAAGCACACATAAATAGGAGTAAAAAAATAAGTAAATAATAATATTCATGAAGAAAAGAGCTACTCAAAACAATCGATGTCCGCTGTAGTACCAGTGAGGTGCGGAATATGCAGGTACGGTCCCTCATTCAAATAACTTCCTTGGCTGAAGATACTAGTCGTTTTCTTCAGTGCCTCTACAGTTATTAAGGGATCCGTAATCTTGCCAACGATGTTTTTGCCAATAACCATCTCTAAATATGTTGTCACCGTTTTACGTTAAGTAGCCTGTCCATTTACCAAATCATCGTTAAGAAACACTACGCACTCCTGTTCGTTCCGCTGTAATGTATGCACATGACATGCTCTGAATCTGATCGCAACAATTACGATCGTAAACCCTGTTTTTTACTTCGAAGGTTTTGGGTCTGATGTGAACATCAGAATACATCAGTCAGTCCAGGTAAATGCCGGCATAGTACCTGAAACTAGACGACGGCCTACTCCTTGTATATCCTTTCCAGTTTACGATTTACTAAACCTGCCAAGCGTTGATATGTTTCGGCAACATTTATTCGGAATGTGCCCTGTTCGAATCTTGACCAACATAGAGGCAGTCCCGATTGAGACCTTCTGTGGTCTCTCTCAGACTTCCCAGCAGAAATCCGGCTTTGTACTTCTAGTGTATCACGTCAAATTCCAAATCCTTTTGAATAATCCTAGCATTCGACGCTATATAAACTTAACTACTGACAGTGTCAGTAAATACTAATATGTAAGTATTTAAATAACCCATTGAAGAATTCACATTTGTGTGTTATTATAACATGCTTTTTCCTGCAAGCCACAAACACCTCCAGTTTCCTCATTAGGTTTGTGTTTCTCATATGACTGTCATTTGAGAAAGTTCAGTCCAAGTTTGATACATTACATTGCACGTGTTATGTTTCTGTCGATAAATGACTAGGCTAAAGCCTCGAAGACCGAGTAAGCCTGTCCATATCTGCTCTAGAACTCACCCAGCTTCCATTTCAATAGCTGCCGGCGACTTTTACCCGGGAATAAGGCGGTCGGGGCGTGAAGCTCACCAGGTACCTCCGTCTAGTGCCGAGTAGTATAACAATGTGTGAGATTATAAATCCACTGTCTCGTATGCTTTTATAGCATACACAGGAACTACTTTAACTTCAACTTCACCTGTTCCAACTAACTGCTCTTCTGAATTTTACTCCCACTGCGTGCCGTTGTGTGGCTCTTGATACTGTATCTCCAGTACACACGACTGCTTACGATTCTTTTGCTTGTCGAGGTCAAAGTTAGGATCAGAAACTAACTTCCGCTTCAAACTTGTTTTTGTGGATGCGTGTGCGGTGTGTGTCCGTCCGCAAGAAACACTGTACGCTACGAACTATCAGAGGAATTATTTGCTTACTTGCCTAACTTCCAGTTTTTTACCGAAGCATGAAAATCTTGTGGGTTTTAAAATGTAGCCAAGCATAGAAATAAAAAACACGTTTTTCCACAAATTAGAGCACTCGTGTAAAGGATTCAGAATTATTCTCAGATATACATAAGCAATGCTTGGAAAGTTTTGAAATGTGATGCTGGAGAAGAAGAAATGAAGAAGTATTACATAGGCTGATGGAGGACAGAAATATCTACATAAAATAGAAAGAAGGAAGACTAATTGGATTGTTCACATCTTGCGTAAGAACTGTCTTGTAGAACACGCTATTGAAGGAAAGATAGGAGCAAAGAAGTGACAGGAAGAAGGGAAGAAGACGTAAGCATCTACTGAAAAACATTAAGGAAACGAGAAGCTACTGGAGATTGAAAAGAGACGTACTAGATCGTACTCGGTGGACAATTCATCTTCGAAGAGGTTCTGGACCTGTCTTAAGACAGACTACACGATTAATGAATACTTATGAGTATTTTTTATAAAATACGATGTTTTATGGTTTTCTCTCATGTCTCTTATCGAAGGGTGCTGGGAACTAAAATAAATGTAACCGTCTCAGTCTTTCCACTCTCACCATTATTTCGACTTGAAATCTTTCCTCAGAACACAATTTAACTATAGTATCGTTCATCATTATTACCCATCAGCCCCTCACACTTCCGGTTTGCGTAAACAAGCTTTCCTTAATGTTATAATTTGTCAAGTTTTCCATTTTCTTATCGTCCTGTATTCTCTTAAGTAGACTCCAAAGGTCAAAAAGTCAATTATTTCTCCACCGAACTTTCTATTATCTGTTTTAGGGAGGTTTAGTTTCCTTCTACCGACGGTCAGGGAAGAAGTGACCGAATGCCATTGTTTACCACGACTTGAGCGCGACAAATAAAAAATTGTTCCCTCTTCATACGTGCATAAACCATCCTTCCTCCATATTCTTTGACGTGTAACAAATAATTCAGTTCATTTCTTCATTACGTATGAATGTGCTAGAACAACAGCCAAAAGGCCAGTTACTGAGAGACCACAGGAACATGCGAAAACAAGACCGGCCATGGCCTCTACACGTAACGTGACATTAAAGCGCTTCTAATTAAATTGTTTTCCGTGAAAAATCAATGTGTTACATATTGCGAATGTGTCTGTGTTCTGGCCATAGTTATTCAGCATGCACAGCCCATATTTACTACGAAGGATTATATTTTCATCTGTGACCTGTCTGATTTTACGATATTTTTCCACATTGTGTCATAAACGACACGATCTTCGGAGAAAAGTTATAGAACGTAAAATTTGATTTCGATTTTTTCTGCAAATTTGTCTCAAACATACATTTCATTCGAAGAAGAATTAAGCCATATGTTAACCCAAATGCACATAGGTCTCCATATGAAGTATCCATTATTCTTGAAAGATATTGATGAAAATTCAATTTTCGAGACAGATTTTGAAAAACACAAAAATATCAAATTTCATTAAAAAAAATCCGTCCAGTAGGAACCGAGTTGTTTTATAAGGACAGGTGAACGGACATGCATGACGAAGCTAATAGTTGCTTTTCACAACTTTTTGAAAGCTACTAAGTACATAAGTTAAAAACGTACTGAAAAACATGGAAGAGAAATAATAAGAATTCACATCTAAAAATTTCATTAAAGTATTATGATTGTTCAAGGAAAAATTGTTAAGAGCGATCATTGGTTCCTGAATATACTGACACTAGAGTTTCATTAAATTAAGACTTACCTGCGTTGGGCATTTGCTAAATCAGCGCTTGAATGCACCAAGACACAAATACACAAATACAGAAAAATTACCTGACAAAAAAGTGAAAGCATAATAATAATAATAATAATAATAATAATAATAATAATGTGACAGTAATGGCAATATAACTGAATGGATACATCAGCAAATGTAACAAAACTACTTCAGAAGAATTTCAGACAGAAAAGTGCTAAATTTACCAAAACATTAGACTGTCTACGTAATGAACTGCAGCACGATAGACCTTATGTTCAATCAGATAACAGCACCAGAGAAATTATACCTACAATTGGTCGGCTGTTCCTAATACCAAGAATACTGGAATGGTGTGTAACAAAATCCCGAAGTGTAAAAAGTAACATGCGAAGTTAATCGGAAATGGCATTTGGAGCAAGTAACAGTGGTATCAATGTTCTTGTCAACAACTGGGTTGGGACCTTGAAGGCCCTGTAAAAGAGTTCCAAACTTCTAAACCCGAAATAAATCATCTCCAGCATCTTTCAAAGAGCAATGGCACTTGAAAAATGACACTATCGGAACATTTCTCAGTCACCAAGAATAACTGTAATATTGGTAATTGTTTCGGTGAAACCTGTTATTTTGCTTTACATTGTAAGCTACTGTTGTTACAACCGTCAGCTAAGAGTTCAAATCCTCTTTATCTGTCTGGTGAAAAGCAGTCCCGTTACAGGCCTGGAGTGACCCAGAGGGTTCCAGGAAGCTGAGGTTCCTAGATTTCATGAAAACGGCACAGGATGGTGGTAAGGTTGTCAGCCTTACGCACCGGCCGCCTTTACCCCCAGGAAATGCTCCTGGTACTCATTTCTGTTAGGGGCTGAGTAGACCACAGTGTCTAGGATTTTTATATCAAAGAAAAATATCTGTATGGTGAAGCATTGCGGAAAACGAGTCATGTCTGTTCGTCCGCCTGTCCTCATGCAACAACCCGACATCCGCCGTACGGATTTTAGTAAAATTTCATATTGGGAACTTTACCTAAATTTGTTAAGAGCTTCCGATTTTGGTTAAAATCTGACATAAACAACAGACAATGTTGAACACACTCGCTAGAACTCCTCTGGATAAAGATCGGCCCGTCACAGAAATATTTTCCAGGCAGCACACAACATTCACCGCACATTCCCAGCAAAACGGACGGTCACAGACAATGCCTTAGCCCGCGCATTCACCAAGATCGGCGCGTTTTCTTGTCTGCGCATTAAATAAACTTAAGAGTGGTTTTCTTCCTTATTTTAAAGTAGTGGTCTATTAACACAATACTGCACCTTCAATATACCGCTGTGACTCTTACGTCTACTACAGCTCCCTAGCCTATAAATTTGTGTTCAGCAAGCATTTTCTTTTTCGGTAGGCAGTAGCACTTATATTAGAGTTAAGGTGCAACAGATGGCCCAAAGATCAGATGTTATCCAAGGGATAAGTTTACTGTGCAGTGACCACGTGTTTGTAAACTTCGTCCGGAGCATAAGTTAGTAATTTGGTTTTGTTTTAATGGGCGAAACACCTTCCGCCCCAATGAAATTTACTACAGATTAATAGAGGTATATGTTAATAGCATTGTAATAGTGCAGTATGTCCGAAAATGGCGCAGGGAATTTAATAATACTCAAAATCAATTTCTTCGCGTCGTAGCAATAGTATTACACGGGACGTAGTCGACTGTAAGTCTGTTGTTCAGATAAAGAGGAAACTAGAGTGTGTGTTGCGCAAAACTTGCATAGCCAGATTTCAGATGTTCTGTTTTCAGATCTTTACTTAAGAATGTTGACAAAGAGTACGAAAAGTAAGTCAACAATCGTGCTAGAAGTAGGATATTTGATACTTTGCTTTCAAAGAGTCTCTGGTGGAATAAAAAACATAATTGGACTCTGTTTGGAGTCTTCCATGCGGAAGATCGGACGTAGAACTCTATATTTTCACCTTTTTGCTCTGTGTTGCTATGAACAGAGTCACGATCCCTTGTCGTTAGATTTCTCGACTGAGCCCCTACTTCGAAAACAAAAACTGGTATTTATATTCGGTTACAAAGCATACGCTTCGGGCTATCAAATCAAGAAGAATGAGATGGACAAGACATGTGGCACGTACGTATGTGGAGCAGCGGAGATTATGAAGGGTGTTGGTGGGGATATCTGAGGGAAGGAGACACTTGGAAGACTTAGGTGTAGATGGGAGGATAATATTAAAATGGTTCTTTAAGAAGCGGGATGGGGAGGCATGAACTGGACTGCTCCGGTTCAGGATAAGACAGACGCTTGTTATTGCGGCAATGAACCTTCGGGTTTCATAAAATGCCGGGAAATTCTTGACTAGCTGAGGGTCGGTTAGCTTCTCAGGAACGACTCTGCTCAGTGGGGTTAATGTTAGCTACAAATAACGCGCTATTACTATTAAACGCTGCTGATTTTGGATGTCGCCTTCACAATCGCAGCGAGGCGAGCGGTGAGACAAAAGGAGAATATGCCTCTGTGCTTATAAACAATAGTGAAATGGTAGGACTGTGTGAGGACAGAGAGCACCGTGGCGGTCGAGGTAGTTGCGCAGAGCGCCCTCTCAACACAAGTAAAAGTAAGAATATATTTTAGGCGCTTTCACAAAATTGCGAAAAGCGAACTTTAGCTTCGTCATGTCTCTCTGTTTGATGTCTGTACGTCCGTCTGGAGACAAAAACTCGGCTCCAACTGGAAGGATTTTCATGGAATTTGGTGTTTGAGGATTTTTCGAAAACCTGCCGAGAAAATTCAATTTTCTTTAAAATCTGGCAAGATTAACGCTTACTTTACATGATCACCTATGTACATACGTGATAGGTAATATCTCGCTGAATTCTTCTTAGAATGAGACATGTTTCAGACAAAAGTTGTAGACAACATCAAAACGCAAATTTTATGTTCGATAAATTTTTTCGCGAAAATCGTTTCATTTATGGGAAAATGTGTAAACATATGGTACGTCCAGATAGGCCACGAATGACAATCTAATACGGCCCCATGAGCATTTCACGTTGAATAACTAAGGCTACAGTCACACACTCAGAGTATATATTACTTATTGCTTTTCCACGGCAACAGTAGTAACGCGAATGGCCCTCGATGTTACTTTGTACTTGTAATGTCTGTCTTCTTTCGAAATGCTCTTTGTATTCATATCATGTTCTAGAACGTAGAACAAATTACACTAAAATTTCGAAATCTGAATTATTTTAAATTGTATTTTTGTGACATGCATATATTAGGTCATGCCATCTTAATTAGACTCTTTTAAATTAAAGCAAGTTATATTTTTTCTTATGTTTATTGGACCGTGCATCATCTTGATAGTTGAATAAAGAGAGACCAACTTGATGTCACTTGTTTTTTTATTTCATTATTTAATGTTCAACATGTTTCGGATGTTAATACATCCATCTTCAGGAGCTTGCGACTTATTTGTTGAGCTATTTCATGGGTTGTATTGCTCTGGTTCGATGTGTGTTGGTGTTACGTTGTGGCAACACCAACACACATCGAACCAGAGCAATACAACCCATGAAATAACTCAACAAATAAATCGCAAGCTCCTGAGGATGGATGTATTAACATCCGAAACATGTTGAGCATTAAATAATGAAATAA
>Ga0131853_10020374_pt1 | contig 12043 bp, 8 predicted proteins | sample TergutLab28metaG_FD_92764 | JGI IMG/M metagenome (GOLD analysis project Ga0131853, IMG submission 92764) | Labiotermes labralis P1 segment gut microbial communities from Petit-Saut dam, French Guiana - Lab288 P1 (version 2) (version 2) | ecosystem: Host-associated > Arthropoda: Insects >...
AATGATGATTTGGTGCGTAAGGTCAACGAAAGAGTGCGTGACGACAGACGTTTCACAATTTCTGATCTGTCCCTGCACTTTCCTCAGATTTCAAGGACTCTACTCTATGACATTGCCAGTAGTGGCTAACATCGCAGGCGGCCGCATTCTATGAGGAGGGTATACAAAAACTTGTGCCTCAATAATGGCGGTGAAATGTGGAAAAATAGTTTGAAGAATGTAGAATCTGATAACAATAACATTTTATACGAAACCTTAATCGATTTTTTTTTTGCGGCGAAACAGTACTTACTTTCTGAATAAGCCTCGTATATTGTTGTGTATTGACGGTATATAATGCATTATACAAATTTGTTACTACACAACGGGGTGGCCTCTGTCAAATTATTCCTAATTGTTAGTCTCCTGTGATATAAATTTGAATTCCAAGTACCTCTGACATTGCTTCTTTACTAATACTACACTTTCAAAGAAAGCATCATGGGGGTTGTCATGGAGACATACAACGCATTGTTTCATAAGAGGCTTACAAAGTAACAATATGCAGGTTAACTTAACAGTATGCAGAAGTACATGAATATTTCATAAACATCTGTCGACTCAATTTGACCTGTAACCGTCTATTTTATATGGTAAATGTAATTGAAATTCAATCATGATTCTAAACTCGCATTCTCTTCGTATAATTGATGCGTCACAAAAACCCCCCTTCGTCCCCTTTTCCCCATAGAAAACAGTCTCCTCAAACGTTAATAGGGAAGGATATCAAACAGTATGCCGCAAGCAAAATAAAATCATACATGCAGAAGGAAGGAAGAAAATTTTCTACCCCTTCAATTATTTTTAATGATATACAACTACGGCATTAAAGAGTTAGCAATTCCTCTTCTGCTTTGCCATTCCACTAACAAAATTGGGAATGGAAGGAAGGAAGTAACTACTTGGAATTACAAAACTTCATTGAGTTTAAGGTAACTTTGTTACGATAATATTATTCATTTGCTGACAGAAGGACGAAAGCCTCGAGCTTCTATTAAGATAATTTTGTACCTGCGCACGCCATGAATGCATGTGCGAGACTAGACCTACAGATCCGCTCGTTCTTAACCTCAACACTAGACAGAGGTAAATAGTTAGCTTCACGTCTCGGCCGCTGTATGCCCGGTGAAAGCGTCCTTGATAATCAAACAATAGGAGACTGCGTGGAGCCCACAACGGGTCTGGCGAACACTTTGGATCATCAGAGGACTCTGCTGTACGCGCGGAGAATCGAAACACAATTTCTCGGTCTACAACCTGTTACCTGGTCACTATACCCACTGAGCTATCCCGAATCCACACTTAGGTATACTGACAATTCAATAAATACCACTGAACGTCGCGGTGTAGCAGTTAACGCTATTGCCTCGTATTCTGAAATATTCGCGGTTTTCTTCAATTTCTGTAGGAAAATTAACTATTCCCGCTGTCTGCGATTGCACTTCTCAGAATAGCTGCACACGTTTCGCACAACGCCCCTAACATGACGAGGGAACTAATAAGATACAGCCGAAAAAAAGACCAAAACACAAGTGACAGGATACAACACATTACGCCGGAGGATATGAAGGAACTACACGATACAGCATATACCCAGGTATGTGTGTGTGCTTATTATGTACACATACAAACACACACACATATATATATACATATATTTATTTATTTATATATCGCTCATTTGCGACAACAGTGTCACAACTCAAAATTTGTGATTTTTCAGGAGAAACTTTTAAAGGTTTTGAAGTGCTGTAATTTTCTATGAGTGCAACGACGACACAACTGCTCTCCAGCGGCGAGTTTCGCAAATCGCGTTATGACATTACACCTGTTAAAAGTGCATCTGCAAAAGTTTCTTTCCATACAAATAACTCAAAAACGCCAAATTTTGAGTTGTGACACTCTTATCGCAAATGAGCGAATATATGAGAACGAGAAAGGAAGAAGTATTACTTAAGAGTCAAGGAGCAGAGGAATAACCTACATGAAATAAGCAAACTGAACGCTGGCTGGATTGATCATATTTTGCGTAGAAATTGTCTTCTACAACAGGTTATTGAGGAAAAGATAAAAGGGGGGATAGAAATGACAGGAAGACGAGGAAGAAGACGTAGGAAGCTACTGGATGACCTTAAAGAAAGGACAGGGTACTCTCATTTGAAGGAGGAAGCTCTAGATCGCACTGTGTGGAGAGCTCGCTTTGGAAGAGGCTTTGGACCTGTCATAAGACAGACTACTATATGAATAATGAATGAATACGACAACAGAAAACAAGACTAACTACATGGTTCGGTGTCAATCCAACGTCAAAATGGCAGTCATTTGGAATCAATAGCGCTAGTGTATTTTATGAATATTAATTTGATCACATCTAGACACACATTTGAAACCAAAACATGCTTTACAGACATGTTAACTCCACAATACATACGAACACAAACCACAGCAGGAATCCCAAAGTAGTCTGGCAATACATGCTAGTGTAATTTTTAATTCTCATAATTGAGCTTGCCTGCAGATGCTCGAAAAGAGTGGGGAAAACGTGTAGCAAATCGTCATATTGTAACAAAAAAAACAAAGATGTACAAACTGAAAAGACAGACGGAACTTGTGAACACGCAACACTACGTTCTGCAGAACGGATTATAAATTCGTTCTCTTCACCACGCACCTTCGAGATATTCCGCACATTCACGCCCATCTGTGTCGCCAATAACAAGAACGTACTGCACATTGCGTCTACCAAAAATTCCGTTATGATTAGGGTTTCCCACACAAATAAATTTTAAACTAGTAAGCCTTGAATTATTTAGCCCCTCTTTATTATGTGCATAAAGAAGCATGTTCTGGTTAGTATGGATTAATGTTTTGTGATCATAATATTCCCATGCCAGATTGGTCCGTGACGAAGATCCCGACTAAGAAGCAATCCAATCGGTCCTCCAGGATTGCTGGGGGTTGGATGTATGGCTGACAACCTGCTCCGGAAAAAAATATTGTTACGAAATCCGAAGAAGCAATGGCCGGACTGTCAGAAATATGACAACCTATGAAACGATTTAAGGACCTGAGAATTGGTTCGTGAAATGTTTTACGAGTGGAACTATATTTTATAAATCTGTCCAACTCCTGGCATATGCTGATGGAAGATGCCAGGAAGTTGGGGGAGAGAAGGTGCAAGGAATGCTGCAAGGAATAGGGACAGCTGGCAGAAGCTTCTGAAGAAAACCTTGGCTCAAAAGGGGCTGTTGTGCCAATGGTAATGATAACGAAGATGATCATAATTTTGGTAACTATTTATCAGCAGACACGAAGTACGACCCCAGACGACTTGCAATGTCTAATGCCTTACACCTTTATACGGTTAATCCTCTAAAGCTTTCAGGATCTGAAAGAATTCTGCTCGATGCAAGCAGTAAGATGCATTTCATTCGATGTCGGTTTAGGATAACTTATGACTACATGGAGCAGAGTCCTTCATGAGAAGTTCACCGGTCCTCGACTACTCACGAAATTTCCTGCATTTTATGGAACTCGACGGTCCATTACCGCATTCACAACAGCCAGACACGTGTCCCTATCCTGAGTCAGAACAATCCAGTCCATGCCCCATCCCACTTCTTGAAGATCCGCTTTAAAATTTTGCTCCCAATTTATAGATTCTTTGAAAGGGTGGAAGAGTTCAAACATCTGGGAACAACAATAACAAACGAAAATTCTATTCAGGAAGAAATTAAGAGCAGATTGAAGTCCGGCAATGCTTGCTATTATTCGGTGCAGAATCTTTTGTCTTCCAGTTTGCTGTCCAAAAATTTAAAGATTAAGATGTACAGAACTATAATTCTGCCTGTTGTGTTGTATGGATGTGAAACTTGGTCGCTCACATTGAGGGAGGAAAGCAGGCTCAGGGTATTTGAAAATAGGGTGCTGAGGAGAATATTCGGGCCTATGAGGGACGAAGTAGCAGGGTAGTGGAGGAAGCTGCATAACGAGGAGCTGAATGATCTGTACTGCTCACCCAATATTGTTCGGGTGATAAAATCGATAAGAATGCGTTGGGAGGAAAGGAAAGGCTTATACAAGGTTTTGGTGGGGATACCTGAGAGAAAGAGACCATTTGGGAGACCCAGGCGTAGATGGGAGGATATTAAGATAGATCTTCAGGAAGGAGGGTGTGGGGGTATGGACTGGATCGAGCTGGCTCAGGATAGGGACAGGTGGCGGGCACTTGCGAATGCGGTAATGAACCTTCGGGTTCCCTAAAATGCGGGGAATCTCTTGACTAGCTGAAAAACCGGTTAGCATCTCAAGAAGGACTCTGCTCCATGGAGTATGTAAGTAAGTAAAGTTAAAGACATTTAGGAACAAAAACCTGTGAGGTAATTAATCAAAAGCATAGGCCCCTCGGACCTTCAACACTTTCGTGCAACAAGCAGATCAAGAGGTCTCTGATTTATTTCCAGTTTCACAACTTCTAGCACATGCTCCAAACAAGCTACTGGTTAAGTAAGCAGAGGGTTTAGCTTCAGGGCTTCTGGAAGTTGCAAGAATGCAGCTATACTGGTTCCTTAAACTGGGTTATAATCGCCTCGAAACTTTAAAACCAAACGTAAATCAAATACGAAGATTACTATCTCCAGGGATGTGTCGATGTGTGGAGAGGCAGAACGCTGCCACCGCTTCGGGGGAACTTGCTGCTTAGATAATCAGGGTAGATCTACTCTGAAGAAGGATACAGGTAGTTTCTCCGAAACTTCTGCGCCTCCCTATAAATTAATAGCGGGTCATATCGCAAAAGAGAGCAGTCTCTATGCTCAGTGTCGTCAGAATTTTAAATCTTGCACAACAGGGCCTAAATAAATTACAATTTTCAAGCCTATCACTTAGGAACTTGAAAATCTGCTCAAGATTCTGTATGTACTCGCAATCCGGATTGGAGCAGTCAGTATTGTGATTAGGCTACTGGATGGATGACCTTCGATACTCGAGTCCTCTTCTCCAAAACGCTGGAAAGCCACCGGGGCCCACCCAGTCCCCTGCTCACTGGGGGCCCATCCAGTCCCCTGCTCAATGAATATCAGAACTCCTTTCCAGTGATGAAGTGGCCGAAGCGTGAAGCTGATTAATCGCCCCTATCCGTCGCGAAAGTTAACAATGCATCGTGCTTAATTAGGCACAGAGACTATTTCACTGTAACCTTCTTGGCCTCATTTGAGGACACGTAAGATTTTAATTTAATTTAGACAAAAGGAAAAGAACATGTGTGATGTAAACGGATTAGCCAGACTGACATGCTAGGAAACCACAACGGCCCGCTCGTGGTTTGACTACGCTAGACACTTGGGCCGTTGTTCCTCCGAAGGAGACAAACGCACAGCCCCGAGACTAATGGAGCAGAAAACAATAGGCATGAAATAAGAAAGAAAGAATTCCATCCATCACACAAATCTGATATACGGAGTGATATAATTTGCTTGGCATTGTTGAGCGTTCCTCGAATATAATGGCAGAACAGCCTTGCTTTGAGGCATATGATCTTTGGGTTCATTATTTCCTAAATTCGGAGGAGTACAGTCGGCACCATTCATGTCTAACATATTCGTAATTGAATTAACGACGCCATATTAAAATTCAGAGGTTATAACACGTCGAGTGAGGAGACAGCGTTTTTATACGGTTACCATTTATTACACGTACAGAGGATGAACAGCAGAACGTGTCGTGTTTTGGAATACGGAGAAAAAGAACTGGGTAACTCGGAAGAACTGGCCAGACAGCCGACTGAGGCTCAAATCGGGTACTTGACCAACACGTGCCAGGGAATTCTTGTGAGGCGGACATCCCACTGAGTGATCGTATGATGTCTACATCGTTTATAACCGTAAACACAACTAAGTTTTGTTGTTAAAATTAACACAAAACGTAGAAATGTAATGAATCTACATAACTGACATCCCAACATTTACAGAAAGCAATGTGTACTGCCATAAATATTTTCCGTGCATGTAGCCTGAAGATGACCCATGTGGCTCGAAACGCGTCCGTTTAGTACGAGGGTGAGTCACATGAAAACCTTAAATTGCATGTTGCAAGCGGGGCCGCCATATTTACGTTACTACTACGCCGTCGTGTTGCATTCCTGCATCGTACTGCCACCTGTCGGCCACTCTTCAAACCATGAGTATCACTGTTTTCAACTTACAAGATAATCGAGCTGTGTTTCGAATTTTTATCGCACTTTTAAGGTTTTCATTTGACTCTCCCTCGTAAATAAGGGGACAGGTTTCGAGCCACGTGGGTTGTGTTGACGGTTATGATTTATGAATTGGCGCCCGGGAGTAATTTTGTACCTTAATTTATACACAACAACCGTGCTTCGGCTGCCATTTTCAGAAATCCAACAATATTATTACACCTTGCAACACGTTACGTCCACATTTACTCATCACATACGAGTAATTAAAATTCCTCTTATTTCTTTACGATCGCCTCCCATCTATATTTGCATTTATTTCCAGGTAATACAATTCTATTTTCTCTCAATTGTTTCTATTCTAACGCCTTATTATTCAAATACATATTTTTGCAACACTATTACTAGATCTCTTTATCCGACATCTCCTCTTTCCAAATCTTTTTAAATTCATACCACACAATATTTTGCTCACTGAATGCAATAGTGGCACAACCCAAAAACTGCCCAAATGTTATTAATACTACGATTGAACTGCAAAATATAACCTCCACCTCCGACAATACAGGCACACTTGTTAGTGGCAACACACCCTGCCAGATGTCATTATTGTCTGAAGTAGTTTTAATATTTTGGAGTTCAACGGCAGTAATAACTCAAAATGGACAATTTTTAGATTGTGCCACTATTGCGCTCACACAGCGATATGTCCATTCCTCGTTTCTGTTGCGCATGGGGCGAGTTTCCAGTTCAGCGTCTTTCCTTGCGTCCCTCGATCTCTAGAGCCACGATTCCACCATTCCATTACTGTAATCCTCTCATGGCTTTCCGTTCGTACACACAGGATGATTTGCAGCACTTGGCAAATGTCACTGGATGCTCATCTTATTACATAAACTTACTGCATATTGCTTCTTAACAGGATGAAAGCTTAAAGCCATTTACGTCTCGAAACAAGCTTCCAGCACGGAAGAATTACAATAACAAAAACATAATAATACCACACTTTTTTCTGAACGTAAATGATGCTAGAACTGAACGGATGTGAAAATACTCACTTTTTTATAATTCTGTATTATTTTCCGCATTTAGAGGTGAACATCGAAATTTCAGTTCTGGGTAAATGACCAACTTGATGCACAATTACGTTATTTAATAGGTTTATTATTATAATCCTCTACATGTTTCCAGCAACACTGTGCTCATCATCAGGAGGTCAAATTGTATTAATACAGCATCCGATATAGTGACCGTCCGGTGTTCACACCGGACGGTCACTATATCGGAGAATACTACACCAGATGTTGTATTAATACAATCTGACCTCCTGATGATGAGCACAGTGTTGCTCCAAACATGTGGAGGATGATGATGATAATAATAATAATAACGTAACTGTGCATCAAGTTGGCCAATTACCCAGAGTCGTACCAGGATGCTCGGTCAGCAAAATCTAAAAATCAAATTTTCAGTGTGAACAGTTAGCTTCACTGCTTTGCGTTCTGAATATCACGAGTTCGAATCACAGATCGGGGAAGACCTGCTGACCTGAGTGAGGTATTCCGTTTTTTCTTCGTCCAGACAAATGCTTAGATAATCCGTTAACCAGACCAAGACGGACATTTCCGGACTCCTTAACAAATCACCGTAGTCCAAATTGCATACGTTAAGCTCAAACATCTTTCCTGTAAACCAATGAGGCGTAAAATTCGTTCCATTTATATTAATAAACGCAATTCCTACATTCCACAGAATAAACTGCCTCCCCATTCTAAACCCAACCGTTTAATGCTTTGCAGTGAATCTACAGGTGTTCATTATTAAAGGCATTCAGAACATATAAATGCAATTTGGGGCGAAAGCGATTTCGAACATTAAATATGGCGACACACGTGGTAAAAACTGTGCTTTAAAGGGTTAACAGTATCATGTCGAACGCCTGTATGTTCTTGGTTCAGGCAGACTACGCGACCTTCCCCACAGGAACGTAGAGTATATCGAATGAAATGAGCATACGACCCGAATTCCTATCGAACCACACAAGGTGGAATACAGTGATGTTAACGACGCTGTCTAGGAGATAAAGACAAACGTGCACGTCATACAGGCGTAGAGAGGGGTGCAGGTTTATCTCCACTAATTCTTAATTTTGACACCAGATCAAGATATGTGGTCACTTCTTATAATAAAACCAACTAGACGCACTAATTTCTCAACTTTATTTTTGGAATAAAACTCTACATGTTTCGGAGAGTTACTCTGTCCATCATCTGGAGTTTTTTACTGGACAGAGGAACTGTCCGAAACATGTAGAGTTTTATTCCAAAAATAAATTTGAGAAATTAGTGCATTTAGTTGGTTTTATTATAAGAATTTATCACGATGCGCGGTCACCTGACCGTCAAAAAAAATGTGGTCACCTTGATGTCCCGACCGAACACCGAGTAAACTGCTCCGAATACCCACTAGCCTGGGGGGTGGGTGAGCCCCAGTGCCAGACGGAACAATTTGTAGGAGGCAAAAGAAAACGTCTTGATCCTGACGGGAATAGAATCACGACTTCTCGATTGGCATCTCATAGCCTAGGTATTCGAGAATTACATAGTTAAAATCTCGACCAGGGAACCACATTCTTGGGTAAATGATTCTGAATTATGATTTAGTCTCCTACCACGCTTAATACGTTCACAAAGACGTCAGCTCCGGTTAAGACGAAGGAAGATCGACTTAAGTCTGTGTCCATTAAACAGTTATCTGACTGCGAGTCAAGAGGGTGGAACTATGAAGCGTTTCAGTTTAACAGATCTGTAAGTCGAGCGTGCGAAAGAGGGGAGCTCCAGGTGACATTTCAAGGGTGGAACACATTAACACAAAGAATGTTTTGGAGTTTTATTTTTCTTAAGATGGCTCCAAGCTCGTGCAACAGTAAGTCCAATGAAATATTTTTTTTTTTACGAGGACAGCAAATTAGGCACGCACGTACGGACACACACACAGAGACACAGGCGCACTCACACATGCAAATAGGCTATGAATAAAACAACACAGCGAAAGTAGGCGCACAGCAAGTCCTCGAGAAATGTAAACATTTTGCCACTTAACGGTCCAGACACTCCTGGGGCCAATAATGAAAGCCATTATGTATTAACGAAAACGATACACACTGGAAAGATAGGCAAAAAAACCTAATGAGTTTGTCCAATTAAAAAGGAGATCAAGTTGGTTCGTGCCGTGTCACGATTCGAGAAGTATTCGGGATATGTTCTGGTACAAGTCCCAGCCGTACACCGACCAAACTGACCGACAGATTTCGTGGTTTGCTTCAGTCCCTCCAGCTAACTAGCAGATCGGATTTACAGAGAAGAATATGTACATTATTATGCAGAACAATATTTCGCCCCTGATAAGGCAGTTTAACACACGACTGACAACATTTCATGGGGTGCGGGAAAATTCTGCAAATTTTGGTCTGCAAATTTTGGTCTGCAAACGGGCAACGTTAAATTCAGACCACAAATGCCGAGTGAATAAGTTTATGTATAATTATAAATTTTAAGCTCATGGTTCCGTGCATCGTAATTCAATGTTAATAAAAATCCAACCAGATGCAACAGTATGCAGATATTTATTTACTGCAATGTCACTCTACATGTTTTGGGTGTCACAGCACCCATCATCAGGAGCACTAAAAACTGTAACCGCAGCCTCCGGTACAGATCATAATACTGGTACAGCTACTTCCCTCCAATGTGGCCTGATCGGGACTCGTTGGAGGGAAGTAGCTGTACCTGTATTATGACCTGTACCGGAGGCTGCGGTTACAGTTTTTAGTACTCCTGATGATGGGTGCTGTGACACCCGAAACATGTAGTGACTTTGGAGTAAATAAATATCTGCATACTGTTGCATCTGGTTGGATTTTTATTAACATTGTATAATTATAACTTTACCGGCGTACTTTGTTACACATTAACTTATATAACCAACATTACACGTAACAAAATACACACACCATATTTTAGTAAGTCTACAACATGTTTCGGAACATCATAGGTGCCATCATCAGGGAATCTTTCAGTAGATAACGTAGCGCTCTAAAAATGATCCGATTGACAGTAAGTGGGTAAAAACATAGCCATAAACATTCACAGGCATTAGAATTCCAATTCAAACACACTAATATCCACAGCACAAATATTATAACACTAGAAAAATGTTCGTTCTGCACCACACAGCCTACAAGTGGGCGCTCCACATACACAGTCTTCACTAGACGTCACTGAGCATCCAGAAACCAATCCGAAACACAAACATCGGTTGAGTCCTGGTAAAGTACAATCTGTGTAGGGTGAAGAGAGATAAACCAACAAGATGCAACTAATCCGATGTTTATTATCAAACTTCTATCTCAACATGTTTCGGGCATCATTATGCCCATCATCAGAGAACAAGACCGTGTATTACTGCATATGGTGTTTTGCACTGTAACACCTACACCACACACATCCCATCAAGCGGGCAGAATACACCAGATCCGACAGACATACGAATTAGATACCAATCAAACACCACGGAATGCACATACACACACGAAATCCCAACCATGTTTACTTCTCATTACTCCACACAAAGATTCTACGGCTCACATCTTACGGTTTTCCCCCTCCTGTTACAGTGCAGAACACCATATACATTAATAAACGGTCTTGTTCTCCTGATGATGGGCATAATGATGCCCGAAACATGTTGAGATAGAAGTTTGATAATAAACATCGGATTAGTTGCATCTTGTTGGTTTATCTCTCTCCACCCTACGTTCCATGATGCACGGTCACAAGGACCTAAAACTTAGAATCTGTGCACTGTTATGCTGAGAGGAAGCCTACTCAACATAACAGTGCTATAAATATGTAAAAAAAAAATGCACTGATAAGAGAAAAGCTTTGTAAGACGCACAATTCACAACCGAGGCTACCGTGTCTCTTTTCTGGCACACTTTGCAGAATGAATTATTAATGTAGGTCTGCACAAACAAATTGCTCCTAAGTTTTCAAAACAGTTTCGGCGTTTTATCTCGGCTTTCCTAGGGAAATGGTTAAAAGGATTTTTCTCATTTCTGATGTCCCCGCAGGCAACGTAACACGATGTCGCGAGAAACATGTAGCACGCAAGCTGCCGGTTGAGCTGGCCTGACTCTGTACTTTAAAGAGAAACATACAACTCTTAAGGCTGAATCTGATTAAGAGTAACAGACTGTTGTCTAATTAGGCCTATGCAATTGCCTGTATAAATAAATTTTGCAGCTGATGCGCAGTTAGCAGAAAGAAACATTTGCACTGACAGCCGACAATGAATCCAAAAAAGCCAATACAATAATAATAATAATAATAATAATAATACCCGCAGACAGAAATGTTGTGTAAAAGGAAGCGGAAAAGAAGTTAAAGTACAAGAGTTTGTGGACAGAGATGCAAAGAATGTGGAACCTGAAATGTACGATTGTACCAGTAATAATTGGAGGCACTGGAATAGTAACGAGAAGCGTAAAGAAAAATTTGGAAGCTGTACCAGGAAAAAACATTTGATAGATTCACTACAAAACACAGCTATACTATGAACCAGCGGTGATCCCCACCGCTCAGGCTTCAAGCTTCACATTGCAGTACTCTCCGCATTATTTGTGATGTTCCAAGTATAGCTGTCTTTTGTAGTGAATCTATCGAATGTTTTCCTGGTACAGCTTCCAAATTTTTCCTTAAGCTTCTCGTTACTATTCCAGTGGCTCCAATTATTACTGGTATAATCGTACAT
>Ga0131853_10020377_pt1 | contig 12043 bp, 8 predicted proteins | sample TergutLab28metaG_FD_92764 | JGI IMG/M metagenome (GOLD analysis project Ga0131853, IMG submission 92764) | Labiotermes labralis P1 segment gut microbial communities from Petit-Saut dam, French Guiana - Lab288 P1 (version 2) (version 2) | ecosystem: Host-associated > Arthropoda: Insects >...
CGCTAACCTCTAAAGTTGCATTTTATATATTTATTCAACAAATATAGGTACAGAATATTTTAAACATGATATATAATCTCCGTTTTCTTCTCTTCAAAATGCAGTTTGTTTCATAATTCTAACGTATTTGGTTCCTGTATTATTCACATTTTATATACAGGATGTGCTAAAATTAAAAAAATAATTACGGCGCCAAAAGGTTAATTACTAATATCTTCTGAGAGATACGAGATGGCAATTGTTTTACGTGGTTCTTGAAGTGTTGTGTCTTTAGACAGAAAAATTCTTTGTCTTCAGGCTATTGTATTGCTGTACTCAAGTAAAAGATAAATTATATTTGACCTTTGGATTTGACTCTGAATTTCATACTCCAATCTTAGTATTTATCCACCATTCTACACGGCGTCACACCTCAGAAACAGGTATTTTCACATTGAAATAATTGACTTGGTCAATATTATTAAATTGTCTACTTCACAAAGCAACACCTCCACATGCCTCCCATAAATCCAACCCCTCGTCCGTACTTCAGGGTTATGTGGCTTCGTACCCTGGATCATGTGGGAGGCGGTAACAGGTGTGAAGGGTATACCCTGTTGAGGGTTACTACGACACACACTGGCTAACAGGGCCCTGGTCTACCCAAGCCAAGGTGGAAGGTATTGTGCCGAAGGCTGCATGGCAGTGGATGAGTGATTGCAGTGTCGTAAATGATCCCCTTGGGGAACCAGGCCGCACTCCACTGTATGTTGGCCTTCCGTCCGCGTGGGCATACGTGGACGGTGTACGTATGTTTCGTGGGAGGGCTCCTTAACTGGGGAATCTGAGAGATATAAATGAATGAATGAAATTTTGACTCTGAAGACGGAGTATCTCTCTCCACTGTGGGAAAATCGAAGGGGAGGGGGGGGGGGTGCTCCCTTACCAGAGACTTAAAGGGAAAATTGCAATTTTGTTTTTATCAGGGGATGTGTAGAAGGAGGATCTGGAAACGGGTGTCTGTCATCCTATAGGGCTCTATTGGGTAACGTGAGGGGGGGGCGTTTACTGTGAACTTTGGGAGATATTTGAAGGAGGACTCCGGAAATGGAGGATCTCTTTCTGTGGGAGCTCTGTAAGGAAATCCTGGATGGAGAGCGCCTTTACTGGGGATCCAGAAGGATATGTGAAGCCGGGATAGCGTAGTCGGTATAGCGACTCGCTACGGGATGGACGGTCCGGGGATCGAATCAAGGTGGCGACGAGATTTTCCACACCCGGCCAGACTGGCCCTGGGACCCACCCAGCCTCCTACACAATGGGTACCGGGTCTTTCCCGGGGGTAAAACGGCAGGGCCGTGGCGTTGAGCACCCATCCCCATCTATCGCCGAGGTTAAAGAAAGAGTAGAGCTAGACCTCTACTCCCCCTCTGGGCCTTCGTGACCTGCTCTAAGGCGATCTTTACCTTTACCTTTAATTTACCAGAAGGATATGTAAAGGAAGGCTCAGGAGACACGCATCTCTTTCCATGGGGGCCCCGCTGAGGAGTCTGGAACGGGGCTTTTTCACCAGGGATTTAGGTGTAGAAGGTCTTAGAGACTGGCATGTCTGTCCATAGGGGCCCGTTTACTGGGAACTTTGAGAGATATTTGAAGGAGGACTCCGAAAATGGTACATCTCTTTCTGCGGAACTCTGTTAGGGGAACCTGGAAGGGGGCTACTTTACTGGAGACTCTGAAGGATATGTAAAGGAAGGCTATGGAATCGGGCATCTCCCTGTGTGAGAGCTCTATGAGGGGAACCTGGAGGGAGGATTCCTTTACTGGGGACCCCGAAGGATATGCTAAGTAAAACCTTAGAATTGGGCGTCTGTTTCCATAGATGCCACGTTTTGGGAAACATGTTGGGTCGCCCCTTTCCTAGGTCCTTCGAGAGAAGGCGAAATTTTTTTAGGAGAAGTTTTATTGAGGAATTCGAGAGACATGTAAAAGAAGGCTCTGGACACGGGCAACTCTCTCCATAGGGACCCCGTTGGGGAACTTGGAGCGGAGTCGTTTACCGGGATTTTGAGAGTCGTATGAAGAGGGGCTCTGGAAAAGGAGCATTTCTTACTAAATTAATTTGGATTTCTTTCTTGAATTTTTGAATCCAGATTATGTTAGGAGCATGAGTCTGGGGCAATCTGAAACTTCTTTGAAGGACCAGGGCTTCCAAGATTTGGCATCAGATTATGGCGCACAAAGGGCCTGTTTTAAGGCCTAGGTGCATTGCTCAAACCCAATTACTACTCTCCTCTGTACTCTAACACCTCCACATGCTGGATAATATGTTTCACTTAAATTTCGTTTTTGCCACTTTGGAGGAGAAACGGCTATTCTGTCTGAAGTTCCCGCAGTTCGTCATAAAGATCCAACAAGTACCGCAGTTCACAAACTGTCCATTCCTTTCTGTCTGATTCACCATTGGCAAAATACATTTATCTTCCTTAACCCAGTAACTAAAACATGTAGCTAAACCTGTAAAGAAAGAACACAGGCCCTATCTACGCACTGTAATATCAGTACTTGATAAGAGAACATGATAACAGGCCGGTGCAAATGACATGGTGCTTCTCTTCATGTTATCACAGATGCTTAATTAAAATGGGTCCACCAGCTAAACGTGAAGCGAGCTGTCCATAGACCGACTGCCTGCTTCCAGAAAGAATGGCAGTACAACTGTTGTGATTTATGAAATATGTTTCCTGTGGTATTTTGGTGTTGTAATTAAGGATATTAATTCATTCGTATTAATAAAGAAGAGTATTACAGAAATACAATAAGTGGAACAAAAAACGCGGCCCCTCTTGCAAACTGAAAAATTTATATCCTATCACTGAAATATATCCTAAGCCGGATGAGTCCATTCCACATATTCGACTCTACTTTTCTACTGTATATTGTGTTTGTTTTCTTCTATCTGCGTAGATATCTTCTAAATGAAAAATTTCTTCTGGATATTTTGTGTCAAAATTTCTACACCTTCCTCTTCCATGTATGTTAGATGCACCGTCACATTTCATAATTTCTAATCCTTTATCCTTACGTTGTTTGGTGACTTACTGCTCATAAAGCCCCTTACTGTACTGTTCCTTCCAGTCCTATTGACGTCCAAATATGTGTCTTGTAACATATTTGTTTCCAAAGAAACTCAGTCTCTCTTGGTCCCTCAGTTCGAGGCACAAATCTCATACTCGTACAAAAACGGATTTTGATCAGTCTTAAAGTAGTGTTTGGATGGGAAGTGCGTGAAGCGGGTGTTCAATCGTCGCCTGGTTTGATGTGTACAATTAGTATTTTGTTCTGTATGTACGTACTATCTGTTATTTTGTGTGTTGCGATATATCAGCTAGACTGATAAGACCAGCTTATTTACTTGCTACATGTTATTTTGACTTATTCTTTGACATACGCGTTTCGACATTTCTAATCCCTCTTCTTCAGTGTCCAATTATGCCTTATAATTTGCACGATATATATATATATATATATATATATATATGTACCACACCATTCACACAATTTTAACGTGTATAGTACATGAGGCACTCCTCAGTCCATACAGAAAAATGGTGCAATATTAAGTAAGAACCCAAAATGACCTCAGTTACATGACACAAGTTAATATACTTTACCAATGCTTTCAGTCTGGTTATTCCTTTGCTCTACTGGCTGTTGCACACGTATTCAGCGGGACTGTCTTACTGCCAATATCAGCAGACAGTTCGTAGCTAACAGACTGCTGCCTGCCAACTGCTGCTGAATGTCGACTGTTTAGCAACTGCTTTTTAATTGCAGTGAGGTTTGAATAAGTAGTTTTTGAGATTAAACTTGCTAATTACTTGTCGCCACCACTTACTTCGAATTATAATAACAAAATCAAAGGACAAGTCTTCGCCACTAAGCACACGGAAATATTTGCCAGGGTGGACTCTGTGTATCACTTGGAACGCACAGTTCAAATTATTTAAATACTTCGGGCGATGGTAAACATACTTGCGAATTTACTTGTTTCTTTTTTATATAACGACACTGCCAACAGTTCAGATTGTTTAGTGTGGAATGGTTGGTTGTTGAGTGACGAATTAGGTAGAAAGAAGTTATAATGGCTGTCATGGCCTAACTGGAAGCACAGTCTTAACATTAGGCTGAACAGACTGACTGAGGACAATCTGGTGTATTTCAGCCAGGATGGACCGTCAACCAGCCAACTTTTGGACCGAGCAGCTGCCAAGTTGAAGTGAGAATCATTACCGCCTGAGCCGGAGAGGAACATTACACAATATAATCTGGCGTGAAATTTGAAATTTTGTAGATTCTTGCAGCAGTACGTGTGGTTCCTTTCCTTCGAGATATGACGCTATGTCGCTGGATATTCAGTTCCTAAAGTGCCGAGTCAGGTAATTGGTCTGACAACGTCGGGAGAAAATTACACAGTGATGCGGTGTTGTATTGCAGAAGACGGGATCTTTATGCATTCGTTTGCGAAACGCAAATTTCGGTGTTCATTAGATAACATCTTTGGGACCGCGGTGGCACAGTAGTTAAGGTGCTGTGCTACAAATCGGAAGGTCGAACCAGCTGGTTCGATCCCAGCTGGTGTCAATGGAAATATTCATTGACATAAAATCCTTCCGATCGCACTATGGCTTTGGGATCGACTCAGTCTCTAACAGAAATGAGTACCAGGAGCATTTCCTGGGGGTAAAGACGGCCGGTGCGTTAGGCTGACAACCTTACCACCATCCTGCGACTTGTCATGAAATCTGGGAACCTTAATTTCCTGGAACCCTCTGGGCCACTCCAGGCCTGTAACGGGGCTGCTTTACTTTTTATTATATAACATCTTATCCAGTCTATTTGTATAATTATTATTATTACGTTAGTGAAATGACTTGAAAGACCACGATAATTCGTGTTCGATTACTACCAGTTAATGTGTCCAACTATTGCGGGTGATTTTGTTTAGAATGACACGCTCTTGGCAATAGATTACATCACAGTGAATATTTGCAAGTAGACATAATTCTCGATACTTGGAACAATTATAAAAAAATTAGCAGTTTAACAACATATATGCACGACACATTTCAGCAGAATTATGTAGACGATAACATAAAATGTTCTACAGCAAATAAATCTCTACACCAAGCGAAAGAATGAATTTATTTACAAGGAGAGTAACACAAAAAATTGGATAACACATGAGGGGCCATTAGGATGTTAAGAAACTGACACTGAATTGGACGAGATTTCTATAAACTAAGTTCTCAGTAATGCACTTTACTGAACAAGACTGAGACTCCTTATCTTACTGAAGAACATTTCAGCCATGTAAATACATCTGCTGTTGCACCATACTCCATTCTTCACTGTACGCTCACAGCTTATATTCTGACGGCAGGCAGTGCGGCAATTCCCGCTGTTACATTTTGTACTGATCAAGTTCGGTGCTTTGCAGTTAATATAGTGGCCAATGGCCCACTGCGGCTCACTACCCGCATGTTTCCCATAACTTTTAGAGTGCCTGGCGTCTCTGTGTCCATTTAGTCTATACATGCTTATATATGTCACTTTATACCGAGTTCAGTTAAATTATATAGAAAAACGTTTATATAATACTTTATGATATTTGTTACCTCTACAGGGAAGAGTGAACTTTCCTTTGTCAGTAGCCGGAAGTTTGTTATGTACTTCTATACGACCTGTGCGCCAGTGACTGTCTTGGCCTTTATCCTAGAGGTCTCTTGGGTAAATAGGTTGAAATATTTTTCAAGTTGTATATCTGTTATCGAGGACCGCGGTAGCACATTGGTTAAGGTGCAGTACTACAAATCGGAAGGTCGCTGGTTCGATCCCAGCTGGTGTCCGTGGATTTTTCATTGACATAAAATCCTTCCGATCGCACTATGGGCCTGGGGTCGACTCAGCCTCTAACAGAAATGGATACCAGTGGTATTTCCTGGGGGTAAAGTCGGCCGGTGCGTAAGGCTGACAAACTACCATTATCCTGTGCCGTTGTAACGAAATCTGGGAATCTTAACTTCCTAGAACCCTCTCGGCCCTTCCGGGCCTGTAACGGGACTGCTTTACCTTCATATCTGTTATCACTCATGCACAGGTTTGTAAGCCTGCTTAAGTTAATTTACGTCAAAGTGAAAGGAACGTAGACAGTAAATTGCATTGTTATATTAATTTATTTAAAATGGAAATTTATACAAAGGTTTGCACATTGCTGGAATATCTACCACATTAAAAAAGACCAGGACTCTATTTAATGATAATGCTTACAGGTCCCTTAAATTACGTGCAATTTTTATATTGATATTTCACATTGGATTCGTGTAAACTGTGTTGTGTGATGTTCAGTAACGTCAAAACCACAATAAATTTCTTTAGGCTTCGTTACCAAAACTCTAGTGTATATTGCTGCTGCATGTTGCTGAAGGGCAGGTAGGATATTTAGAAACCTTGCAAACTTATCAGCTGATGAGTTAGCATACTACTGAACAAGTTAGCGTACTACTGAACAAGTTAGTATACTACTGAACAAGTTATCATACTACTGAACAAGTTAGCATACTACTGAACAAGTTACCATACTACTGAACAAGTTATCATACCACTGAACAAGTTAGCATACTACTGAACAAGTTAGCATACTACTGAACAAGTTATCATACTACTGAACAAGTTATCATACTACTGAACAAGTTACCATACTACTGAACAAGTTAGCATACTACTGAACAAGTTATCATACTACTGAACAAGTTATCATACTACTGAACAAGTTACCATACTACTGAACAAGTTACCATACTACTGAACAAGTTAGCATACTACTGAACAAGTTATCATACTACTGAACAAGTTAGCATACTACTGAACAAGTTACCATACTACTGAACAAGTTAGCATACTACCTAACAAGTTAGCATACTACTGAACAAGACTCGCAATGTACGTATAAGTTACCATTGAGGCTCTTTTGCGCAACCATAGTTGATGTGGAAGAACAATCTTAATTTGTGTCAATAGCCTTATTTATCATGGATCTCCAGGAGGTAGGATGTGAGTATATGGACTGGATTGGGCTGACCCAGGAAAGAGATAGTTGGCGGACGCTTGTGAGTGCGGTAATGATCGTTCGCGTTCCGTGAAATGCGGGGAATTTCTTGACTAGCTGCAAACCAGTTAGCTGCTCAAAAAGGACTCTGCACCATGGAGTAAGTAAGTAAGCCTTATTTATCCAGAATGCGAATCGCAACTTTTCTGTGTTGTATTATGTTGCAGTCTGTGGCCTGTTTTGCTCTACTGCCTTTTTTGTACATCATCTTTTAAACGAAACGAATTTTTTAGAAGATTTATTGAAAAGAAAATATATGTTCTGATTTTCTCTACAAATTTTGTTTGTAATATTTCTCATTTCGAGAAGTCAGCGAGATGTTATCGCAAGTTTAAACAGATTTTCTTGCCAATTACTCGCTTTCTCCTCAGAATTCAATCATACTTGAACTTGTCGACAAATGTAAAATTTCATGAAAATTCGCCCGGTTGGAGCCGGGCTCTTCCATACGGACAGACGGACGGACGTTCGGACAGCCACACCTGGCGAAGCTAATAGTCATTTTTCGCAGACATTCGACTGTGTCTAAAGAAAGATACAATGAATAAATAGGCAGAAAAATTGGCCACGATCTGTAAGCCTACCGTTCAATTGCAGAGCCTGGTAGGGTTCACAAAATATTAATCAGCAGTAGCAGGCCGGGAATAAGTATTATGTTGAACTGAATGCAGTCACCCGCAGCGCTTCTTCCGTTGTACGAACCACGAACGACAAACCAAGAAATTTCTAACAAAGGGAGCAGTATTAGCATAATCAGGATAGTGCACACCCTACAGGTTGTAAAACTGAGCAGCCTTGGTTCTACTCCAGGCAAGGGCAAGAGGTCTTTCTCTTCTCCAAACCACCCAAATAGGATATACAGCCCACAGGGCCTACTATTCAATGGGTGCCGGGGATAAAGCGGCCGAGGCGTGAAACTAAAATCCATCAACGAGATAGCACCAAGAAAAAGGATGAGAGGATTATAACCCCAGTTTGTGTACGTCTTAAATTTGTGTAGAGTGACAGTTTTACTTTCACACTCTGTTCATAAGAGAGATGCCAGATATGGTAATACATTAAAAATAGTCAGCAGTTTGTTTATGTGTAGCTTGATATAAAGAAGACGTTGAATTCTGCAGCATCGTCGATTTGTCAAGTATATGTCCTACTTATCAAACTGATAAACGGTACGAAGTAAAGATAAACAGTTCAAGCAGAGGTGAAAAGTCCTTGAATGCAACTTCATGATAAAAAATATATATGAGGCGCAAGGCTTCTCCAACGTTATGGGATCATCAACTAATTCAGCTGAACTGCAATGCTTATTAAAATTAAACAAACGTGGGCTCAAAAATAAATTTAATACAATCTTCTATACAAAATAGAAACATAATCCAACTTTATTTATCAAATCTATCACTAATAACTCTCGGTAACAAGTTAAGATTTATTTCAATGTTTTGCTGTCCTAATCACATTCACTCTGCAATCTTTCTTAGAAATGCAATCTCCTTATTCCCCCCTCTTTCGGAAATAAAACTTGTACTTTTTACGAAGGCCAAACGTTTGACTTTATTCTAAGCCAGCTGGATCCAATTAACACACTCTGGTTCTCATATGTTGACTTTAGTATGACCATCCAGATATCTCTACACCCTCTTTCCTTGGACGTTTTCTAAGCTAACTACTTTATCAAGGCAGCCTGAGTCTGGGTCCAAATTCTACCATCACCGAATGAAAATTAGAATGATTTCTATCATTCTCTATGATAAATATTTTTGTAGGAATGGAAGCCTTAAATTTTACGCCTTCTGGTTTAACAAAACTCGGGATGTACATTTGGTATTCTGCAATTATGTGATTCTGACCTAAGTCTCAGTTCCACCAGAAAGGTACGAACTATCAATTAGCGCTTTAACTGCTTATGTGTAGGTCCCTCAACTTTCTACAGACAATCACAATTAAAAGCAGGGATAACGGGTAGCGGGTTCGATCCGAAGAAGGCACTTTCCCCGTAACGGTACTCATTTTTGCGGTGTGTTGGCGGGCAGTGTAGTTCTGTTGAGATACGGAAGGCACTTGGGTGGTAGTTGCACAATCAGACGCCTAACATTTGCCTTTCTGGGAGGAAGAGATCCCTAAATAACAAACTTTTAATATCGCCATGGTGTTCCTGTGCCCCTGCTTGTTTCTCCCTCGCATTTATACGTTTGAAACATCTGACCGGTTTTCACAAACCCTAGTATGACCATTAAGGTGCCCTTAGTGAGCACTCCGACGCTTATATTTTAATTTACTTCTAAGCAATAACAACGTGGAAGACAGCAGATTTGTGAGGTGTGAGCAATATGTACTTGCTGTTACTCAAATTTTATATTAAAGTAGATTGCGGGGAAGTAAGAAGCCATCGTTAAGGTACTATATTTACAGAATGATAAGTAGCAAGATGGCGGCAGTACAAATGTTTGCTTAAGTTTCCTGTTTGTCACGATAATGTAACATTGCAGCCCCCCCTCCCCCCGTGGGACGCGCCACAGTCGGTAGGACTCTCCTGGACAAGTGATCATATCGTTGCAGAAACCTGTACCTTATAACACACAACAATCACACCCCGGCGGTATTCGAAACCACAGTCCCAGAAAAGACGGTCCCCAGGCCCACGTCTTGAGCCTCGTTCACACGTTTAGGTATTCGACCGGCTGGCAGGTTCCGATTATCACCGAAACACAGGAAAGCATACGCCTTTCACACAACCCTGTCTTTCGGCCTGCCGGAAATTACCGGCCTGCTGCCGGGTAGCAGTCGAAGCTATCCACTATGTGCCAGGTCACCGGCCGTTAGCGGAGTCAGCAGTAGTGCAGGTGTTACTTATGGACACGTTCACACACTGCGATTTTTACCCAGCTTTATCCGAGCAATCATCTTCCACTGCAGTGTCAGTAGAATACTGAAACTGCAGAGTCTTTCAGTGGTGAAGATGGGCGATTTTGAAATCGACAAAGAATTGTCAATATCTCTGGTGGAAGTCACGCCAGTTTTGTGGGATAAGGCAGATGATATTTGCAAAAACAGGAATGAAACAAAAAGGGCACGGACAGAATTTTGTATTTGTCTTCGAGAAGACTTTTAAGTTCTAGGAGATGTTCAAAAAACCCCTTTTGGAGAATATTGCCAAAATCTATTGAACAAAGCTAACTGAAATTCATACAAATGCATCTTCTTTCATTTTATGCATTCTACTGTAGTGTGCAGAAAAACACAGGTCTTAACATTGTCTACTGCAAAGTCTGGACTGACATTAGGCGTTCAGTGGAAAATTCTCCATTTTTTTGTTCCGAATTCCAAAAACACATTCCACATACCTTCGTGCTGTGCATAATTGATAATTGTACACTTTTTTACAATCCGATTAGATCAACCAAACTGTCGAAGTATATTCCTGTTTAGCGCAAATCCCTCATCTCCTACAAAGAAGTATTTTACATTTGGACCTTCTGTTACTGAAAGGGGTCGCTCACTGGGTAATTCCAGCTCTTTGTCTGAATTGATGTCCATAGCGTAGATCGTTAAAAAACAGGAGAATCACAGTCTTTTCCGTAGCTACCGATGTCAACGTACACAAAGCGGCAGTTAGTGTCTGCCACGGCCATTGATACCACTGAAAAAATTATTGTAATTATAGAACATCGAGCAACTGTTTTCCGGTTTGATTATTCGAATATTTTCCCCATCGATGGCCCCCTAAGTAATGCGGAAAATTAGCTCTTCTTTCAAACTACGAAGGAGTCAATTCCCACTACTCTTTCTTAGGTGTGGGGAATACATACTGGACGAATGATAGACAAAACACAAAGATATATATATATATCTGGCTATATTGTTTGCTGTTGAGATTCCAAACCAATAAGAGAAAAGTAAGTCAAGAAAACTGCATCCACTAGCTAGATAACAGAAAAAAAGCATTGAGTGTAAAATGCCACTTGTAAGGGGTGAATGTGTCAAAGCAGAATTCAAAGCAAGATTTAAAAATTCTGGGGCCTTGGTGCAAACACTTTTTTATTCCTTTTGAAAATGCTGCTATACCCACGGGCCTTAACATTCGATTACAGAACTATAAAACCTGTAATTGTTATTAACAAGTACATATTTTAGAACAAATATATATTGAACTAAGGCCCTCTTCTATTCTAAGACCAAACAAAAATAAAAAACGAATCACTTCCACCTAGTTATTCTGAAGTTTGCAGTAATTTAAGAATACCTGGAAAATATTCCAGTCAAATTGAAATGTTACTCTTTTAATGTTAAAGTTCTAACTCCGTAACAATATTAAGCTTTCAATTGCTATTTCACGGTTTATTTGATCCAGAAGAGATGTGAAAAGAAGAAAAAGCTCTTATGCCCTTTTGTCTATCTCACTTATACTTTTGCACCGTGTGACCGTTTTCACAAATCCCATAATGACCATTATGAAGCCTTTAGGGGTTACCCCGACGCTTACTAATAACAACGTGAAAGACTTGCAAAATTGTGAGGTGTGAGCAATACTCTCTTGCACATACTGGAATTCTGTGTGGTACTAGATAGTGAGGAAACGTGAAGCTTTTGTTAAGGTGCCATATTTAGAGACTGATAAGCAACAAGATGGCGGCAGTACAAATGTTTGCTTAAGTTTCCTGTTTGTGATGATAATGAACAATTGCAGTTTTTCTTTCCTATTTCTCTACGACTCGAAGCAGGCCGTGTCCTGGTTCATGAAGTTTCCCGATCACACACAAAGAATCACCACAGTCGGTAGGAATCTGGACGAGTGATCAGCCCGACACAGTGACCTCTACCTGACAATAAATAACCCTCACTACAAACAGACATCCATGCCCCCGGGGGGGGGGGGGGGGGCAAAGGGGTCCGCCC
>Ga0131853_10020378_pt1 | contig 12043 bp, 6 predicted proteins | sample TergutLab28metaG_FD_92764 | JGI IMG/M metagenome (GOLD analysis project Ga0131853, IMG submission 92764) | Labiotermes labralis P1 segment gut microbial communities from Petit-Saut dam, French Guiana - Lab288 P1 (version 2) (version 2) | ecosystem: Host-associated > Arthropoda: Insects >...
CAATATACATTTTTAATAATATCTTTCTCATTTCTTCTTAGAATGAGAAATGTTTCAGACCAATATACATTTTTAATAATATCTTTCTCATTTCTTCTTAGAATGAGAAATGTTTCACACAAAAGTTGTAGAGAAACATGAAACACGCGTTTAATGTTCCATTTTTGCCCCCCAAAATCGTGCTGTTTATCAGATAATGTGGAAAAATATTGTATAACGGGAAAGACCACAGATGACATTATGGCGCATGCCCATTGCATGTTGGATACCTAAGGCTAAAAACACGGACACAGATCATGTAATAATTATTGCTTTTCCACTGCAACAACGGTTACGCGAACGCGCCTCAATGTTATTACACGTACATTGCCTGCCTTTTAGTGATTTGTATCCACTATGGTGTTTGTTTATAGCAGGAAGCTTACGTATGTATTTACAATCCTATATCACACTCACTAAGAATCGCTTCTCACGGCGAAAGTCCCGTTGCGAAGTGGATAATACAGCTTCATGTCCCGGTCGCTTCACCCCAAGGGATTGATCCCACGGTACACATTGAACTGGGGACTGAGTAGATCCCCAGGGCAGGCCTGGACGTTTCGGAGAATAAAAAACACCTTGTCACTGACTGGAACCGAAACGCGGCCATTGGTTTTCGAACACATGGCGTAGTCAATATAGGAACTACGCTATCACAACTCCACAAAATGCAACACAAATTACAGTTCTGTCACCGTACTTGGGGACACGCTGTGACGCAATTGGTTGAAGCACTGCGCTACAAACCGGAAGGCCGCGGGCTCGATTCCCGATTATGTCATTGGAATTTTTCATCGACATAATCCTTCCGGCCGCACTATGGCCCTGGGCTTGACTCAGCCTCTGACAGAAATGAGTTCCAGGAATATTTACTGGGGGGTTAAGGCGGCCGGCGCGTATGACTGACAACCTCACCACCTTCATGTGTCTATTGTCTTGAAATCTGGGAGCCTCATCCTCCTGGAACCCTTATGATCTGTTCAGGCCTGTCACGGAATTGCTTTTTACGTTTTCACCCAACTAAGTGCACTTCTATATTTTACGCATTTTCCTTTAATATTTGTGTGGGCCCGGTAGCTCGGTCGGTACAGTGACTTGCTACCAGCTGGACGGTCCGGGATCGAATCCCGGTGGGGACGAGGTTTTCCGCCCGTCCAGACCGGCCCTGGGGCCCACCCAACGTCCTGTAAAATGGGTACCGGGTCTTTCCCGGGGGTAAAGTGCGGCCGGGGCGTGCTGCTGACTACTCACCCCCTTCTAGTGCCGCGGTCATGGAAGAGTAGAGCTATAACTCTACCCACCCTCTGGGCCACACCGGGCCTGTAACGGGATCTCTTTAACTTCTCTTTATATTTGTTTGCAATCAAGACTTGTTTATCTGAACACAACTGTACTAACAGATCTTGAACACAACTGTACTAACAGATCTTGAACCTTAGCGTAAAAACATGGCGAAATGATTTATAGAAATCACAAATAAAAACGCATACCAGACGTTTTATAGTGATTATGTTGCATGCGCGTGACGTTTCCTGATGGACTTGAAATTGTGTGGTCACAGTCCCAGAAGGCATGGAGTTCTAGAGTTCTTCCGGAATGAAATCTCACCCTGAATGCTATCAAATGTTCAACTCTAACGTCTGTACCTCCAACAAATACAGCGCCTAATTATTTCTGTGTGAATGTGCATACAATAAAACGGAAATTACAAATGTGAAATATATAACACAAACGGTTTCTGGTGAAGTATTGAGAAATATGTCACAAACATTACAACTCTCTTGTACTGGACTAAATGCACCGACGTCAATTGAATTTAAAATCAGTTATAAATGCCATTAAACTTGGATTTGTTATCTAAATTCTCTAACACTAGGAATTTGTATTACGTGTTTTAAAAATCTGTTTTAAAAACAGAAAAAGAGGAATACAACAAACTATAGAAGCTGTCTAAAATGAGCCATCCCCGTTGTGTGTATATAAACAATAAGTGCAGGTATCAGTAAATAACACAACAATTTTTATTCTAAAGATATTTAATAAAGGATTATAGTTACTACATGTTTCGGCCTATTCTGGCCATCATAAGGTATTCATCCGAAAGTATGATGGTAGTGCTTTATAGGATTGATGTGGTTATGTCACGACATAACTACATCAATCCTATAAAGCACTACCACCATACTTTCGGATGAATACCTGATGATGGCCGCAATAGGCCGAAACATGTAGTAGCTATCATCTTTATTAAACATCTTTATAATATAAATTGTTGTGTTTTTGACTGATACCTGCACTTACTGTTTACAGAGGCTGTATTTACTAATTCTTCTATTAAATGACACCTCATTAGTTTGTCTGTAAGTGTGTCTGCAGACCGATCCAGGTGGTCGCGCGGTCTAAGTCGTAGGTCTGAAACCGCTTGTTTACCGGGATTGCCTGTTCGAATCCCGCTGGTGGCGTGGATGTTCTTCTCTTGTGTTTATTGTGTGTCGTGTAGGTAGCGGCCTCTGGGACGGGCTAATCACCCGTTGAGAGAAATCCTACCGGGAATGTGCGTCTTTAATTGTGTGTGATCTACAGTCCTCAAAACTGAATCGGCCTAGGTTCGAGCTTCGTTGATGCGTTGCATAAAAAAATGTGTGTTGAGTCGTAAAGGTAAATTACTACTCTCGTGAAAGTATCTGTTTGTTAAAGTAAATTCGCTTTCAGCCTGAAAATGAAACGTTTGCGGTCATCTGCCTCTTCGCTATCTGGAGGAAAAATACATATCGACAAAAAACAAATCCTTGTCTGCAGAAGCGTAATAATGGAGTCTATACTAGTCAGTATTGCTGTAGTTTACCTAAACCTACCAAATAAGACAGCCAATGGACACGATTACAAGCCAGTTACATCCACTTCCCACGGTCAAAAAGTATGTCGGCAACAACAACCTTAATATTATTACCCAAGAGTGTTTCGACCATCTAAATAGATTCTTCCCAAAAGGTATATCTGCAAATATTTCATACGAAATTTCCGGTAACCCCATCCTTACGTAAATGTGCAACTCGAAGTAACTTTGTAGGTTTCATTACTCCAAAACTACAGAATCCCAGTGAATACATTTCGTTCTTCCTTAGTCTGACTCTTTTACCTAATCACTGTAGTTGTACAGGGTTACTGTTGCGCTTGATCACACTTAAAAGACGCGCGCTCGCACACACACACATACACACCACACACACACACCACACACATACACATCACAAACACACAACACACACCACACACATACACACACACCACACACACACACACACACACACACCACACACACACACACACTGACACACACAAAAGCTTCTTTCCCATCAGTGAGAAAAAGGGTAACACAGAAAATACCGATATTTCCAGAGTTAACTACTATGCTAACAGGACATGGGAACATAAGATCATACTTATACAGACTCGGACTAACAGATAAGCCAATGTCCCTGTGTGAAGAAGAGGAACAAACTGTAGACCATTTATTATTTATGTGTAAGAAACTGCGCAACCAAAGGAATGAGATGATAAGACAAATAACAAACACCGGTGGCAATTGGCCTGCAACGAATGAAACACTCATTAATAATTACGAAATTTTTTTGTAAAATTTGGTAAGTCTTTAGAACTTTCAGATTTGAAATGACTGTCAATTAAAACTTAGGTTACGTAAAGCATGTAATATTATTGTGTAATGGGGCATGCTGTGTAATAAATAAATTAAAAAAACACTCACACACACACACCACACACACTCACACACACACATACCACACTTGATAGCACACCTCTCGACGAGGGATCAGCCTGACGCAGAGACCTCTACTTTCAGTAGAATATATATAATTGGACAGTCTAACACAACTCTTTATTAAGTAATTAAAATTAAAAGACAATTAAATAACTTATAACAGCAAAATGTTTCGGCTCCTCTTATAGAACCATCTTCAGGTGAGCTCTAAAAGTGTCACTAATTCTAATTACTTAATGAAATTTTGTGTTGGACTATGCAGTTATATCCTACTGATTATTGAACACAACGAGGTTGTCTCGCCTTACGACAGACGACACTCACAAGAGACAGGCATTCATTCCCCCTGCGGGATTCGAACCCGCGATCCCAGCAATCAAGCAGCAGCTAACCTACACCTTCGAACAAACGGCCACTGAAGCCGGCTGTGCATGGTTTACGATAAAAAATACCAGAACTTTTGTATATATTAGATGTGCAATAATCACCACCATCACCACACCAGTACACCAGCGCACGCACAAAATCATTACTATCCTGCAATGTGCGTGAAAGGTAGGAGATAGTTTTTAAACATAAAGATGAGCCCTACAAGTGTTTGTTCTATTCTGAATTTCGTTAAAAATGTCATTGCGATCGGTTGTTACTTGTTGCTGTTGCTCACAAAAAAGGGCCCAAATACATTTTATACATTTTGGAACTAATATGATGAAACTTTTGAGACACTCACTTGGAACAACAAAACTAGGTAAAGAAAAGAATCAATGTATTTGGTGAAAAACGGGAGCGCAGAACATAGTAAAGGAAATAAAACAGTACCATGGGATAGTGGCTACAACACGTACAGAGGATGGACACAAATAGAATACCGAAACAAGCACTACAGTATAAACCAAAAGGACGATGGAACATAGGACGACCGAGGAAGAGATGGAGGGACCAACTTCATCTTGAGGATTAAGGAACAGGAAAAACGCCTAACCTTTAATGAACATGGTGATGATGACGAACTAAGATAACTCTGCGGTTTTAAGCTATTCTTGGAAAGCGAAAGCCACTCAAATGACAGAAAGCCCCACCTTTCTTGAAAGCAGAAACTTCAATCGTTAGGCGATCTACGGAGCTAGTTTTACTGTTCTTATGTTTTGAACGGAGACTCTCTTTTATATCACAACCATCACAAGAGATTCCATTACGACACATTTTAATATTAATCTTCCAATTAATTATACGTCTTTCACGTGGCATCTTCCTTACGGATTTCCAACTAAACTCTTTTATTCCGTTATCTTCTTCTTCTTCTTCTTCTTCCAATGGCACTACAGCCCACTGTGGGCTTTGGCCTGTCGAACAATGTCCTTCCATTCTTTCCTTTCTGCCACCAACTCTGTCCATCTTCTCACGCCCAGCACTTGAAGATCTCTTTCTACTTCCTCTTTCCATCTTTTCCTGGGTCTTCCCCCTCTTCTCGTCCCTTCCAGTTCTTGAGTGAAGATCTTTTTGGTCATCCCATCCTCCTCCATTCTCTCTAGGTGACGTAACCAGCTTATCCTTTGCCCTTTTATCCATTTTTCTATATTTTCTCCTTTGCTCATCTTTTCTAGTTCTCGATTCGTCCGACATTTCCATTCCCCGTTTTCATATTTAGGACCACACATTCTTCTAAATATTTTCCGTTATAGTACCTTATATTCTTCATTAACCACAATAGAAAATCGAGTTTAAGTAGGTTTCAACCTTTTTATAGGCCACGAAGTCCCTTAGGGTGAGTAGAGGTATAGCTCTACTCTTTCTAGGACCTCGGCACTAGATTGGGGGGTCAGACCCACGCTCCGGCCGCCTCTAACCCCGGGAAAGGGCCGGTACCCATTTTACAGGAAGCTGGGTGGGCCCCAGGGCCAGTCTGGACAGATGCGGAAAGTCTCTCCTCCAACGGGATTCGATCCCAGGACCGTCCAGCCCGTAGCAAGTCGCTGAACCGACTGAGCTACCCTGTCCACGAAGATCGAGTTTAAAATCCATTAAAGAACAGAATAATTTAGTTTGAAAAATGTTAGCAATATACGGGACGAAATACTTTGTACTGTAACGCACACTCTCGAATTTTTATCTTTGTACCCACGAGACAATTACGGAAAGCTTGAAATACCTGAAGATGGACAGGCCTCTTGTTACACCGTCCACTGGAAACCTGACTTGTTTAAGGCGATTTAAAAGTTTCCAGATGAAATGTCGAGAACCGTTTGCACAGTGACACGACGTAACCTTTCAGCAGACTTGGGTGTTAGCAAGAAGGCTGGGAGGGCATTAAATATCGCATAGCAGCAATTTTCTTGGTTTATATCCACTTACATCTTATTTTAATTTGACCTGACTACACTGATTCGATATTTATGTTTTGTGGACCCGAATACGATGTGCAGTTGATATGAACATGAGAGAATGTAACACAAAACATGCATTATCCTAATAGTATGTCAAAGAGCAGCGCGATAACACAGTGAAGCCTGAATGCTGTCAAAACAGTGCGTATTCAAGGCTCGGACCGATTCATACCAGGAACAAACACAGCAGCAGCAGCAGCCGAGGGTCCTACAGCGGGACCGCACATGGAATGGTGAGTTTGTGTGGACCGTCAATACGTGATGCTCTTACAGCAAACTGAACTGTTTGTTACAAAATTCATACATGACGAGTAGTTTCAGGCTGGCTGGCTGGCTGGCAGGCGGGCGGGGGGTGGGTGGGGGTGGGGGTGGGGGTGGGTACGGTGTACATGAGAGGTGGGGCAATTGCGTGCGTGTGTATCCATGTAAGTATATATGTATGTATGTGTGTATGTATGTGTGTGTGTGTATCCATGTATGTATGTATGCATGTATGTATGTATGTATGTATGTACGTGTGTATGTATGTATGTACGTACGTAATGTATATATGTATGTATGCATGTACGTACGTACATGCATACATACGTACACACGTACGTACGTATATGCATACATAAGTACGCACGTACGTATATATGTATATGGGTGTGTATATGTATATATATATGTACGTACGTAACGTATATATGTATGTATGTATGGTGTTTACCAGTCCGCCGTGACAGTATGCCTATTCAAACACTTCCTGAAGACACTGGTTAGTGCAGTGTGGACAGGAAGTGCCTAAACCAGCAGGCCTTCCGCTCGGGCTGCTGCAGTCAGTGGCACTGTTCAGAACACACACTGCACCACAGCCAGCCGGTGTTTGTGTCTAATTGCTACTGCAGGCATAAGGACAAACATTTGTACTGCACTGCGCTGTGCAAGTTGAATGGTGACTCAGCTCCTACAGTGCTAACAACACATTCAACTTCCATGTAGACTGTAGAGAGCCTACGTAGCTCGTCGAACTGTAGATTACGCTGCCGTTTACGGGTACAGGGCCAGAACCAACGAGAGCAATAAAACGCACATGTTACCTAACTTTTTATTGCCCGGTATACATCACAGGCATGACGAGTGCTGGTATGCAGCCAGTTTAACACATATATTCGCAGTGTACCACGTCGTATTTCGCCAACTGTTCTACAAACATATGGCCTTCATGGACGGAAAAATGTTTATTATTTTTGTTATTTTCGTGTGATAGAGCAAGTTGTTATTATGGCATTCGGTTCGATCCTCGTCGCAACATTTGAAGCAGGGAATCGCCATCCCGTCATGGAAAAGGCGATGTCAGGATACTGTGAATATCCCGGGTCCTGCTGCCTTGCGAGAGGATGCTTTTTAATACAAAAGATAAAGTGGACACTGTCCAGACCATAAAGGCACATAGGGGGAGGAAAGGCTATTGTCTTCGGCACTAGAAGGATGTGAGTGTCCAACATCATGTTCCGGCCGCCTTTCTCCTGGGAAATAACCCCGGTACCCATTGAGTAGGGGGGACCGCGGTAGCACAGTGGTTAAGGTGATGTACTACAAATCGGAAAGTCGCTGGTTCGATTCCAGATGGTGTCATTGAAATTTTTCATTGACATAATCCTTCCGATCGCACTATGGCCCTGGGGTCGACTCAGCCTCTAACAGAAAAGAGTACCAGGGGTATTTCCTAGGGTAAAAGCGGCCGGTGCGCAAAGCTGACAACCTTACAACCATCCTAGGCCATTGTCACATAATCTGGGAACCTTAACTTCCTAGAACTCTCTGGGCACCTCGGGCCTATTCATTTAGTACGAGGGCGGGTGGGCCTCACAGCCATTCTGGGGTCGATGGAAAAAAGAAAAATTTCTTGCCCGTGTCGGGATTAGAGCCCCGGGTCGTTCTATAACAATTGCGCATATATGTTTAGATAATAAGACTTCCACCAACCCTTCATAACGTAGTCGGTATGCTAACTAGGCTAAGGACGGCAAAAATGGCATCAGTCCGTCGTAAGGCCTCTGTCTTCACAGGATAACACGGACACAGGAAGATCGCCCCTATACATCCATGTCCTGAGCGAGATTCGAGCCCACGATAACCGTGTGTCAAGCAGTATATGATACACATAATGATAAAAGTGTAGTTCATCTGTGCGGTAAGTAACACGCAAAGGAATAGTTTATATTGGAGGGAAATATGTGCAATTGGACGACATGCGTTTCAGATTTAACACTCTCACTTCATGATAAGCAAGGGATTTTGACGGATTTTCTGTCATGTGTAAGTAAATTAATTACATGCCAATGAACCAGTTAATTAGTTAATTAGTTTTCCGCCAGATGTACATCCAATCGATCGGATAGATAGGCCATCATTCAGTTAGTGACACCTGCTCTGATAACGCCACGTACAATTAACGAGGTAAAGATAAACCGAATAAAGTTGTGTATCTTTGTATCACTGGACACTTTCATCCGTGGGAGAAAAAATACAGCAGTTTCGAAACAAACGACCACAAATATCAGCAACAAACTGTGTAAAGTTAGCCGCGAGCTTCGTCTGGCAGCTTACAAAATGAATCTCATGTCAAAAATACAAATGTATTGGACAACGGGATCTCAAGTGCTGTACTTGCAGGCGAACGACACCGGTTCTTACCCCTTTATTTTCACTTCGTGAAGAGCAAAAAATAGGGGTTCGAGGTTACAGTACTCTGTGTGTTGCTATTTATGTTTCTGGTATAAACTTTTGATTCGACTGGACGAGGTCCACGATACGTGGCACAAACAACTCGCCACTGTAGGACGCACCACGACCTCGTGTTTTAATTTCCTACAGTCAGCAAACAATAACATGGCTGACGCGCGAATACTCGGGAAGCGACACTAACGACGCTTCCTGACAAAATTTATAGCAAGAATATTTACAAAAACATGAGAATCTTTTGTGGAATGTAAAATGAACAGATGGTTGTAGTACGATGTTTCAAATTAGCTTATGGTTTCATGATATTAACTAAAAAAAACTGCAACTAGGTAAGTGGAATTGGTAGGCTGATAGATCTTGAGTGTGTATAAGGATGGCATTGAGAGTACTGCGTTTGTCTCAGTTAACAACATGAAAAAATTGAGAAAATCTGAGATAAATATCGTAAAAATAATCAATATATTAAATTATATTCTTAAAAATGAAGAAATCATTCTGATGTAGATGTACGAATGGAAATGCATCGAAAAAAAAAGTGAATGGTTTATGTGTTATGTTTCGTACTGCTTGATTGTTTCTGTTAACAACATACAGATCGGTATGATATTGCACGTAACAACTTAAACACAAGTCTGGGTACATTATTAATTAGTAACATATTTTGTTTGTATTTTTCTAAATTGCATTTATGGCAGCGTGAATGTGCCTTTCATCACACAGAGCAGAAGGCAGCACAGCATCTAACAAGCGTTGCGTGATGTGTGTCGCGAGAAATTAAAGCTTGCCTGCTTTCACTTCGCTCTGGCAAACACTGTAACTTAGTCTTAAAAAGAAAATACCAAAACGCAGCTTCCGAGAATTCGCATTTTTAAGATACAGAAAACAAAAGAATGATTTATTCTAATGATTCAATACAATTCAGGGTCCGTCCATACAAAACTTTATTACTGCATACGATATTAATCTTTTAACCCTTAACCCGCTAACGTGGGAAATATGGTGAGCTCCTAATAATGCCAGCAGATGGTAGATGGGATTTAACTCGGCTTTTAAAGGATTAAACGATAAGTTAAATCCCATCTGCCATTTGCTGGCATTATTAGGAGTTTACCATATTCTCCACGTTAGCAGGATAAGGGTAAATATGCTACATGTTTCGATGCTGACAAAAGGATATATAATAAAAGTTGCATGAAGACTCATCTTGAGTTATGCTGAGTGACAACACAAACACATGGAGACGGCAGACATAAAAATTATTATGCGTATTGGACCGTGCATCATCTTGATATTTGAATAAAGGTAGACCAACTTTGAAGACACTTGCTTTATTATGTCAGTTTACTGCTCAACATGTTTCGGATGTTTCGGATGTTAATACATCCATCTTCAGGAGCTGGATGTATTAACATCCGAAACATGTTGAGCAGTAAATTGACATAATAAAGCAAGTGTCATCAAAGTTGGTCTACATTTATTCGAATATAAAAACTATTATTGTAAATTTACGGCTTCTTGCGGTGTAATGACATGATAGGTAAGTAATAATATTTTGGAAGGACAAGACGAGATATCATATACCAGAATATCTTAACCTTTTGGCGCCGGAATTTTTTTTTTTAATTTTAGCACATCCTGTATATAAAATGTGAATAATACAGGAACCAAATATGTTAAAATTATGAAACAAACTGCATTTTGAAGAGAAAAAAAACGGAGATTATATATCATGTTTAAAATATTCGGTACATATATTTGTTGAATAAATATATAAAAGAAACTTTGTAGGTTAGCGGTGCGGTACGTCAAGTATAGTTGACGTTAGGCGTCTAAAGGTTAATATTCAACACTGCCGGAACTTCAAATCGGATTTGCTGTTTCCATAAGTAGGCTCAAAACAAAAAGGAAAGAATATATAAACGAGATAGAAGAATTAAGCAAATCAAGAACTGGTTTTGTATGAAAATATTAGCATTTACATTCAGTCAGCCAGACAGATAGACAGATACAGCGACGCTGTATCACTCAGTACAGAATATTAGTTACCATTATTCATGAGTAGTCATATACATCTCATGCATTTCAAATGGACATGCCGGGCAGAGCGCAATCTCATCAGCCAGGCTACAGCCAAACTACAGCGCTGCGATGCGGTACAAACTCCTGATAACGAAAATATAGACTACAAATGTAACGAGACGGATCGATAAGGGAAAAGGAAAAACTATAATGAATTTGGAATTGCTGAATGTGAACTAACTCCATGAAAGAGGGCGCTTCTTCATAAGGCACCGTTTCTTCAGAAAATCAAGAAATTATCCAGCGTGATACAAGAATTCTGATTTCAGAGAAATCTGTTCAGCTATTTGTCTTCCCTAATAAAACTAATGTTAGAAAGATGAAAGGTAAAGGTAAAGGTAAAGTGTTCCCGTTACAGGCCTGGTGTGGTCCAGAGGGTGGGTAGAGGTATAGCTCTACTCTTCCATGACCGCGGCACTAGAAGGGGGTTAATGGTCAGCAGCACGTCCCGGCCGCAATTTACCCCCGGGAAAGACCCGGTACCCATTGTACAGGAGGCTTGGTGGGCCCCAGGGCCAGTCTGGATAGGCGGAAAATCTCGTCACCACCGGGATTCGATCCCGGACCGTCCAGACCGTAGTCAGTCGCTATACCGACTGAAATAAAACTAATGTTAGACACAAATATCTTTCTCCTGTTCCGTTACAATAATTCTCAACAGCACAAATATGTGACGTGATGCAAAACTTTTATTTCCAAATCTGGAATTTGTATACGAAAATGGCCAAAGAAATTAACCCGTATTGGTGTACACCTGCTTATTGAGTGGCAGTTTAGGAGCACAAAATGGTGACTTTGGTCGATTTTTCGATTATTTGACGATGATTTTCAGCTGAGAATATTTATGGAGTCGAATAAAATGAGAGAATATCATAAAAGAATACTTGGGAAGAATGGTATGGGTTCCGATTACTTACTTACTCCATGGTGCAGAGTCCTTCTTGAGAAGCTAACTGGTTTGCAGCTAGTCAAGAAATTCCCCGCATTTCACGGAACCCGAAGGTTCATTACCGCACTCACAAGCGTCCGC
>Ga0131853_10020381_pt1 | contig 12041 bp, 13 predicted proteins | sample TergutLab28metaG_FD_92764 | JGI IMG/M metagenome (GOLD analysis project Ga0131853, IMG submission 92764) | Labiotermes labralis P1 segment gut microbial communities from Petit-Saut dam, French Guiana - Lab288 P1 (version 2) (version 2) | ecosystem: Host-associated > Arthropoda: Insects >...
GCAAGAATGCTGTGTGCCGGTGGCACACGTTTAGCATCCGGAGCGTCAGCGTAGGAAAAAGCGACGACGCATTGCGTGAAACTGGCCGCAAAGATGGTGTCGGCTAGTTTCGAAAGAGGTCTAATGATTATATCGAAGCGTATACAGACAATCGCGGGGCATATCGCCTTTGCGGACATCGCGGACATCGGCACGGATCACGGGCATTTGCCGATCTTCGCCATACAAAGCGGCCTGGCCACACGCGCCATCGCCGCGGATATCAACCCCGGCCCGCTTTCCCACGCACGGCGCAACGCCGCCTCCGCGGGAATCACCGACATAGACTTCAGGCTGGGCGGCGGGCTTGACGTACTGCAACCCGGCGAAGCCGGCACCATCGTGATCTCCGGCATGGGCGGCAGGCTTTTGGCTGACATCCTCCGCGCCGGCCGTGACGTGGCGGCAAGTGCCGGCCAGCTGATCCTTTCGCCGCACCTTGACGTACCGTATTTGCGCCGCGCCGTCCACGGCCTTGGCTTTAACATCTTCGCCGAGGACATGACGGAGGACGACGGCAAGTACTACAACATACTGGACATCCGCGCCGGCGCCCCGCGGGAGGCGGACTACGGCGGCAGGGAATATCTGCTGGGCCGCCATCTGCTGCGCACCCGCCCGCCCGCGTTCCTAGGCTATTGCCGCATGATGGCCGCGCGGTACGCCAAGATCGCGGACGACATCCGCAAGGCCGCGCCGCTTGGCAGTGCCGGCACGGCAAAGCTCGCGGAAACCGAACGGCTCCGCGACGCTCATAACGAGGTATGATATGGACAACACTAACATAGTATACGTGCGCGATATCGCGTCGGAAGTAGAGGCTCTCGCGCCGGTCGCGCTGAAGGAGGACTGGGACAATGTTGGCCTGATGGTCGGCGAAAGTGATGCCCGCGTCCGCAAAGTTCTTGTCGCGCTGGATGTTGTTGACGGCGTGATAGACGAAGCCCTGTCCGCCGGCGCTGACATGATCGTGGCGCACCACCCGCTGATCTTCGGCGGCCTAAAGTCCGTTACGTCGGACACGCCAACCGGCCGGCGTATCATTCGCCTTCTGCGCGCAAACATCGCGGTCTATGCCGCACACACCAACTTGGATTCAGCCGAAGGCGGCGTTAACGACGCGCTGTTCGGCGTGCTGGGGCTTGCCGGGCGGAAAGTGTTGATGGGCGGCGCGGAAAATGCCGCCGGCCTTGGCCGCGTGGGTGATCTTCCAACACCTGTGCCGCTGGGCGAGTTCGCGAAGTTTGTGCGCGAACGGCTTGGCGCACCGCACATTTCCTTCTGCGGCGAAGCGTCGTCGCCCGTGAGCCGCGTGGGGCTGTGCGGCGGCGCGGCGTGCGACACGCCCTTCCTGCAAGCCGCCAAGGCGCAGGGCTGCCACGTATACATCACGGGCGATGTCAAGTATCACAAGGCGCAGGAAGCCGCAGACCTTGGCCTCTGCCTGATAGACGCGACACACTACTACAGCGAAGTACACATAGTTCCCCTGCTCTGCCGGTACTTGGCGGGCAAGTTCCCGCACACCGAAGTTGTTCCCTCAGCGTTTAACCCGCAAACGATGCAGATAGTTAGGAACTGTTGATTAACAGTTCCTAAACGGAGGTACATATGGACCATCAGCCGCCACGAGGTGACTCGGTTATCCTTCCTACTTACAAGGAAGTCGCGTACCAGATGATCAAGGAAGCCATTCTGTACCGTAAGATAAAGGTCGGCGAGTTCTATTCGCAGGACGCCCTGTGCAGTGAACTCGGCATAAACCGCACCCCCGTCCGCGAGGCTCTGCTGGAGCTTCAAAAAGAGGGCTACATCAGCTTTATGCGCGGCAAGGGCATACAGATAGTTACGCTAAGCCGCAAGCAGGCCGAGGACATTCTGGAGATGCGCTATGTTATCGAGCTGGCCGGCATCGAGCTGGCGGCACGCCGCCGCACACCCGCGGCCTTGGCGGGCATACGCGCCAGCCTCGAAGAGATGGAACTCAACATCGGCAACAACGCCGACAAAACATCACTCTACAAGCTGGATCGCAAGTTCCATGTAAGGCTGTTTGAAGCCGCCGGCAACAACATGATGCTGGACGCGCTGGAAGATCTTCGCGATCAGTTCCTCCGGATGGAGTCCCAGAGCACCTTCGACAACCCCGCGCAGAGCCGGCAAGTCGTCGAAGAACACCGCCGTATCTACAGCGCGGTGGAGGAAGGCGACGCGGATACGGCGCGTGAGGCCATGCGCAGCCACCTGGATCTCACATACCGCCGCACCGTAAAGCCCATTATCGACACCCTGCAAAACTATATTGAGAGGAGCCACACCCGTGAAAGTTAGCATGATCCAGATGAATATGCTGCTCGGCGAACCCGACTACAACTTCGACCACGCCGTAAGCCTTGTGCGCAAAGCCGCCGAATCCAAGCCCGACGTAATAACCATGCCCGAAACATGGAATCTCGGCTTCTTCCCGAAATACAGCCCCAACAGCCCGGCCGACAAGGAAGGCAACCGCACAAAACGCGTGCTGGGCGCGCTGGCCAAGGAACACGGCGTGAACATCATCGCAGGTTCCGTCATAACCCGGTACGACGATAACATCTTTAATACATCCTACACCTTCGACCGCCAAGGCTGCCTTGTCGCGTCCTACAACAAAGCCCACCTGTTCAGCCCCATGGGCGAAGATCTGCACTTTAGCAAGGGCGGCCACCTCTCCACCTTCGAGCTGGACGGCGTGCGCTGCGGCATCGCGATCTGTTACGACATCCGCTTCCCCGAGATGATCCGCACAATGTCGCTCACCACCATAGACATACTCTTTGTGGTGGCGCAGTGGCCGCAAGCCCGGCTTGAACACTGGCAGACACTCAACAAGGCACGCGCCATCGAGAACCAGATCTTCGTCTGCTGCACCAACTCCGTGGGAACCGCCGGCGACGTCAGGTACGGCGGACACTCCGCGGTCATCAGTCCTTGGGGCGACATCCTGCGCGAAGGCGGCGACTTTGAAGAGATTATTTCCGAAGAAATGGACCTCTCCATCGTCGAAGGCATCCGCACCGGCATGAACATCTACCGCGACAGACGGCCGGAACTCTACAGCGGCCTGCTAAGCTAGAATAATTTACTGCATCCCGCGAAACAGGACATACTGTTGCCGTGTTTGATGTGCTATGATTAGGGCATCAAACTACGAAAGGGGCATGTACACATGCTTATACCAACAATCAGCTACCAAGGCAACTGCAACGACGCAATAACTTTCTACAAGGACATACTCGGCGCGGAGGTGCGCGCCATATACTACTTCCGCGACGCGCCGCCGGATCACGGCATGGACGAATCACTTCCGCCGGATTTCGTCATGCACTCAGAGGTCGTGATAAGCGACACCCTGCTCTACCTCACAGACGGAGCCGCAACTCCCGTGTCAAGCGAAAGCTTCTGCCTGTCTCTCTCCTTCGACACCGAAGAGGAAGTGATCTCCCTCTTCAACAAGATAGCGAAGGACGGCAAGGTCATCGAACCGCCGGCCAAGCAGTGGTGGGCGGCTCTGTACAGCTATGTCACGGATCCCTTCGGCCTTTCCTGGATGATCATGACAAACGAATAAGCTGTTTCGCCTGATGACACCTATCGGCACTGCGTAGGTAGAGAACTGCACGCCCTGCTGTATGTCGAAATTATCAATAGCCTTTATCAGCCCGATGCAGCCAACCTGGAATATGTCGTCGATATGTTCACCGCGGTTGCAGAAGCGTTGTATGATGCTTAGGACAAGGCGCAGATTGCCGTAGATATATTGCTCGCGCGCTTCCTCGTCGCCTTCCAGAATACGGTTGAAAAGCTCCTTCTTCTCATCCGCCTTTAGTATCGGCAGCTTGGCCGTGTTCACGCCGCATATTTCAACCTTGTTGTTAAGCATAGTTGCCTCCGTATGGTTGCCCGAATGTTAGACCTCTTCCGTACACTATAGATAATTACCCGGGTGAGACTATTTATACGCAAAAAAGTTGCCGAAAAATGTCGGCAACTTTTTTGTGTCTCCCCCTGCTTGTAAACATACGGAAAACGCAAAATTGGAAATTATTGGGTGAAATTTCCTATTGACATTCGGCGTTTTCATGTTTCTGCGAAACTATCATCAAGGGATAGCGCAGAGCCGGCCTTCGTTCTTGCGCGGCAGACTGCGAGAGCGCGTCCACCTCGGCCTCCAGAGCCTTCACGCGCTGCGCAAACTTTGCGCGCTCCTCGCCGGCGGCGTGCATAAACTTGGCCATCTGCTTCTCCTTTTCGGCCAGGAGCATCTCGGCGACCTCCAGCTTGTCGCGGTAGTAGATGATCTTGCCCGTGAGTTCCTCGGTGTTGGCCTGTTGCCGGGGGGCGACGGCGGGCGGTGCTGCCGCCGCGGGGAAGAAGTCCTCGTACATATCCGGCAGAAGCTGGATGTCGGCGGCGTTGTTGCGGTCCACGTACAGCTGGCGCAGATAGTACGCGCGGGTGTCCATGGGTATCTGCGAAATATACGCCGCCTTCACCGGCGCGGCGCAGAGCTTATTCGTGTAGCGCACCGGCGCGGAGAAGGTGCGCCCGTGATCATCGGAGGACGAGAACACAAGGCTGCCGCCGCTCATAAAGAACGCCGTCAGCACATTCGTTATGTACATCAGCATACAGTTGCCCAGCTGCTGGCCTTCCGCCAGAACCACGGCTTCCGCAAAGCCGGCATCATCCTTCCTGCGGTATACGATCTGGTTCATGAACTGATTCTTGACGACCATCAGGGCGTGCAGGCTGTTGTCCGTGGCAAGGAAGGATGTATCGGCTATACGGCCGGCCGTGCTGTAGACCTCGTTGAAATCCGTCGTGCGGTTCGGGCCGGCTTCGACATAACCTACGCAGGACTCGGAGCCGCTCTTCGCATACAGCACCAACGCGTGTTCCGGAGTAAGCATCTGCACGGAAAACGGCAAAAGGCCGGGGGCGTAGGTATCAACAGTGTGCGGCGGCTGCCACTTGCCAAACTCATCCATGCCGCGCATAATCAGCGATCCGCTGTCCGCGCCGCCCGTGCTGTTGTACAGAATCGAAAGCTTGCCGTCCGACACCATGGGATATATGTGCAGCTTTGCCTGCCTGTCGCCGGGGTTCTTGAGCATCAGTCGCGACTTCCACTCCCCATTGTGCAGCCTGTGAAGGTGTACGTCCCCTTCCGCATCCTGCGCAAACAGGTACAGCGTGCCGTGCCTGTCGCAGGACACCGTGAAGTTGTCCTGCGCGCCCTCCGCCACAACAGACGGCTTGCCCCACTTCCCGCCCTCATAACACCGCAGTGCAATGCCGGAACTTTCGCTGTGGTAGAATGTATAGAGCCGGTTGTCGGCCATTCGTACAATGTACAGATTCCTCACGCAGACCACCTCACCTCACCATATACCATACTATTTCCCGGAAATAAACTTGTGACTGTTCCGAAAATATTAAATAATTATTACAATTCTGCAACGTAATTAGACAAAATACTTCCGATTGTGTTATAATTCCTCTAAGTATATTACTATCTCGCGGAGGTATTCATGCATAAACTGATAAAGTCAATGATATTAGCGGGTTCCATCGCCGCGGCGGCTCCGACGGTTGTGTCGGCGCAAACGGCGGCCGGCGAAAGCCCCATATCCCTCGCCATAAACAACACCATCATCCACGACCTCGACGCCCCGCCCGTGATCTACAACGACTTCACCCTTGTGCCGGCCCGGGACGTTTTCGAAAGCCTTGGCGCACAAGTCGGCTGGGTTCCGCCCACGCAGGAGATCTTCGTGAGCTTCGGCGAAAGCGTCCTCTCCATGCAGGTAGACAGCCGTCACGCCAATGTCGGCGGAAGCTTGATCGAAATGAGTATCCCGCCCCGAATCATCAACGACCGCACAATGATCCCCCTGCGCTTCGTAAGCGAGGCCTTCGGCTTCGGCGTCTACTGGGATCCTCACCAACGCATAGCCCACGTGTCAAGCCCCGGCATCGACATCCTGCAGGCGGGCGGCTTCCCCGATAACTTCGTGCTGCCGCAGATCGACCTTCCCGGCCAAGAACCCGCGCCGACTGCCCCGCCGGAGCCAATGCCGCAGGTGCAGAACGAACACGGCCGGCCGCTGGGTTCCGCGCAGGAAACCAACGGCACCATGCCGCGCGACATCTCCCCCTTTGCGATACCGGCGCAGAGCCACCCCCGCGTTAGCCTTACCGCCGTGAACGACGCTTCGGCGGAGGTGTTCCTTGAGATGGTGTCCTATGGCCTGACGGCGGACGGCCCCATCAGCCGGGTGGACAAGCTCTTCCTCTACGGCAACCGCATCGTGCTGGACATCCACAATTCCGCAAACAGCCTGCCGTCTGTAACGCCCATGTCCTCCCAGTTTGTCAGACAGGTGCGCACCAGTTCCACGGGCAACAACGTCACCCGCGTGGTGTTCGACCTCCACGACACCTTCGACACCGCCGTAACGATCTCGGAGGATCGCCGCAGGGTGTTCCTCAGCTTCCCGAAGAATAACGCGACCGGCCTCACCTTCGACACAACGGAGACACGCGACACTCTCACCATCGACCTAAACTTTGAGCCGCGGCACAGCATCTCCTTCCGCGCCAACCCGAACCGTTTCGTCATCGACCTCCCTGGCACATCCGTGGAGGGCTTGCAGAATGTGTACGCGCAGGGGCGGTTCGTCTCCGGCATTACCGCGGAGCAGTATTCGGCCACGCTCGGCCGCGTAACCGTACACCTTAGCGGCGAAATCTCGATGCAGTCGAGTGTTGACGGCAACAGCCTTGTGGTCTCCGTCACCGCGCCCACCCACCGCAACATCAGCTTCGACCACAGTACGCGCTCCATCGTGGTACACAAGGCCGGCCTGGGCATACAAACATCCGCAATCACCCGCCACGACGAATATCTGCAGCTGCGCTATACCCTGCACATGGGCTACAACCTCCTGCACCACCTTGGCTACGGCAGCCTGCCGGTTGACGACGAATTCCTGGAGGCCGTGCGGATCCACACCGACGACGCCGGGCAGACAAGCCTTATCATTTCCCAGCGGCGTATCATGGCCTTTGTGGTGGAAGAGAGCGCGGAAAACATCTATATCCGCGCGCGTCTGCCGCGGGAGGTTCACGCGCATATCGTGGTTATCGACCCCGGCCACGGCGGAAGCGACGCCGGCGCGGTACACGGCGGCCGGTACGAAAAAACGCTGAACCTGCAAATGTCCGCAAAGATCATCAACAATATCCGCCAAAGCGGATACATACAGGTCTACACTACGCGTATCGACGACACCTTCGTGTCTCTGGAGGATCGCGCGCGCTTCGCCAACGAGCTGGGCGACCTCTTCATCTCCGTACACAACAACGCCGTGGACGTGCGCCGCGGCGGCAACCCCGCCACAAACGGCGCCGAAACCTTCTACTGGCCGCGCCCCAACGCAGACCCCAACGCCATCACCTCCCGCGAGGCGTCGGACATCATCCACGACAGGCTGATCGCAAAAACGGGCCAGAACGACCGCGGCGTGCGTCAGGCGCAGTTCGTGGTGCTAAGCCAGACTACAATGCCGGCCGTGTTCCTGGAAGTCGGCTTTATGACCAACGCGGAGGAGCTTCAGCGGCTTGCCGACCCGATATTCCAGCAGCTGGTTGCCGACGCGGTATACGCCGGCATACGCGAAGTGTTCGCGGTATACGCACCCAGGAGGTAACCATGCCGGCCAAGCCCGCCACGCCCACAATCTACAGGCGCAGATACATCCCCGACGAAAAGGTGTGCCTGCGCGACGACACTATAATCTTCCACAAGGACAACATAATGCTGACAAAATGGGCGACCCTGCGCCCGCGCCGCGATTTCGACAGCGGCCTGTCGTGCTACTTCATGGACAAGGGCGTGAAGGTCAGCAAGTTCTTCCTGCACGGAGACCTGTGCTATCACTACATCGACATTATCGAGACACAGATAGACCCCGCTTCCGGCGAGATCGTGTTCAACGACCTGCTGATAGACATTATCATCGAGAACAACGGCTTCGTGAAGGTTGTGGATCTGGATCAGATTCCCGCCGCGCTTGAGTCAGGCCTTATCACCGTGGAGCAGTCCATGTACGCGCTGAAAAGCTGCGCGTGGGTGCTGGGCGTGATCTACAAGGGTGACTTCGACGAGCTTCTGGGCCGGTTCGACCACAACAGCGGCCGGTGTTAACCTATGGGCGACGACAAGAACCCGCACGCGGGGCATCGGGACAGAATGAAGGAACGCTATATCGTCAACGGATTCGAAGGTTTCAGCGACCACGAGATCCTCGAGATCCTCCTGTACTACTGCTACAGCCCGCGCCTCGACACCAACAAGGTCGCCCACAGGATGATCGAGCAGTTCGGCTCCCTGCACAACCTCTTCGACGCGGGCGTTAACGAGATCGTAGAGCGTTGCAAGGTCACAAAGCACGTGGCCGTGATGGTCTCCATGGTGCCGCAGCTTGCCCGCAGCTACAACCTTAGCAAGTGGCGCAAGCGTGCGCGCCTCACAACATCCAAGCAGTCCGGCGAATATTGCAAATCCCTGTTCCTGGGCGAAGTCAACGAGTGCATGTACGTGATCTGCCTGAACCACCAACGCTACATCATCCACACCGAAAAGGTCTCGGAAGGCTCCTTGACCCAAACCATGGTCTACCCCCGCCTCATCGTGCAAACCGCCCTCACGCACAAGGCCGTGGCGATAATTCTCGCGCACAACCACCCCGGGGGCGCGCTAACCGCCTCCAAGTCAGACATCGACCTCACCCAGCTTATCATCAAGGCTCTCGACGCTATCGACATCACCATCGACGACCACATCATCATTGCGGGCGAGAGCTACCTAAGCTTTTCGGAAAAGAGGCTCCTGCCCTACTGGTATTAATCCGGCATTTCCTCATACAAATTGCTTGCACCATCGTATATGTACATAGCAAATAAATATCCGGAGGGCATAACATGAAGAGATTATACCGTTCCACCACCGACGCAAAGATCTGCGGAATATGCGGAGGCCTTGGCGAATATTTCAGCCTTGACCCCGTGCTGTTCCGGGCTGTCGCGATTCTTATGATCATCGGCACAACAATCGTCCCGGGCATCATCGTGTATTTCCTGCTGGCCCTGATCATCCCCAAGGAACCGTCGCACAGGCACTATCACGACGACATCTACCACGACAACAACCGTAACTGAGAACCATGCAAGGGCGGGTACTTCACACCGCCCTATTTAGTTGCGAAATATCAGGGCAAACGCATGAAGAAATATTTCAGATAACAATGCAAACTGCTACACCGCGGAAGGGCTCGGGAAACGAAGCGTTTCCCGACCGCCTTTGTGGTCAAGGTTCTTTCCCAAAGTATCTCGCGGAAATCCCGCTCTTGGATTTTCGCGAAGGGCAAACGCTTCATGCGTTTGCCCGGCGAAATATCATTATATGTTGACTTATCGTGTCAAAATTGTTATCATCTTTATGAACGCAGAAAAGGGGGAGCGGTTTTGCCCGATTTACCGGATACGGACGCGCTGAAGCTGGCCGACAACAAGCCGATGATTCTCTACTTGCTCGACAAAATAGACATGCCCATGACAAACGCGCAGATCACCGACTTCTTTGTGTCGGAAAACCTGCTGACATACTTCGAGCTTCAACAGCTTCTGGCAAAGATGGTGGACGATACCTACTTGGAAAAGTATGTAGACAGCAACACCGCGCGCTACACCGTCACAGACACCGGAGCGCAAACCCTCGAGCTTCTGGAAAAACGCGTGCCGCAGCCCGCCCGCTCCAAAATCAACACCTTCATAAGCGAGAACCGCAGGCTGATCAAGAAGGCCTACGAAATCACATCCAACTACTTCTACGACCACCAAACGGGCGAGTTTATCGTAAAGTGCGGTGCATATGACGGAGACACAACTTTGATGGAAATAGCAATCTCAGTGGTAACGCGCGAACAGGCAAAGCTGATATGCCGCAACTGGAAAGCAAACGTAAACAAGGTATACGGCAGGTTCCTGGATCTGCTGATGGATGAAGAGGCCGGTGCTTGATGATATCAAAACTGCGCAGCCTCTACCCCGAAGGCTCGTCACGCCGGATCATACTAATGTTCATACTCATGAACGCCTTCGGATTCTTCGCGCTTTCCGGGCCGCGGGGTTTTATCATAGCCTTTCTTGAATACGAAGGCTTCACCGCCGGCACAATCGGCCCCATGATATCAATGATGGCGGCCTTCGGGATCATCGGCTCCTTCACCATAGGCTTCCTGTGCGACAAAATCGGGCGCATCAAGCCCTTCTACTTTGTGCTGATGGTCATGGCTCTTTTCGCCGCCTTTGTGATATACTCCTGGCGGCCGCCGCCTGTTATCATGTTCATGGCTATGGCGGTGATGGGCATGTCCCTCATGACCTGTGTGCAGCTTGTGGACAGCTGGGTGCTGGAATCCGGCGAGGCGGCGCGGCAGGCCTACGGCAAGGCGCGCGGCGCGGGTGCCTTCGGCTGGGCGCTGGGGCTTATGACGCTGGGCGCGTTGGTGTCGGCGCTGGGATATTCGGCAATGCCCTTCATATCGCTGGCCTTCGCCGCCATAGCCTTCGGCATAGCCCGCAAAATACCGGACGCCCGCAAGACCAAGCACGGCAAGGCAATCTCGGTTAAGTCGCTGAAGGAGCTGTTCGCAAACTACCGGTACATATATCTGCTGATCACGACATTCCTAATCTTCGGGATGGTCTCGGCGGAATGGGTGCTTAACAGCATAAAGGCGGCACAGCTCGGCACACCCGTCACCTTCGGCATCTTCGCCGGCACCATGGCCATGATAGAAGTTCCGTTCTACGCGCTCTTCGGGCGTATCGCGAAGAGGTTCAAGATAACACATATCTTCGCCTTCGGCGCGTCTGTGTACATTGTGCGGATCGCGCTGATGGGGCTTGCGCCAAGCATCGGCATTATGACGCTTATCGCGCTGACAAACGCCTTCGCCTACGCGCCGTGCTACATGTGTACGAAGATGCTGATAGACGCCGAGGTTCCCGCGCACCTTAAAACCACGGGGCAGCTTATCGCCGCGGCGGTGTTCAGCGGGCTTGCCGGCATAGTGTTTCCCACGGCCATCGGGCTTATCGCCGGCGCGGTCGGGCTTGAACGGGCATTCTTCCTGCTTGCGGGCTTCGCCGTTGTGCCGTTTGTGCTTGCGCTGATATTTGTGTACATCAAGGCTTCGGCAGAAGCAACAAGCTAGAACAGAAACAACGACATAGAAGGGATTGCTGGAATTGTTCAAAAGAGTTATAATCAAGGTGAGCGGCGAACAGCTTGCCGGCGGCAGCGACGTAGAGCATTTCGACAACACGTTCCCCCGGCGCATTGTGCAAGAGGTGAACAGCGTGAGCAAGCGCGGCTGCCAGGTCTGCCTGGTTGTCGGCGGCGGCAACATCTGGCGCGGCCGCGACGCAAGCCCGGACATGGACAAGGCAAAGGCGCACCACATGGGAATGCTGGCCACGATCATCAACGCCATCTACCTGGCGGATCAATTCAGGCAATACGGCGGCTGCAAGGCCATGGTCATGACACCCTTCGACCTCAACGGAATGACAACACGCTACAACCGCGAGGCCGCCGGGCAGTTCATGGAGCAAGGCCACATACCGATATTCGCCGGCGGCAGCGGCCACCCCTTCCTTTCCACAGACACCATCACGGCGATCAGAGCCTGCGAACTGGCAGTCGACGCTGTGCTGTACGGCAAGACGGTAAGCTCCGTCTACGACAAAGACCCGCGCCGGCACGACGACGCCCGGCGCTTCCGCACAGTGTCCTACGACACGGTGCTGCACGAAAACCTGGACGTAGCAGACATCGCCGCCCTAAGCATCACTCACGGCGAAAACCTGGCCTCCGTGGTCTTTGGCATCGC
>Ga0131853_10020382_pt1 | contig 12041 bp, 8 predicted proteins | sample TergutLab28metaG_FD_92764 | JGI IMG/M metagenome (GOLD analysis project Ga0131853, IMG submission 92764) | Labiotermes labralis P1 segment gut microbial communities from Petit-Saut dam, French Guiana - Lab288 P1 (version 2) (version 2) | ecosystem: Host-associated > Arthropoda: Insects >...
CCCCCTCTCCTCACCCATACGCGCCACACGCCCAGCCCATCTCATTCTTCTCGATTTTATCACCCGCACAATATTGGGTGAGGAGTACAAATCATTTAGCTCCTCGTTATGCAATCTCCTCCAGTCCCCCGTTACCTCGTCCCACCTAGGTTCAAATATTCTCCTCAACACCCTGTTCTCAAACACCCTCAGCTTCCTTTCCTCCCGCAATGTCAACGACCAAGTTTCACACTCATACAAAACAACAGGCAAAATTATAGTTCTATATATCTCGATCTTTAAATTTTTGGATAGCAACCAGGAAGACAAAAGATTCTGCACCGAATGATAGCAAGCATTTCCAGACCTCAATCTGCTCATAATTTCTTTTGCAATAGAATTTTGATTTGTTAAAGTTGTTCCCAAAATTTAGACATTTCCACCCTCTCGAAAGTACAATTATCAATCCTCACACTGTGAATTCTTCCTGCATTCTGATCTCGAGACATGACCATGTACTGAGTTTTATCAGCACTTACTTCCAGTCCAATCTCCCTAGCAGCAGCTACTGAAGCTTATGTATTTTCCTTTAGAGTATGTATGCTTCCTCCCAGTATATTAACATCATCGGCATAAGCCAGAAGCTAATGTGTACCACTTAGTTTCAAGCCATCCTGGTTTACCTGAACCCTCCTAATGGCGTACTCTAAAGCAAAATTAAAAAGCATTGGTGTTAGAGCGTCTCCTTGTTTCAAACCATTCCTAATAGGGAACCTGTCAGACACATTCTTGCCTACCCGGACTGTGCTATATATTTCAGTCAGACTCATCTCTATTAACCTTACAAGTTTCCTAGGGATAGTAAACTCAATGAGAATCTTATATAAGACCTCCTTCCTAACTGAATCATAAGCTTTCTTGAAGTCTCAAAAGAACTGATGAAATTCTTCATTGTATTCCCATTTTTTCAAGTATTTGGCGAATGCAGAATATATGATCAATGGTCGGCCTGTTGCGTCGAAAGATTTTCACACATCATTACGTCCCCTTTCTTACGAATTGGACATATTATGCCATATTTCCACTCATGTTGTATAATTTATCCCTTCCATATTTTGAAATGAGTTCATAAATGGCCTTCCTGAGCCCTTCTCCTCCTTCTATAAACAATTCGGCTGGGTTTTGGTCATGTCCAGTTGCTTTTCCTTTTTTAAATTTACTTATTTCCCTCTCTATGTCTACATCTTTTTGTGGGTCTGCAGTTTGTAAGAATATTGACCATTTTTATCCACTGTCGTTGTCCGTTCCGTCTTGCAGTTCATAGTGCTTCTCGTAATATTCATACCACCTTTTTAGGACTTTCTCTTTGTTGCTTACAATGTTACCTTCCGTATTTCTAACCAGTAGCGTTTGTGGTTTGAATCCTTTTCTTATACTATCCATTTCTTGACAAAAGTTCTTGGCTTCATTGTTGTGATAATATATAAACTATATCGATATAACGCGTCAATCACAGCTAAATTTCTATTTTACTGGAGTATATACCATTGTGTTTGTGGATCATTAAAAATCAAGTTCTTTATGTCCGTCGAACACAACTACTTTTCTTCATTTTGGTACAGCTACATGTTTCGGTCGTTTTCAACCATCAGCTGTCTATCATTACAATGCTGCAGAGTACGGTTTAAAACGAATTAGAAGTATATATACACTCATGCAAATATTCACTTGAACAAATAATGTCTTCACGGTCCCACAACGTGTTTATCTTTGTAATGCATGTATGATCTTACTTTGCAGTATTTTATTGATAATTCGATGATGGTGGTCGCAAAACGACTGGAATATGTAGCTGTAGCAAAATAAAGAATAGTAGTTGTGCTCGACGGACATAAACAATTTGTAAATTTCTCTTCTTTACAGAATTTGATATTTTGTAAGACATGCTTCGGCCGACCTGCCCATCTTCAGGTCATACACGATATATACAAACAAAGTTTGGAGGATATTAGCAACGTAAAGTTCTATAAAATGACATAAGATCTCATTTTTTATATAAAAGATTATATATGAGATTATGTTACTGATATAAACTTAGAAGCTATACCTATTTCAGCTGTATTGATGTTCTATATTTAACTACTTTAAGGTTATTTCATGCATAGTACTTTACTGTGGTGTACATATTTCTTGATTCTGTAGAGTAGATCCATGGTTTTAAAGTTTCTTATCTACACAGTCTTCAAGAATTAGAATTATATACCATAATCAAGAACTTTGCTTAAAAAAAATCTCAAAATATTAAATCACAAATTTTAAGAGAGATGGAATACGTAAAACTTACAAATTTAACTCAAAACATAAAACTTATATATATATTATTATGCTTCATATAAAATTAAGATCTCATTTATTTTTAAAGAATTTTATGTTGCTAATGTCCTCCCAAGTATTTTGTGTATACTGTGTGCTACCTGAAGATGGCCAAGTTGGCCGAAACATGCCTCATTGAAAACCACATTTTGTAAACAATAAAAATTTAGTTATGATTTTCGGGTAATTTCAACATAGGTTCTACATGTAGTTAGTTCAATCTATGCAGCGTCTTGTTTCTAGTTATTATTCCACGTAACATTGGTAGCAATTTCACACATGGTATGAGTAGGATTCGTCGAAGAAATTTCTGTATACCAACTTTTAGCTACTTGTGGTAAAACTCAGAAAGCAAATGTTCAATAAGTAAGAAGATTTACGGATATAAAAACACAAGCTTAACCACAATCGGTGAAATAAGAGGAGATATTGAATTATCAATAAATTAGCTACGTTAATATTTCGCACGCTACAAACGAGATATTTTGTCTTAAAATTGACCCTTCTTCTACAAACAAATTCAGTGTGCAACATCTTCTCCAAAAATGGATCTCTCCTGCCATCTCTCGACACTGAGATCATTATTTTCTACATCCCGAAAACTGAATTTTTACGTAAAAAAGCAAATTCCTTTCCGACGCAAACCTTAGAATGTGAATGATTAAAGTAACTGTGGATGTAGCTGTTCATTAAGCTTCATTTATTGGCTGCTGTTGTAAGACGAGACTGGAAATTACGGCAACAAATTTAAATTTTACTTTTGAAACGTATTGAAATTTCTCTATCGCCATTTCTTGCACTTTAAACCCTTAATTCAGTTTCAGTAAATTTTGGGTTTGTACGTTATACAGAGAAATAATTTGAAGATCTGGAGAGTGATACAGTATATATCTTGACTAGCCTGCAGGAATAAGCTAATAAGTACGATGATTATTCAAACCGCAATTGTGAATCTTCAATTTTGGTGTAGTAGTGTTTTCATTAGGTTACTTTTCTGTTCACACAAAATATCACGCCCATCTCAGTTACTTACAGCCCCCCTTCCGCATACGGGTGGCATAATATAGGCCTACGTGTTCCGTATAAACAGCTTACAGTGGTAATGGAAAATTGTTCCCATTCACTGCGAGCGCGTCTAGTCGAGTATACCGTATTTCTCTCCTCACAAGACGAACGCTTTCCTGAGTAAATCCACAAAAATAACCCTGCTTCTTAACACCGGAGGGCTACCACTTGTAGCATCTCATGAGCCCGGCATTAAATTTTGTCGCCGCAGACTACCTAAATCCGAGAAAATTATTTGTCGATACGAATGCTACTCAGAATGGAGTTACTAAGAGGGAATAATAAAGTCTGGAGGTGTATAATAAATTGCGATTTTGTTCACACGTGTGTACGGGTAATTGTTGCTATTCCACAACAAGCTCTTCACAAGCTCCTACAAAGAAGGAACTGCTCGGACAGAGTTTCTAACTGATTGGACTTATCCCATTAGGAGAATAGTTTTAGGCCCAGCAAATAATGAGACTGACGGCATCAATGGAGAGGCTCTTAAATGTGCTGACGTTTAGACTGACACGTACTCTACCTCAGTGTGCGTTCTACAGCTGTTACAGGCTCGTTATAATGGAAGTCTTTTCCGTACAGTTTCCAAGGTCGTACATACGTTTAATATAGGCTATTCCACTTTTACCCTTGTACAGCAATCCTCCTTCAAAAGCGCCTTTCAAGTATTCGTAGTTTTTCAGGTGTAGGCCATTAAATTCTGCAAAACCCGGGCTTGGTTTTTATGTGGATATTTTCCCCGTAACCTTCAATTTACGAACACGCAGAAAAATATCGCTTGCTTCTGCACGAAGAGATTCATTTTTGTTGTAGTCTGGCCTCTGGTGGTATCAAAGCACTGTTACAGATTTCAGAAATTTTAATGCAGGACGTATTTTTATATTTCCTTTTTACAGCGTCTATTCTAAGGTATTACTATTTTTGTGTTCAGCGAAGGAACAAGCAACTTAGATTTTCGTTGGTGTCAACAGCGACCGCGCTGCGCCTGATTTGAATTCCAATTTTTGAGAATCGCACCGTTACCAATCACGATATTTTCCATTCAGGTATTCCTGCAGCTAAAGGAATAGTGCCGAAAAGACTAAAGACATTACATCTACATATTACAGGCCTACTCACAATCGATATTATTATTGTGATTCTGAACGTGCTTGGTATTAACAGGAAACGTGCACTAACACGATTTATTGAAATGTGACCTAAGATCGCCATGGAGGAGTGAAATTAATCATTCGTATGTAATTAACTGCTATTGTAATACTATATATCAATGTATATTTGGTTTAGTCTGCTAGTTGAAGATTAAAGCTCTCGGGTATGATTTTGTTGAAAAATACTATGCACAATTTATAGCCCACTAGAATCCATGGGGACTTGAAAAATTTTACCGGAGATGTCACAGCGTACTGTTCACATCTGGTTCCAGTAAGACATATTTCGCATTCTACGGACACGATTACAATTCAGGATGAAGACATTTAGAAGAAATGGTGCGGTTAAGATGTCATATAATGACCGTCGATTAAAGTCATGTCTGTTCAATCGTTGCTAACCAACAACAACCTGCAAGAATAGTATCGTTAATAAGTGTCCCGCTTCTTAACTTCTTGTGGGGGAAGTTGCTACCAGCTTAAAAAAGAAGTGACAATTTTGAGAAGTTATCCCGTAGGTAACACTTGCAAGACAGCTCTGGGGGCCGGGGCAACAGCTCTAGCAGACCGACTCCGGTCAGCACACTGTAGTCTGCCCGTCTATACTAGAATTTTTTTTATTGTGCAAGAGCGCCTAGTGGGCCAGGGCAGCCTCATTATCGAGAATCACTATCACACTCAGACACACCACACTCGGTAGGACTCCTCTGGACGAGTGATCGGCCCGTCGCAGAGACCTCTACCTGACAACACACAACACTCACAACAGACATATCCATGCCCTCGGCGGGATTCGAACGCGCGGGCACTGGTATCGACCGCTACCACACACAGCATCACTAAACCAATTTTATGCCCGGTGCCATGTAGGTGAAGCAATTCTTCACAGCATTCACCGACAATTTGCAGATGAACAGCGACATTTTACAGTGGAGTTCATAGTCATCGGCCTGTATTCTTCTCTATTTCTTCATACAACAGAGCTTACTAATGACGTAAAAATAAATAGGTAAATAAATCAATAATTTCTAAGAAGGCACTGAACATTATCAGGAGGCATATGCGGTGTCAATTGACTCATATATGCCCAACGATCTCTACCCGGATGTGAATTCAAACGCATAAGGCTGCCACAACAAAACGCACCGACAGACTATACTCATAGAGCCTCAGTTTAGATCCAGCCCCTGATCTGATATTAGAGCTGTCGCAATCTGCTATGAAGGCGCATTGTTATAACATGCGGCAAAGTATGGTTACAGAAAGAACGATACAGTTTTGCAGACATCGTATGTTTGATCGCGCAATGTCTACTATTCCCTTCATCAAGGTGAGGCTAACCGACTCAGTGGCAGTACATTTCTGTAGTAGTTCTGCTGTCCACTCGTACCGTCAGCCGGATAAAACTGCTTGCACAATCCTGTGTACAGAATGTAACTTCGAAATGAAAGGTAGGTCAATTTGGAACGCTGACGTCTTGCACGTGATTCACCTGAACATAGGCCTAAGGCTCTTATCAGTACATTGAATATCTACTTCTAGCATATCTCTCTGCCGATCCCAGTGGCCACGCGGTCTAAGGCGTAGGTTCCGCCTTTCGCTTTCTGAGATTGCGTGTTAGAATTCCGCCGGGGTGTCTGTCTTTTGTGGGTGTTGTGCATGTTGTCACGTAGAGGTCTCTGCGACGGGCCGATCACTCGTCTAGAGGAGTCCTACTAGGGCTATCGAGATATGATAAAAAAAAGTCTCACCCCAGCTAAACAGCTATAAACAAGTAACTAACCAAATAATAACCGATTAAATAAGTAATTAACAAATTACATAATTCAGTGTACCAGAATCTTTTCAAAACGCCGACAGTCGCTCAGGCAGTCACTGATTTCCTCCATATTTTACGAAACTCAAACATTCACGACCATTTCCATAACCGCAAGCCGTTAAACCCTATTTTTAGCCCGATGCCCAACCACTCATTTGTGCCCATTTCGTTAATCTCCACTTCTCAATATTAAACTTATGTGGAAAGCGAATTAACGATTTGTTCCGTAGCTCCGAACTTTCTGCTTGCCTGGAGCCAAAGCTAGATGTGTCAGTTGCTGTACTCCGAAAATCAACGCTCGTGGTTTCCGCACGCACTTCTTGTGGCTACGCCCACTAACGTTTGCTTAGCTAGCCCCGCCGGCACGCGAGCGACAGCTTTAAACAATTACAGACTGGTGATTCTCTTTGGGGCACGCGTTTCCGTTCGTTGTGTAACTCTAACGCGTCAGAACTCAGCAATAAGGTGACCTAATTCTAGAACAATAATGTGGGCCATGGCAAGGGTGGTTTCTTGTAGGAACGTCCGGTTCTGCGTCACCTTTTCATTTATCTACGAAAATATGATCGGGCTAGTCACTTTAGGGAACACTTGGGGGTTTCCAAGTAGGCCTATATTTAATATCTTTTTTTTTTTGTAAAACGCTGACGTGCATTTTGCTTTGCCACATGAAGACGTCTAAAAGTTAGATGTACAGTATTACCAGAAAGATCGTATCTGAGACCTCTTCTTTTAATGACATAAACATATATTTCCGCTGTCATTGTCAGTAACATCACCAGTGTCATCGTCGTCCACAGTCACATTATTATAATGATAGTTATACATTAACATATTGCTTCCTATACCAAATTTACAAATATTTGTCTGGAATTATGTATCATTAAGCCCAGCAAACAGCAAAAACCAAAATGAAAGAAATTAAAATATTTTTTCTATTCTGCTGTTTAACAGCATATCCCTCCGCTGCAAAACCAATCACCAGCCACACTACTTACTCCATCTTCTCCCAACCCCGATTTAACAGAATTATAGTCATCCCGGCCAAACACCGTTCTAGTCACAACTAGGGCTTATAGACAGCACTAGGCCAACATTAGGAGGCCTTGAACGTCTCATTCGTTTTCATCTCTTTACGTAACTCTTCTTGGAATCATTCTTAGTGTTGTAATATTCGTATAGTGGTGTGTATCAAGATTACAATCGTCACTTCCTAATGACGTTGTGTTGTTTGGTAACCGGGTATCATCGTTTCGAAAGTATTTGCAACACCCATCTTCAGGGTAGAAATAAACCGCAGCAGGACAAAAAAAATATTATGGATAGATGAAGAGTAGTTGATCTGTGGGTTCTTCCTAAATCGTGGGAAGTGCATACCAAACTACACGGATTCACAGACCTGTAATAAAATTATGTGGTGTTATTTACTGTTACCAATGAAGCTGGTATTGGAAATATTTTCTGAAAATTTATTTGTGCAAAATGCTATTAATAACGACCTCTGAACGCACAGACAATTAGACAATTAACAAGGCAGACAATTTTTTGATGTTTTGCTGACCATGCATCTTAGTATATTTGTCTTAGTAATTAACCAACTAGATGCACAAAAGTTTTGTTTTACAATACGTTTATTTCGTGCCTCTACATGTTTCGAGCACTACGTGCGCTCATCATCAGTAATGCTGTATAATACAATTTTGGCCTCCTGATAATGAGCAAGTGGTGCTCGAAATATATAGAGGCATGAAATAAACTTATTGTAAAACAAAACTTTTGTGCATCTAGTTGGTTAATTACTGAGATAAACAAACGCAGACAATGTACGTAGAACGTAATATTGTGGCCCAATGGCGTAACCACTGTTGCCGTGGAAAAGCAATGATTATTACATGTTATGACTGTGTATGTGTACTCTTGCCTTCGTTATCCGGGATGCAAATAGGATCTTTTATGTGCTGTATTTTACTGTCATTCGTAGCCCGATTGGCTTTACTATATTTCTTCCATATTATCTCATAAACGACACGATTTTATGAAAAGAGTTACCGAACACATAATATGTGCTTTGATTTTTTTATAAACTTTATCTGAAATTTTCTCGTTGTTAGAAGAATTTGGTGCAATATATCATCAATCTACATAGATGTCACGTAAAGTACCCGATATTCTTATCATATTTTAATTAAAGTAAAATTTTCTCGACAGATTTTCGAAAAATCCTTAAATACCAAACTTCATTAGACTCCATCCAGTAGAAGACGAGTTGTTCCATGCGGATGAACAGACAGACACACATGAGAAGCTAACAGTCGATTTTCGCTATTTTGCAATAGCGCCTAAAAATATCAAATAAACGTAAAGGTAAAGTGATCCCGTTACAAGCCCGGTGTGGCCCAGAGGGTGGGTAGAGGTATAGCTCTACTCTTCCATGACCGCGGCACTAGAAGGGGGTGAGTGGTCAGCAGCACGCCCTGGCCGCACTTGACCTACGGGAAAGACCCGGTACTCATTTTACAGGAGGCTGGGTGGGCCCCAGGGCCGGTCTGGACGGCCGGAAAATCTCTTCCCCACTGGGGTTCGATCCCGGACCGTCCAGCCCGTAGTCAGTCGCTATACCGTCTGAGCTACCCGGCCCACAAAAATATCAAATAGGTAAACCAAAATGCTCAAGTACAGTAACAGTATAAGAACAAAGAAACTGACCACAGACATTACTCGTGATGAGGTGTGTGCGGTGAGAGTTGAGTCCTTCGCATTAAAATACCCTTAATTCTTTGTCCCTGAAGGTTAGATGATGAAGATGAAAAATAACGGCGACGAAAAGAATATGATCACAAATAATGTCTGGGTTTGAGCCATCGACATTCACACTACATTACCCATAAATGCTTGCTTTTGAATCCCTGCAGCATTGGTTTATGAAAGTTTCGCTGGGTAGTACCAGAAGTACAGGATGCAAAAATTTTCCTTGACTTCCAAATTGTTCAAGGTAAATATCAAATGGTCTGCTTTGAGATTAAATTCGGGACCCGCTTCGTGGTGAGAAAGAGATGACAGGCTACCTGAACCATTATGAATCCTTTTCAATGCTGTAGGACTATGTTCGGAACACACCACCTCATGACGGATGTAGGGTTTCCTGCCGTGAGACAACATCCGTGCGTGGCTTGCCCACCTCCCTCCATCACGGACGCCACAAGTTCGCAACAAGTAAGCAGACTATAGACCGAACTGGAATCTTGTGTGAAGTAGGTATAGCAATAAGAAAGTCTGCAAAACAGTGCCAATCGCGATTGTTTTTAAGAAAAAGAAGCTGGTATCACGAAGTAACTGCGAAAAAAATACCTTTTTCAAATTATAAATCTATATGAGAAATAGCATTCTGACGGCAGAAGAGTCCTCTTTATGTTTTCTCATTGGTGCAACGGCCTGTAAAGGGCCAGGGCCTCTTCATTATCGAAGCGTTAAGATCACACTCAATAACACATACACACACACACTCCTCCGGACGAGTGTTCATCCCGTCGCAGAGACCTCTACCGGACAATACACAACACTCGCAAGAAACAAGCATTCATGTCCCTGGCGTCATTCGAACCCGCAATCCCAGCAAGCGAGCGGAGGCAGACCCATGCCTTAGAATTCTCGGCCAATGGAATCGGCTTTAAAGGCACATAACATGCCAAATAAATTTATTTACTTCATTGAAATCTTAAGTAGTTGTGCAAGAAATAGTCTCAGCTCGGTCAGACTCGTTATCATACTCATAGTAGCCTTTTTAGCCTTTGTTTCAGAGATCCAGTTCAGTTATTCCGATATTATCCACTCTGCTTTCCGTTAACCACTTCTATCCACAATTGTATATTTTGAGATTTGTGGAGTCGTACCTTATTTGTTAACGCTTTCTCAATTTGGCACATTTCTTGACATTTTTTAAAATCCAACTCCCAACAGTTAAGTTTTTATTGCGCTTACCCAAAGAATTCTATGTTACGGGCAGGACGAACGAGAAATCGTAGCACTCCCAACAGGGGCCAGAATTTGTTACTTTCTTCAAAAAATTCAGACCTGCTCTCGTCCCACCCGTATCCTGTCCGAAGAACAGCGGTCACTATTACCTCGGTGGTAAAACGGCCCTAGTATGAAGTTAATCACTCACCTCCACATAATTCCTAGGTTAAGAATGAAAAGAGCGCTAACACTATCGCCCCCCCCCCCTACATGTTTTCATACCGCGGGGAGAGCTTTGTCTTTTACTTGTACCACAACCCAAAGTTTCGGCCTGGCATCGCGTAACAAAATTTCAAGTTTTTCCTTTGTATTTTCTGTTTCCTTTCTCACACTTTCATGATATCAGGATTATGTACATCACTGTCAGCTTCTTAATAGGCTTTAAACCGCAGTATGTTATTACGTGGTTAGTAATTAATGACGATTTAGCCTATACGAAAGTACTATGTTGCACTAAAGAGTTGTCTGAAGGAATTAGGTATGTTCTCTCATTTATTTAACTTTAAAATAAAGTGAATAACATACATAAACAGATGAACAGTTAAAAGTCAAATTCGGATTGAAGGTATGTTTTCCTTGCTTACGCCACCAAGACATAAGGGAATGGAGTTACAACTCCACAGATTCTTATTATCGTCAGTAGATGGAGGTAAAGTCAGCTATACCGGCCCTTTGTTCTACCCCCGGGGAAATTACATCCAGTACCCGTAACAAAAGGCGAGAATTTATTAACGTAGGCCTAAACCAGGTCGCGCTAAATAGAATAATGTAAATGATAAATGTAAAGGGAACATATATTTTTAAACTTATACTCGTATGTTGTCCGTGTAACACAGCAATGTGTTCTTATGCACCTGCGAGCCTATATAAATCAAACGTTTACCAATTTGATTAATTAAGTAATCTGAAATAAACATATTTTCCAAAGTAGACCGAGTTAAAATTTTTTAACTTCTGTCTTTGAATCTACACATAACAGGGAGCTGGATATTTTTCAATAAAAGCGTCATTTTTGTCACATCCACAGGCAGTTAGGATAGGTGTATAGTCGAAACAGAGCCCACGCACAATGGGCATTGACGAAGCCTGCTCTTACATTTTCACTTCTTCACGGAGAAGTTTCCTGTGCTTATAATGACTGGCTGCTTGTGATTCTTGTGTCACTTTCCAAGAATCCGTGGAACTCCTTTTAATGTTAGTGATTTATTTTACCCAAATCTGGGATTATGAGAAAAATGGTAATTGCAACATTTCTTTCTCGATATCGTTGCTTTTCCATCGGTAGTTCATATAGAATCATTTCGTGCGTGTTTTATAGGGAAGTGATATCCATGGAGCAGAGCAGGGACACAGACGCTGAAACACTGCCTCAAGAGGTAGGGCGTTCCGTCATCACGACCCGCCGACACGTGCGAACTATCACAACTGCGGGCCATATCACCACAGGACACGTGGCTGATGATGAAGAGGAATATGACGATACCAACCACCAGGTAAATGCCAAGTGGCATTCCCACGAATTTTCAGTCTTCTACTCTGGCTTCTGCGACCGTGTGTGTGTGTGTGTGGGGGGGGGGGGGGGGCCCCCCCCTTTCCTACTCCGTTTTCATCTTAAATTTTTTTTTTCTTAAAAAAATACA
>Ga0131853_10020384_pt1 | contig 12040 bp, 9 predicted proteins | sample TergutLab28metaG_FD_92764 | JGI IMG/M metagenome (GOLD analysis project Ga0131853, IMG submission 92764) | Labiotermes labralis P1 segment gut microbial communities from Petit-Saut dam, French Guiana - Lab288 P1 (version 2) (version 2) | ecosystem: Host-associated > Arthropoda: Insects >...
GCCATTATGGAAAAAGAGAATATAGTAAATGAGCTGGCTTATGCCCTACATAATGATGATGTGCTTGCCGATTTTACCGAGGCGCGCTTACAGCAGCTTGTGTTGAAGTACGCAGTTTAGCGGATGGCTTTACTGCGCAAGCCGTCTCACACAACCTACATGAAAAAGCCGGCTGTAAGTTTTTATACTCACAGCCGGCTTTTGGCCGTAATGTCGTTCAACTTTAAAGAAGCCGAGTTGAGGTGCCGTTTACCTAACTTCACAAAACTCTCAAGGCTTCGGCCTTGGCTTTTGTGAAGTTGGTTCACTATAAGGGCTATATTAGGCTTCTTGCAAAATTAGTTTTCCAAGCTTCGGAAAAATCATTGAAACCTGTTTACTGAATACCCATAGCTTTTGAAACTTCTTCTGCAAAGTTTTCTTCTTTTTTCTCTATGCCTTCACCGGTTTCAAAGCGAGCAAACCTGAGAACTTTAACGGGAGCACCTATTTCTTTGGTAACAGTGTCCAAATACTTTTCCACTGTCAAGTCGCCGTCTTTAACGTATTCTTGGTCGTAGAGGCAAAGAGTTCTAAGGTGTTTGCCTAGTCTGCCTTCTATCATTTTTTCTATGATATTTTCGGGTTTGTCTTTGTTCTTTTCGTCATTTTTGGCTTGAGCTATTAAAATTTCTTTTTCGCTTTGGATAAAGCTTTCAGAAACTTCACTGCGGGTTACAAACTGTGGGTTCATAGAAGCTATTTGCATACAAACATTTTTTCCGGCTTCGAGCACGGCGTCAGTGCCCGGCTCAAGCTCTGCTATAACAGCTACCTTGCCGCCTGCGTGAACGTATGAGGCAAAAATGCCGTTAGCAGATTTTTGAAGTTTTTCAAACCTTCTGATAGAAAGGTTTTCACCAATGCGGGCAACCATTTGGCTGAGTGCGTCTTTAACGGTTATGCTGCTGTCGTCTGCCCATTTTTCATCTAAAAACTTCTCTATTTCAGTGTTAGATGAGGCCGCCGCTTGAACAGCTACTTTGTTAACAAAAGCTTGAAACTCAGCGTTTTTAGCAACAAAGTCTGTTTCTGAGTTAACCTCAACTACAACGGCTGTGTTTTTGTCGTCTGTTAAATAAACGTATGACAAACCTTCAGAAGCTATGCGGCCTGCTTTTTTGGCAGCAGCGGCAAGGCCTTTTTCTCTTAAAATCTTTTGCGCTTCCTGCATATCGCCACCGGCTTCAGACAGGGCTTTTTTACAGTCCATCATACCTGCGCCGGAAATCTCTCTAAGTTCTTTTACCATGGCGGCTGTTACTTCTGCCATATTAATTCCTCCTAAAATTTTCTGTTATAAAAAATGTTTTACCATTTTTATGAGCTTACTCCAAAAATCCGCCGTATACCCAGCCGGAAGCGTTTTCGTTAGTAACTTCAACCCAGCCGAAATTACCTTCGCTAATCACGGTAACAACTTCATCAGCATTTAACCAGCCTATGATAGCGGCTTCTATAGAAGCTGCGGCCCTTACATTAAGCACCCAGCAGTTTGCAACTACGGCTGTATTGCCAAGCTGTGCGCGGGCAGAAGTAGTTGCAGGTGCAGTTAACACAGGCGCGCTTGCGGCGGCCGGAGTTTCGGCAGTAACTGCTGTTTCTTCCGTAACTTCTAAGGCTGTTTCAGCAGTAACCGCAACTTCTGGCTCTGCTGCTTTAAATAATTCATATATCTGCCTGTAAAGGCCGCCTGTCAACTCTGTGTGTGTTACTAAACGAGCATCAACACCTGCGGCGGCAGCAAGCTCTACGGCATATTCCGCTGTGGCAGGGGCTAAAACATTTATTGAGCGTACATTTGGCGTTCTGCCGTCTTCTGAGCGCGGGAGCTCTATAACACCTGCGTTAATAAGGGCTATGGCCTCAGCAGCGCCTTCAAGATGGGAGTAATCGTTTCTTAAAACTCTCCAGTTGTTTGCCACGGTAGGCTCTACTATACCACCTAATTCTTCGGCGATATATTGTTGAATAAGCCTTTGCATTTCAGGCACGGGAGTGGCGGTAGAATCAAACACCATACTTTCATTAAGGTCATCAGGCAGTAAGCCTAAGCTTTGAAGGGTGCCGGCACGGTAGTTGTTAAGGGCCAGAACAAACTCGTCATCATCGTTAAGCGGGCTGCCGTTGAAGGTAAGGTTTACAATACGCTCACCGGCGGGTTTTCTTATATCAATGTCATAGTCAACGCCTAAAAACATGTCATAGTTATATGCACGAATGTTTTCATTAAAGCTTATTGTTACATCACCCTCTACTTGAGTGTTGTAGTAGCTTGCAGACCATTCCATATAAGCTCTGAGGTTTGCGCCGCTTATTCTGTGGGCTTGCAGTGTGTTTGAATACCTGTAGATTAAGGCTACGTCCATAAAGCGCAGTTCACCCTCTAAAAGGTTAGAGCGTGAATCGAAGAGCGCGGCAGCGGAAACGTCAGCATCGGTGTAGAAGAGTTGTACTCTGTTAATTAAGTCAATAAGTGCGTTGCTTGCAACTTGAGCTTCAACAATACCTTTTACGGTGTCAGGCTGTACAAAGTCGCCTGTTGCACGGCCGACAACGCTGTACACTTCCGCTCTTGAGCGGTCATCCACATACTGTGTAAGAGTAATTATGCCTGCATCAGGCTCTACGCCGTTGGTTGAAAGCAATTCAGTGCTTTTGTCTGTAATGGTAAAACCGTGCTCGCCTGCGGTCAGTTCAAGAGTGATTTTGCCAAGGAGAGTGCCGTCAGCTGCCGGCTGAACAACAATTGTATCACCAAAGAACATTTGGTTGTCGGCATGGCCTATAGTAGAGTGAGAGTGACCGAGAACAAGCGCGTCAATCCCTGATACTCTTTCGGCTATCTCTCGGGCGCCGTCTACTATAGCCGGGTTGTAGTTTTCCGATGTTTGGCCAAAGTGGAAAGCACCTATAACCACATCAACATTTTCACGCATTCTAAGGTGGCTTACATAATACTGCGCTCTTTCAAGGGGGTCTAAGAAATCAAGCCCTTCAAAGTTTTCAGGCGTACCTGCTTCCCACCGGGGAACGTGAGGAGCGATTAGACCAAAAATGCCGACTCTAACGCCGCCAACTTCCAAAACGGTGTAAGGCTCTACAAAATAACTGCCGTCATCTCTTCTTATGTTTGCGGAAAGAGTGGCGCCGTTAAAGTTTTCTATGGCTCTGCCAAGTACATCAAGGCCAAAGTTAAACTCGTGGTTGCCAATGTTCCACACATCGTATGAGAGTGCATTCATAACCCTAATCATTGGGTGGACAGCATCATCGTTAAAAAGTGAAATCATATTAGCTTCTATAGTGTCACCGTTGTCAATAAGAATAGTGTTGGGATTAAGGGCGCGTTGCTGGTTAACGAGAGTTGCTATTTTTGCCAAGCCCCATTCCCTTGGTGAGTCGGTTGCATATTCCCAGGGATGAATTTTTCCGTGAAGGTCGGTGGTTGCCAGTATAGTCAGGGTTACGCTGTCAGTTTCATTTGCCTTGACAACTGTTGCCGGTGCCGATAAAAAAACAAAAGCAGCAACAAGAATAAGTGACAAAAACCTTGAAAAGCTGTTTTTCGTAGACATTTTAATTCCTCCTGAGTATTTTATTAAGAAGAGCGGCTTAATTTAAGCCTGCTGGACAAAATCGTCTGTAGAAACTCCATCACCTATTTCTTCTTCGTAACCTTCCTCAGCAGCGCTGCCGAATTGAGCGCCTTGGCGCGCTTCAATAACCGCATCAGCTATTTTACCGGCGATTAATTTAACGGCACGGATAGCATCATCATTGCCGGGGATAATATGGTCAATTTCATCAGGGTCACAATTAGTGTCAACAATACCCACAAGAGGAATACCAAGGCTGTGAGCTTCTAAAACGGCAATTCTTTCTTTTCTTGGGTCAACGATAAACATAACATCAGGCACGCGCTTCATTTCTTTTATGCCGCCTAAGTTTTTCTCAAGTTTGTGTTTCTCGTGCAGAAGTTTTGCAACTTCTTTTTTAGTGAGCTTGTCGAAAGTGCCGTCTTCTGACATTTTTTCAAGGTCTTTAAGGCGGCGGATACGGCCTTGGATAGTTTTGAAGTTGGTGAGCATACCGCCCAGCCATCTTTCGTTTACGTAGTACATGCCGCAGCGTTCTGCTTCTTCTTTAATAGAGTCTTGAGCTTGTTTTTTTGTGCCTACAAAAAGAATCTCTCCGCCGTCTTGGATGATGTTAGAAACGGCCTCGTAAGCCCTATCAACCATTTTAACGGTTTTTTGCAGGTCGATAATATAAATACCGTTACGCTCTGCAAAGATGTATTCCGCCATTTTGGGGTTCCATCTTCTTGTTTGGTGGCCGAAATGTACGCCGGCCTCAAGTAACTGCTTCATTGAAATTACACTCATGTTTACCCTCCTAAGGTTTATCCTCCACAGCTTTAGCCGTATTATGCTACGGACCTTGGTTTTCAAGCCATGTGTGAAGTTGGTTTATTACCTCAAGCAGTATATCACAACAATTGTTGCGTGACAAGAAAAAAATTAATATAAGAGTGTTGGCTTTTGATAGAGTTGTGGTATAATGTGTGCATAAGAAGAAACGCGAAAGCAAAGCTTGAGTGTTTCAACCGACGGGCACAACGAGACTTTTGGGACAAAAGACGAGTCAAAACACTCTGAGCAACGCGAAGAGTTTCAACTCTGATTGTGCAATGAGGCTTTTTGTAAGAAAAGCCTCATTAAAACTTATATAAACTCATTAAACTTAGCAAAGCAGGGCCTGCTCACAAAATCATAAGGAGTTGTTACTGATAAAGCTGCCAATACTAAATATAGAGTTTAAAGAAAAATACAAAGCATTTTCTATAATGATGAGCGTGTACTTGCTTTTTATCATAGTCGCACTTATTGTGGACAGGCCAAAGGATATATTTGAGGGACTCATAGCCATAGCCACAAGCAAGAGCATACTCTTAAGCGATTACATGGTTATAGGCGGTGTGGGCGCTATGCTTGTAAATGCCGCTATAGCCGGTATATTCTATATAATAGTGCATATAAAGGTGGGGTATAGGCCAACGGGTACCACTTGGCTTGCTATGTGGCTGGGTACAGGTTTTGCAATGTTCGGCAAAAGCCTTTTCAACATGATTCCACTGACATTTGGCGTGTGGCTTTATGCCAAATACAGGCGTGAGCCTTTTGGCAATTATGTGTTGGCGGCGCTTCTTAGCGCTACAATATCCCCCGTTGTTTCGGGGATTACCTATCATCATATGCTGGAGCCTCAGGTTGGTTGGCCTTTGGGTCTTTTGGTTGGTACATTTGTGGGTTTCATATTCCCGCCGGTGGCGGCAGCTTGTGTTAGAATGCACAGCGGTTACAACCTCTTTAACATGGGCGTGGCCGGTGGCCTTATAGCTACTTTTCTGGCAGCAGCAATGGGGTCATTTGGCCTTGCACCTGAGCGTGTGCATCAGTGGGGGTCGGGTAATGATTTGCCCCTTAGTATAATGCTCTACACCATAGGGGTGGGGTTTATGTTATACGGGCTGTTCTCTACAGGCAAACTGAAAATACCGCCATATAGGGAGATGATGAAAATTACAGGCCGTGCAGGTACAGGCGACTTTATAGTACAGTTTGGAGATGCGGCGTATTTTAACATGGGTATGTTTTGTGCTCTGGCAACTACCCTTGTGCTTTTGTGGGGTGTGCCCATAAACGGGCCTACTATTGGCGGTATACTTACTATAGTTGCTGTGGCCGCATATGGTGCTCATCTTAGAAATACTGTGCCAATAATAGTTGGTGCGCTGCTTTGTAATTATCTGAATGTGTGGGACCCTACATACCCATCTAATGTTTTGGCCATACTGTTTTCTGTAGGTCTTGTGCCTATTGCGGGGCAGTTTGGTGTGTTTTGGGGTATTGTAGCCGGGTTTATCCATGTAAACTTAATTATGCAGATAGGTTTTGTTAATTCAGGTTTTAACCTTTATAATAACGGCTATGCCGGTGGGTTTGTAGCACTTTTTCTTGTTCCGATTATAGATGCATTTATGAGGGATAAAGATGAGTGAGTCCGAAAAGTAATGTTCGCTCATATTATAATCTACGCAACATATTTTTAAATCTAGCCTAGGAGGCGTATTTATTTTGAAACATGAATTTGCAAAATGTTTGGGGCTGGTATCTGCTACAATGTGTTACTGTCACAGCCACGGGGCGGATGACTTTGATATTAATATTAAACATTTGGACAGCAAAACTACAGCGATAAGTATTTCATGCGAGATTAAAAATTTTAAAGAAGAAGAAATTGGCCTTATTAGAAAAAAACTTGATACTATAAGGCAGCATGAGGTGGAAGAAGAGTTATGGGGCCTTGCCTGCGAATCTGAATATGGTGATGAGCTTATGCTGGTTGGCTCTATGACCGATTGCGCTGAGGTTAGTTATAAGAGTGATATTTTAAACATTAAGTTGAAGCGCAAGGGTAACTAAGCTTAGAAGGTAAGTGTATGTTTCTTGGGAAAGAATGAGAAAAGGCTCCGGAAAATGCCGGGGCAGCAATGAAATGGCAAACACTTTTGAGGCTTTCGCATCATAAAACTTCTCGGCATGGCCGAAAATAATATAGGGGTGAAAACATGAAAAAAGCTATCAAATGCGGCAGGCTTTTTGATTCGGAAGAAGGTAAAGTATTAGAGAATCAAGTGGTAATAGTTGACGGCAAAAAGATTGAAGCTGTAGTGTCTATGGGTGAATTTTCCGGTGAAGGTTATGAAGTTATAGACCTTTCTGATAAATTTGTTCTGCCGGGCCTTATAGACTGCCATATGCACTTAGGTTCGTCAGGTGCGGCTAACTCTATGATGGAGAGGCTTATAGCAACGCATGGTGACTCAGCTCTTGCCTCTCTTAAAAATGCCCAAAAACATCTTATGGCAGGTTTTACCACTGTCAGAAACTGCGGCTCACCGGGTTTTACTGATGTTTCTGTTAGAAACGCCATAGACAAAGGTGATTTCTTTGGGCCCCGCGTTCTTGCCTGCGGCCCTGCAATAGGCTCCACCGGCGGCCATGTGGATATGAACTTAAACCCTCATCTTACCGTACATGATTCCGGTGATTATTCACTGGTGGTTGACAGCCCGGACGCAGCCAGAAAAGCAGCAAGATATGTTATTAAGCACGGCGCAAACCTGATTAAATTTATGGGCACCGGCGGCGTTATGAGCCGTGGTACCACCATTGGCGCTCAGCAACTTACATATGATGAAATACGCGCTATCTGTGAAATAGCTGAAATGTACGGTGTTCATACGGCTACGCATGTTCATGGCACCAATGGCATTAAAGCTGCTGTTCGCGCCGGTGTAACTTCTGTTGAGCATGGTATGGTAATGGACGAAGAGTGTATAGAGCTTATGGTGAAAAAAGGTACTTATCTGTCACCAACTATCATCGTGGCTAAGAGAATAGTTGATAACGGCGTTGAAGCGGGTATTGCCGACTATGCTGTTGCAAAGGCAAAGCAGGCCATCTCCACTCATGAGTGGGGCTTTAGAAAATGCCTGGAAGCCGGTGTGCCTATAGTTTTCGGCACTGACTGCGGTACACCTTTTAACCTGCATGGTGAGCAGTATGATGAGTTTACTTATTTAATGGATTTTGGCATGACCAATACTCAGGCACTCTTAGCTGCTACTTGCCAGGCTGCAAAGCTCCTTAGAATGTGGGATGATATTGGCTCAGTAAGTGCCGGAAAATTTGCAGACATAGTTGCGGTGGATGGTGACCCAATGACCACTATAAAAGACATGGAAAAGGTAAGTTTTATTATGAAAGATGGAGTAGTGTATAAATAGCCCTTATTTAAGCTTCCCGGTAAATCGGCTTGCGGGGTTAAATTCGCAAGCCGATTTGTTTTGGGCTAAGGAGACGGAATGAAAGCCTTTGATGCATTTATGCTTAAGATAATAGCAGTTATCTGTGCGGTTATAACGGTAAGAAGGGGCTGGACATGAAATACTTATTCTATATGTTTTACCCGGCCCATTTGTTGGGTTTGGGGTTAATCAAGTTGAATTAATTAATAATAACAGAGGTAAATTAAAATGAGTACAATAGAAGTAATATTTATAATGCTCGCGTTGGTTTTATTATCATATGTGGTTAAGACCTTCGTGGGAAAGATAGCAGTACCGTTAATACAAATAGCTTTGGGCTGCATTTACACACTGCTGCCTTTTGGTGAGAGCCTGGAGATGGAAACAGAGATATTCATGCTCATTTTCATTGCTCCGATTTTATTCATGGATGGCAAAAAGTTCAAAAATAAAGAGTTTCTTGATTTTCAAAAGCCAATACTTTATCTGGTTTTGGGCTTGGTGCTTTTTAATGTAATAGTTGTAGGTTACGTAATTAATCTCCTTCTTGGGATAGCCCTGCCTATGGCTATAGCGCTGGCTGCGGTACTTTCACCTACAGATGCTGTGGCTGTCAAAGCTATATCCGGTAATATTAAGCTGCCACATTCAGTGTCCACAATAGTTGAAGGTGAGTCAATGCTAAATGACGCCACCGGGCTTGTGGCGTTTAACTTTGCCATTATAGCGCAGATGACAGGGCATGTTGCAATGGGTGACTTGGCTGTTTCCTTTGTATATATAGCCTTTGGAGGCCTGCTGCTTGGAGTTGCTGCGGCTTATGCCTTCAGTTTTTGTGCGAAGGTTCTAAGAGCTAAGGGAATAAATGAGCCGGCTTTTTTTACACTGATACAGATTTTACTGCCTTTTGTTGTTTTTCTGGCAGCAGAGTGGCTGGGTTTTTCAGGCATACTTGCTGTAGTGGCCTGTGGCAGGGCTTTCGCCATGTTCTCGCCCAAGCTTATGACATTAGCAGAGGCTAATATACGCATAAGCTCAAGAGGCACTTGGCATACACTGTTGTTCATACTAAACGGCCTTGTATTTGTGCTTTTGGGTATGGAGCTGCCCTTTATTTTCGAAGGGGCTTTGGCCGCGGGTTTTAACCTTCTGCACGGCTCTATTTATGTAGTGCTTATAACTCTGCTGCTTATGACTACAAGATTTATATGGGTGTATTTGTTTATAGATTCTAAAGAAATTGACAGGGGCAAAAACGCTATATTGATATCCCTTTCCGGTGTGCGCGGCGCATTGACTTTGGCAGTTTGTCTCTCTATACCGTTTATATTAAACGAAAGCCAGGTTTTTGTGGAGCGTTCGCTGCTTTTATTTATATCAAGCGGGGTTATTATTTTATCTATAGTGATTGCAAATATTTTCCTGCCGCTTATTATGCGGAATTCTAAGGCTTCCTTATCAAAGGAAGGAGCTGAAAAAGCAGTTATAAAAGCTTCGTTAAAATCTATAGAAGAAGCAAGAACGAAACGAAACGGCAAAACAGTGGAGCTACTTAAGAGATATCTTTTATTTCTGCTGGCGGATTTGGAGCATAAGGACAGAAAAGATTAGTTTGACTTAGATGAATGCGGCCAAAAAAGCCTTAAACATGTATTGGGAATAGGCCTTGGTGATGCGGAAAATTGCAACGAACTGGAATATTTGCTTAACAAAAAAGTAGCAGATATGTATGAACTGGAATTTATTACCATGCAAATACAAAAGCTTCATATAAGAGAGCTCTTAATGAAAGGTCAGCTGGATAACCGCACGGCTTACTATCTTAGAAGGGATATAAGTTTGGAAGAGGCAGCATTGTTTGAAGATGATATTGAGAGCGTGGAGTAAACCATAAAAATATTTTGCTGTTTTTGTAAATTTACCGGCAGAATGAATCCGCTTGTATACTAAAGCACATGGATTATGGATTTTCTTTAAATAAATTCACGGAAGCTTATATGTATATAATAGACCTGTCCGCTAACCTCATTCCGCTAAATTTTCGGCTTATTTTCCGCTAAGACTTTGTCGAAGCCTCCTAGCAAAAGCTTTGGCTTTGCGTCGCCGGCTTCTCCTTGACTAGCGAAAAAATGCTCGAAAATTTGATGAAAGCAGGTTAGCGGACAGGTCTATTTATCTCAAGGGCGAAGACCCCCTCTTCTAAGCCAAAGTTTACTTTGGCGAAAGCGGTGGGCGAACCACCTATCTAACAAAAAAGTGCTTTGCACTTTTTTGTTAGATAGGTGGGGGTTTTCAAGCCCTTCGGGCCCGGCGCTACGCGCGCGCTAAACGTGTGCCGCCGGCACACAGCGCCCCACCCAAGGCTTTACATTTTGCCAAAGGCAAAATGTAAAGCCTTGGGTGCAAATATCCATCATCAACAGACCTCTTTTGAAACTGGTTCAGTAGTTGATTTCGCAAGCTGCGCAGCTTGCGCATCGCAGCCCACTTTTGAAACAGTATCAAATTAATTGCAAGCAATAATTTGATACTGTTTCAAAAGAATTTAACTATAAAATGCCCTTTTTACTTTCTCTCTCTAAACTTAACGAACAGATTCAAGGCGGCCTTAAACCAAAATGGCTCCATGCGCCTCTTAACATTAGCCAAAGAGTCAACAATAGAAATATGCTGTGGGCAGTGCTTCTCGCATTTTCCGCATTTTTTACATTGGCTTGCAACATAGTTTTTACTTAGGTCTAAGGCTCCTGTGCTTGTTATGTACTGAGTTAAACCTGCCATTCGACCAACGGCATATGACATATTATAGGCGGCAAAACAGCCGGGTATATTTACTTTAAAGGGGCAGGGCATACAGTAATTGCAGCCGGTACAGGGTATTTTGTATGAGTCGTTAAAGGCTTTTATAACCGAATCAATTACTGCCTCATCATCTTTTGTCATTATGCCTACAGCAGCAGAATCGGCAATACGCTGATTTTCTTCCAATTGACTATTAGCATTATCCCTGAAAGAACAACCGTAACCTCAGGCTGATTCCATAGCCAGCGCAGCGCCCACTCAACAGGCGAGCGAGAGTGGTTTGCCTTTTCAAATAAAGCCTGAACTTTTTTAGGCAGGCTATTTGCCAAAGCCCCGCCCAAAAGCGGCTCCATTATAATAACGGGCAGCCCTTTTTGGGCGGCTCGCTTAAGCCCGGCAGTTCCCGCCTGATGGTCTGTGTTTATATAATTATATTGGATTTGGCAAAAATCCCACTCATATAAGTCAAGCAGTGCCAGAAATTCTTTTTGTGCGCCGTGGAAAGAAAAACCCACTTGCCTAACTTGCCTGCTTTCTTTCTTTTTTTCTATCCAATCTTCAATGCCCATATCACAGAGCTTTTGCCACATCTTTGTATCAGATAGGTTATGCATGAAATAATAATCAAAATAATCTGTGCGCAGCCTCCTAAGCTGTTCATTAAACAGTTTGTCAAAATCTTCATAACTTTTGCACTTGGCCAACGGCAGCTTTGTGGCAATATATACATTTTCACGAAGCTGGTTCTTATGGAGCACCTCACCCAAGGCCTTTTCACTTCCGCCGTAAATGTAGGCGGTGTCAAAGTAGTTAATGCCTTTATCAACAGCGGCTGTTATAAGTTTTTCTGTTTTTGCCATATCAATTTTATCTAAGTTACGTGGAAAGCGCATACAGCCAAAGCCTAATATAGAAAGCTTATTTCCTGATTTTGGGTCAATCCTATACTGCATATCAACATCTCCTGTCTGCGTTGAGAATGGCATCGGCCTAAGTCCACAACATTATAAACTGCGTTAGCATTGATTGCAAGTTATAGTTAAGTTACCCCAAAATAGCAGCAGAAAAATGCAGGGTTTTATTCATAAGACAAAGAGGCGGCAATGATGTATTATGAATAAAAGATAAGTTTTCCCTGCTGGTTTAGAGTCATTTTACTATATAGTAAAAAGACTCTAAACCAGTAACAAAAACTTTATATTTTTTCACATAACTTCGTCCTTTGAACCACGAGAATACCTTTGGGTATTCTCGGAACCAAAGTCCTTGTTCTGCAAAAAAATCTATGCGTTTTTGCGTTACTGTTTCAGAATCATTTTACTA
>Ga0131853_10020385_pt1 | contig 12040 bp, 11 predicted proteins | sample TergutLab28metaG_FD_92764 | JGI IMG/M metagenome (GOLD analysis project Ga0131853, IMG submission 92764) | Labiotermes labralis P1 segment gut microbial communities from Petit-Saut dam, French Guiana - Lab288 P1 (version 2) (version 2) | ecosystem: Host-associated > Arthropoda: Insects >...
ATAACAGATAGTCGGCAAACAGTGACGCGAGCTATTACGTGAACAACTTTTACGACTAGGGTGCATGGCATTAGGTATAGTAGTTCATCGCACGCTAACAGTATTACAAAATGTACAATCCACGAGCCACCACTTTTGGAGGCATAGAACAGTATCAAAGACCTACGTTTGTCACAACATATTAAACATTTCATTATCCCAATGTATAAAATATATATATCAGTACGTGAATTTACTCCGCAAGAATATGCATTATTTTTTTTAACATACTGGAGAAGCTGAGTAAAACTGACTGAAAAAGACGACACATATAAGGGCTGAGGTATGAGCGCCCCGTGTCACAGATATTTTATGGTTGTCATTCGTGATACAAATTGTAAAGATAGAATGTTAAGCTAGTTTCTTAGGATTCATGTGCAAAACTTTATCTTTGTAGTTTAAGAACGTCTGCTTTTATGATCGTGTGTCAAATTCCTATGCTGTTTCACGCAAAACTAGCTTCTCGCTTTAAACTGCCTAGACTGAAGGTGTTACAAAGAGTCTTGGATAAGCAATCTACAGTGACACAGACTTGCCCGTATACACTGACGGACCAGAGACGGCTTCAGGACGTATATTGTCCTAAACGTCACGTGTTCTATGGACAATGGTGTGTATACGTAAATCCAAAATAATAAACAAGGGAGGTTCGTTGCTTTGAGCAATGTACTGATATCTTAGCATTCTATAAATTACTCCTTCGTGTACACCATATAGTGGTTGAAATTCTACATGATACACATATGAGAATACATGTATATTATTTTAAGGCTACCATACATCCTTAATTTCGACCCAAAAATTTACGTCCGGGTTGTGTTTTTTAATTTGCAGAAATGTCCGAGTCAAGAAAAAACGTGGGGGTTAAGCATGCGACCTTCAGAATGTCTTGTAAAACTTAAGCTTCAAAATTCAAAACAACTTGAACTCCGTGAAAAATATGCTTATAGAACATCTTTTTGAATTTAACGATACATTAGCAGTACAACCCTCAGGACTTCATTTAATAAAACTGTGTCCATATGTCCACTTTTCTTGTAATGGATATATGGTCACATTATTTTATCTGACAACTCATACTTACTAATCACTTTGACCATTTTGCACAGGTGGACAGCACATTACTCACTACTGTTCCAGTTCACCTGTATTTGTATCCATGCCTTTAAGTTCAATTTATTACAGTAAATATTGGATTTCTATTACCACATTTAAAAGATGGAGCCAGAAAGGTTTTCCTGCAGCTTGTAAACATGCATCACATCTAGCTAATATGTTGTCCATTGTGTGGCAAACTTCTGCTGGGTTTTAGAAGTTAAGTCAGCCTACAGGAAGTGACTAGCAACAGCTGTCATGTAGAAACAAGGCCACAGCATGTTATTTCAAAAGTTTCTCTTAAAAATCATTTGAAAATCATATATTTCTTCCTACATAATTCATGAATTCAGCACTTATGTTACAAACTACAGACACATGCACATAAACACATTTAAATAAAGAACTTAAGAATATAGGGTTAATATTGTAAAAATAAATCATTCCAACTGCAGAAATGAACATTTCTCTGACAATTTTCTCTCATTTTAGAGCAGAATTTAGCACAAAACAATGCAGTTCTTAATCATTAATAACCCCACTGAAGGTATTCCTATTTTGATGCATGATGAAATGACCCTGACAGCTATGCAGGTGGTAGCGTAGCTACTGGTAGGGCCTCCCGTGCCGGACAGCTCAAAGGTGATGACCCAGAATAAAAGGGATACCCAGGGTTCTCCAGGTTGGGTGTTGGACTGACCCCACCTTGCAAAAAAAAAAAAAAAGGCAGGAGAGAGGTCAAGTCCCACCCAGGGAAGTACAGCCAATGCAGGAAGAATTGTTATAAATGTACTAAACACTGCACAAATTAGCATCCTGTACAATATAAATACAGGAACTCATTGACATTCTTGTTTGTGCCCAAGTTTTGTCACCATCATGTTAACTGAGGCAGGTATGAGAGAATTCAGTGACACTTCTGCTATACTATTTCTTTGGATAATACAAAGAAATGATATAAAAATAAGAATTACTTTAAAGAATTATTTTATTCATGTGTCAAATCATATACATCCAAGCTTTATTAACCAAGCTACCTTTTATACACTTCACATTAAAAGAAATGAGAGCTGAATCTCTTCGGGACGTAAACGGATAAGAGAAGAAAAAAAAAAACCGCTTTCGCACGTAATCAAAATTTTTTGACACTGCATCCAACACTAACTTCAAATTTCAAAGATTCATTAGAGTGAGAATTGTATGACAACAATTACTTATTCCCATCATGCCTAAGTAATGAATAACACATCCCAGGGTAAGAGGAGGATTGTGTCTTTCTTCTACTACACTCAACATAAATGAACCACACTCCAATCTGAGAGAAAAATATCTCAATACATCAGGCTGAAACATAACAAAAGTAACAAGCAATGAAATTGCCCAAGTCAGCAATATTTTGCCAGGCACCTGTTCCTGACATAGGGTAACAAAATTAGAGAAGCCATTCCCTTGGGTGATGAACACTAGTAATCAAGTATCAAAAGTAGTCATTTAATGATGGTTAAATTGTATTTGAAGAATGCGGTATTAGTCGTAATGTACTGTGGCAACCCAGGCATACACTTACCTAGACTAGCTTGGGATAATGCAGTTTCACAGGGAAAACTATGACAGTACACTCACATCAAGAAACAAATGCTGTTACAAAATGAAACAGTTGTGTACATAATCATTTTATATAAAACTGTCAAATTCGCACTATGCATTTATCTATTTACATTCATTTTGAAATGAAGGAAGTACACTGAAGAAAACAATGAAATTAGCGTTTTTATACCTCACCGTATTTTTACAGATTTTCATCATACTTTGAAAAGAAAAAAAAAAACAATACAAGCACCATTTTTCACTTTGCCACAATGAAAAATGCTACGACCCTAAAAAAATACAATATCTGTTAATCATATAGGGAAGGAGAAAGAAATTATGATTGCACTAATGCTGGAGATGTTCCAGCCTCTTAAAACTCTGTTGCACTTATGACACTTGTTGGGAAACCAGCAGCACTAGTGCAATTGACACGTAGTCATAAGCCGCTCGTCAGGAATAAAATACCACTCATGAATACGACAGGAAGAGGAGACAAACCGGCAGGAGCTCTACTGAGTCCATCGGCCTGCCTAACGCACAACTAAACCTGTACCAACACAAACTGTCCTGATGTATACTGTCCACAACACACACATTTCATTATGCACATGGGGTTCAGTACAAATTTATACCATGAATTAATCACTACTCAAAATAGTCCCACAGTTTAATGAAAACAAAATTTCATCTGATATTAATATTCCACACTTCACGAAATCCAAGTTTCAGGATATTTACCTGGAGGAAAATGTGACAGAGGCGACCACTCACTATCAACTGCAGTACTCACACAGCCTTGGGCAAAGTGTAATTTATACATATTTCAGGAGTAATGGAATGTTCACTTCCAGTGAAACACTTGCACACTCTGTCACTGCAGCACTGCTCTGCTAGTGTCATCACAATCACCAATAAATAAATATTAAGAAAAATTATGCTTTACTCCTGGATATTATTCACTATGTATGCAATGCACTGAAGTTCTGATGTTGAATGGTCATGTACAAATGAAGCTTTCGTGGAGTGCACTCGATGTTTCCTGCACACATACATCATATCAACAATTTTAAAATGATAACATATGGGCATGACTGATACAAATATGACTAAATTTAACATTCATAGGTCCGTGCATCGCTAATATATTCGCAAAGTACAACCAACAAGATGCAACGTTTCACAATTTATTTATTTCTGTAAGACACCCTACATGTTTTAGGCATTGGTCTGATAAATACCTGATGCTGTATGTGCAGTTTTGAGCTCCTGATGATGGACGGAAAAACCGTCTGAAACATGTAGAGCATCTTACAGAAATAAATTGTGAAATGTTGCATCTTGTTGGTTGTACTCTGCCAACAAGTATGACTAGTTCACATCTGAGACAGAAAGATGCACTTATGATATTAGCTCATGTACATAAATACAAAATATTGAAAGTCATACACACACATGCACACACGTGCACGTGCATTTAAACAATACAGGCATACCCTGCAGAATGTACCCTCTGTTCACACTTTTCCAATAGAAAACCTCTTGATTTTTAATATCCAAACATCATAGAACATAAATATATCTCAATACAACATTTTCTGGCCAATGTTTGTATAAGAAAAATTAATATCAATCCTTCAAAAACTCAGTACAACATTTATAGCAAAACAATGTGCATGCGAACTGTACATGTTACTGCATACCAAGCAACTGTTTGTTAACAACCATATTCATTGATGATCAGGAATCAATGTTGTAAGCGTTTTACATCCTAACATTATAGTTTGTTACTTATATATAAGTGTTTTACTGTGTCTGAGTTACATTTTAGGAAGCTGGTTGGAAGTTTATGGTTGACGTAATGCATTATAATTTTTCCCATTTACATAACGGGAAATAGGTTCCTGGTTAGTGTTTTCACACAGGGGGTCTGATTTTTAGGTACAGATTACTGACAAGAAGCTGGAGATGCAAGTACTGTGTAATTCCTCAACAAGAGGTGGGTGGTCAATAAAAAGAAAGTAATGGCTGAAAATACCACACTTCAATGCAAAATTTACATAAAATTACTGCAGATACTCAATACAAAATGGAGCCAGGATAGCACAGATGGTATAGCAACTCACTGCGGGCTGGACAGCCTGGGGATCAAATCCCAGTAGGGGCAAGATTTTCCACAACTCTTCAGACTTGTTCTGGGGACCACCTATCCTCCCATATGAGTATTGGGCCTCTTTCCTGGGGGTAAAGTGGCTGGGGCATGGCAATGATTTCCCTCCCCCATCTAGTAAAGTAAAGTGACCCTGTTACAGGCCCGGTGTGGTCCAGAGGGTGGGTACAGGCATAGCTCTACCCTTCCATGACCACAGCACTAGGAGGGGATGAGTGGTCAGCAGCACGCCCCGGATGCACTTTACCACCGGGAAAGACCCGGTACCCATTTTACAGGAGGCTGGGTGGCCCCCAGGGCCGGTCTGGACTGGCGGAAAATCTCGTCCCCACCGGGATTCGATCCCAGACCGTCCAGCCCGTAGTCAGTCGCTAAACCGACTGAGCTACCTGACCCACCCCCCATCTAGTACCAAGGTTAAAGAAAGAGCAGACCTATACCACTACTCCCCCCCGTGTGCCTCCCTGGCCTGTTGTAGGGTGAAATTTACATTTTTTACCCACTACTAATTTTCAACCAAATCAATTTCAAAGTTTCAATTATAACTCAGATGGATAAATAGGCAGACAGACAAATGAGACCTAGCCCATATAATTTCACTTTGTACCAAAAAAGAAATACAATAAAATATCCATTATTTTAGAACAACCTAAATGGGAAATGTAACAAAATAAAGTGAAACCTCCATTTTAAATTTCTGAAGGGACCCTCAAAACAAACGCAGAATTCAGAAACGCATGATACCAGGAAGTGAAAGTGATGTAACGTAAGGAAAACATGGACTGCAGCTTTGAGCAAATAAATTTGGCAAGCCTTTAAAATATGCAGGGTGGACTGAGATAGTAGTTTCACCTGAAAAACTGGTAACCACTTACAAAAGTACAAAATGGAATAATGCTAAATGTCACACTCTTACTTTTCACTCCGCAGTACTTAAAATCATCATCAAAATTAGCTCATTTGATATGGTACCAGGTACCAGCAACTTACGTAGTCATGCTAGACAACATGAAGAAAGGCATTACCTTTGCAGTAATTGAAGAGCTGGATACAGGAGGGAGAGGTCTCTCTTCTCCAACATTCAGCCCTTCTGCAGAGTTGGAGTCATCTCCACAGTGAACCACTATCGAGTTGTTGGGCGACTCATCTCCCTGAAACAACAAACCATCTCCTTACTCTGCGGACTCACGTTCCAACTCCATTTTTTAGATATACTGTACCCACAACCAAAAATTAAGTACATATTGCAAGCATAGAGTCTTCCTTGTAAAATTTTTAAGATTCACTCATCATCTGATGTACAAAATTTTCCAAAAATCTATGAGCCACCTACAAATTCTAGGCACCAGAAGGATGACAGGAAGCAATTTCAATACTGAGGACCCAAACATATTAGGAGCCACTGTATAAAGTTTAGTTGTCATGGTGACCCAGCACCCACGATTTGCGCCACCTTGCTTGTGATGCAATATAAAACATTTGCGTTTCTATCGGGGTTGTAATTTTAGCGATGTAAAGTACAAAACCACACAATGCAGTGTCACAGATAGCAGGAAGTTTGGTCTGTACTTCTTCTAATCCTGGATCCCATCAACAGGTTGCAGACCATGAAGGATGTGTCTGTGTGCACAAGCGCGCTCTCTCTCTCTCTCACCCCCCTCCAGTATCTGCACTACGATTTTGAACATGCCATCTCCCAAATATTCAACAATTCTAATTAGCAGCATGCTCAGTAAACTAATGATGTCATCATCTGCAAACTTTACTTTAAAAAAGTTAAATACTTATAATGTGATGTGACAAACAGTTCAGACTGGAATCAAAAGTGTTGAAACTTACTGCATGAATGTCAACAATATATCCTAATAAATATTTCAACATCAGCTATGAGGTACAATAAAGTTAAAGGCAAAGTTCACCCTAGAAAAGGCCACAAAGGCCAGGAGGGGGAGTAGATGTATAGCTCCACTTTCCTTCAACCTTGGTGCTAGACAGGGGTGGGTGGTCAATGCCATGTCCCGGCCATTTTGCCTCCAGGAAAGAAATCTGGTACCCACTGCACAGGAGGCTGGGTGGTACAACTGTCAGCATAACCTGCATCAAAACCAACTCTTCGATCTTGCACAAAAAACACATTATCCAAACATTTGGCTGTGGTAAAAGGTAAAGTTTCCCATTACACACCTAGAAGGCATATGGGAAAGTAAAGGTATAGCTCTACTCATTCTTAACCTCAGCAATAGATGGAGGTGTGTGGTTATCTTCATACCCCAGCCACTTTATAAATGGGAAATAGCCTTGACACCCACTAAAATGGATGCTGGGTGGGCCCTTGCACCAGTCTGGACATTTTACAAGAGAAAACCCTCTTGCCACCACTGGGATTCGAACCCCACATTGTCCAGACCCCAGCATAGTTGCTATACCAACTACACTACCGTAGCTCCCATCTGGCTGTAGTCCTGACACAAAGTTATGATTCTGAGATGCATCCATCCCAAATCAAGAAGTTCAAAACACCAATTTTACACCACAAATTTACTAGTACTTGAAGTGACACAATACTGTCATAATAATATGAATACAGACTGTGTGTACCAAAATTGATAATCATTCTAGTAGCAATATGTGGCTCAAATAACTATGATTTCTGCACATCACACACTGATAACGCCAAATCATACATAAAGTGTTAATCCCTTATGTGTTAAAAAATACACAACTGATGTACAAAAATGACTGTACATTTATTTAAATCTTACCATACCACTTCTAATGCGCGCATCCTTACATCTTTAGAGCACCACATACCTGGTTCAAGGTCTCCTCTCTCGTCTTGACTTTTTTGCAAGAGTTCTCAGCAGCTGAGTCTAACGGTCGCTTCCTGCTTCCTGAATTGAGTGGTGTTCCATCGACTGCAGATGACAGCGGTCCAGGACTGTCACCATTAAGGGGCTGAAGTGGCGTACTATTAGGTGTAACATTATTCTGCAAGAAGACGAAAAGAATAACTGCGCCATGTAAATTCATACAGTATCAATTTCACATTAGTTGCTGCACTTTCACACCAACTGCGACACAACTGCATAAAATATCAGTCAATATATAACGTCTGTTCCACTGAACAGAAATCGGCTACATTAAAACTGGTGAACATAACGTTAAGCTGAAATATACACTTTACACACAGAATGTAAATGATGCCATGAAACTGAAAAACTATCACCTTCGTTTTGCCATCTCTATAAATAAGCAGACATCTTGCAATGACAATGTGGTACATATTTATTATGACATTTCAGATTGACAAGAGTTTTACCACCCATTAGCACTGTCCTTGCCTTTACAATCTTTCACACCTTCAAATGACATGGCATTCTCAACCCATTATCATACTTGTAACAAAAACAATGATCTCAATGATCTTCAGTCCTTTCAATCTGAAACAAAATTTGGGTACTAAACATCTGCACCAAAAAAAAAAAAAAATTGGAGTACTTAATAATTCAGTGACCAATTCAGCTTCACACCCTCTTTCTTCTCTTTTGACTGTATTCATTACATCACGATTCTACCCACACTGAAACAGAAACATAAGGATGCAAAATTCTAGTTTTATGTATAGTTCCTACAGTTTTAGTCTAAGGATGACTTGCCTAATTGCTACTTTACACAAAAACGTCAGTCTTCTTGGCTTCTCTACAATTGATCACAAACAATCTGGTCACGTTATATTAGGTATTGTGCAACACCTTGCAAAAATTTCTGCTGATGTTGACAATGTCTTAGCCACAAATGTGGCTAAGACATATACTACAGTTCTGGATTCATGAGAGGTAAAAATGGGCAACTAATTTGCTCTGGTATCCATGAAGGTTTTGGATAATGCTCTGTTCCCAGGAGAGCTTGTCGATTTTCTACATCCATCCATCATGTTTACAAAAAATGCATGATGCAGAAACCTTAAGAAGTGGCATCCTGATTATGAGTTCTGTCCATCCGTTTCATCTACCTTCCATGTCTTCTACCGATATTAACTACCCATAATTATCCCATAATGTCTTTAATCCTCAACCATACTTGTACACATCATATAAATTAATTTGCTCATTCCACAGTCATTTCTTATGTCTTCTCAGTAACCAGGACTTATATCTGCATTTTAAGACTTTGTTTCGGCCTTTTACTTTATAAAAGTTGTTTTACTTCTGCCCAGAATTCCTTTAAATGTATACGTTTGCTGCACTTTTAATTGGATTCTGACAATGCCCAAGAACAACAACCAAAACAGTTCCTCACCTTCTTATCCCTCTTCAACAGACTTGGAGACAGGTAGGTATGCAACTGTTTTCTGCAACAAAAGTCATCAAGCATTACAATGTCAGTATAGTACGTCACGCTACAACATTTCAAATTTTACACCCCCCAGTGACAGTGAAGAGCAACTGTTCAGCTACCTCCAAACTAGCAGCACATTACCTACACTGCATGGAAGTTTTAGTTTTATTGATACCATATATAAAACATGCCTTTTCATCAAGCATTGTAGTTACCTTTTAACATGTCTTGCTTCAATTTTCATGCCATCCTTCAACATTTTTATTTGTACTGCTTGTCTGTGGACTGAAACAAGGGGGAAAAAAAAACATGTCACCAAATATAATATACGTTGATGTCATGACAATTTTTAAAACATTACCACACTAACAGTGCATACCAGAGTCAGTGAAGGACTGAATATCGTATGTGAGATCAACGTTGAGGTTTTCAGTCTTGGCAAAGACCAAGCCAATGAACCACATTGCGCAGAACTTATCCGGTTCTGGTTCCAGTTGCGAGAAGCACTCTGGGTTCACATGTGCCAAAGTGATGTGAACATTCCTCTCGAGGTTTCCGATGAGATGGCGCACCTTGGACTCTACCAAACCAACCCACTCCAACTGATCCTCTGCTGATGATGAGCTTGCCAGGAGAACTATGAAGTGCCTGAAATAATCCAAAACCATAATACAGTTTCACTGTGTGGTTCTCTTGTGAGACATGATTCCAAAATTTAATGACAATGGCATACTATAAATATTACTATGACACTGCAGTCAGACTTTGTCTACTGCCTGATAATCATACAACATTCTAAGAACATAGTGTTTCAGAGACTGTCTTTGTTTCCATCAAGGGGAATGCAAGATAAGCTTTAGCTAATGGACCCAATTGGGTATGCTTCTGCCTCCTTATTACCAGAGCAGAGAGACAAGGTTGGTCTCTAGAACACAATATTCTTAAATATTGTACTTCAATCAAAGCACAAAGCCCAAATGCAGCAACATTAGCATGCTGAACAGCACCATGAATGCAGTATTTCTTTTTATATTTAGTCAAATGGCATACTGAAAGTAAAACAGTACTGCACTTGCAAACAAATGAAAGCCTTAGTAACATGATACATACTTCAGACAGCTCATGCAGCCCAGACACACAAATTACATCTGTGATATCCTCGTACATGAGCTCTTCCAAAATTAAATGAAAGAATGGCATACTGCGGCTAGTGATGGCTGTGATTTTTCATGAAGTACATGCATATTAAAATCTCATTTCTTATTTATGTTATAATTACATAAGAATACTCAGTGAAATGAGTGGGGGGAAAAAAAAACAGTGACGAATTGTGGTCCATTTGTTAGCATCTCTGGGCTAACACACTTGGACTTCCTACCATAAAATGAAACCAATACAAGACAACTAGAAAATGTATGGGCTTGGAGTCATTAGCATCAACAGAATGTAATGGCTACAGATCCAATTCCTTCACAACACACCACAGTTTACAAAAAGATTTAATACAGCAACATACTTGTATTTGCCAAAGAAGTTGGGTGGTTCAAAAAGCTTGTCCCATGTTGCTTTGCCAACCATGATGTCCTCAGTAATTGCTAAGCCTTGTTTGAAATCCTCCTGCATGATGGTGCGGGTAGATACTGACACATTGAATGTAGAATTCTGCTGTGGGTACGCCGGTGTGATTATGGGCATCAGGTGGTAGCGGTCTGAAATGTTTACCTGAAATTTAAAATAGCCAACAACATAATTACACTATCAATTACATGTACCCTTCCTCAACACCACCACAGTTTCATGAACCAGGATTATAAAAAATGAGGAGCTTCCTCACCCGTGGATCCCAAACTGGAAATCCCAAGCTGACATTGTCAGGCTGCTTCAACAAGACAGGCTGTGGCCACTTCCACTGGGAGAACACAAGGAAGAACTTATGGACAAGTGTGGCAGCCACTGCATTCGGATATAGCTGGCAAGTGCGTGCTACCAGCATGGCCCAGGAAACTCCACCAAGGTAGCCCAGTGCATTACTGTAGATTCCATGCTCTGAAATATGTCAAGTCCAATTACAAACAGTCTGTGGCATGTGCTCTCTTCTTCCCCATAGTATAACTCATATCAGCTGCTTCAGGGAGGCCACAACTACTGAATTCTTAGTCATATTCATGCTTTTCCCAGAAAATGAAACATACTCTGGGAAAAGTATAAGAGATCATTAACCACATATTCTAGGTGACACCAGTGGTTTACGATGTTGTAGGTATAACAAAATGCAAGCAGCTGGGACAGAACCCATGCTAATCCTTCTCATCGGAAACAAACATCTTCCAAATAAACTACACTTATTCAGTCGAATATAACACAGGTTTATTTTGATTCAAATTGAGCCTTTACATGTGTGCCACATGTTTCAGCCTGTACTTAGGCCACCCTCAGGTATGTCAATACAAAAATCTTATATACGAGGATAGAATAAAATCTAAAGGGCCCCTCATTTATAGTCACAATTTTTTATAAAGTTAAAAAAACAGAATATAAACTATAAAAGTATAAAACCTAAATAATTTTTAAAAATGTACATATAAAGACTTTTTATTAGATTTTAGGTCCTTGTGTGTTGAAGTGAGGTCACCACGGCATGGCACGTCCTCAGGTTGCGGATAGAGGAATGGCCTCCTTTATGGAGGATAGCTGCGAATAAATTGAATAAGCAGTCGTGGACAGCCGACAAGGGGTGGTCCTCCAGCTTGGGGGTTGGGCGAGGTGCTAACAACCCCTCCCTGTAAAACATTCATGTTAAGAAATACTTAC
>Ga0131853_10020386_pt1 | contig 12040 bp, 6 predicted proteins | sample TergutLab28metaG_FD_92764 | JGI IMG/M metagenome (GOLD analysis project Ga0131853, IMG submission 92764) | Labiotermes labralis P1 segment gut microbial communities from Petit-Saut dam, French Guiana - Lab288 P1 (version 2) (version 2) | ecosystem: Host-associated > Arthropoda: Insects >...
AGCTGTCAGCAAACCTGTATGACATATACCATTGTCGTGTGTACAGTGAAAAACTCCTGATAATGGACAGAGGAACTGTCCAAAACATGTAAAGTTTTACTCCAAAAATAAATTTGAGAAATTGGTGCATCTAGTTGGTTTTATAATAAGAAGGTAACAGACTGTATGTACAGCAGTGACAGCTGCGCTTGTGTACACATACAGTACAGTATGTTGTTACGAGTGAGTAAACTGAAATAATGTGTACAAGTCACTGTTACATTGTTCTACTGCCCAGAAAAAATAAAACAACTCACACTCAGAGGGTGGTTGACAGCTGAATGAAACTGTAATTTGTACTGTTTAACCAGTTACAATACTACCCTCTTATCCACCTTCCTTCTGCACGGACATCCTACCCATTACTATTTGACATGACATCCCAAGCAGGAAAGTCAATCTATCTTCATGCTTAAACCAGTAAAGATTTAGCGAGTGGAATGTTAAAGAAGGGGAAGGTAGAACCTCCAGTCATAGCATGGGTAGAGGGGAAGTAATCAGAGAGTGAGGTGATTGGTGCTGCATTGCCTTCTAGATGATGAGCAAAAGTGATGGGTAACTGATAGTAATACAAAGAAGGTGACTGATTTTTTTGGTATGTTCCTTGTATTGTTTAGGAGCCTTCTACCTGTATGCTGGTTTTGCTGGACTTGGATTAATCACCTTGCACTTCCTGCTACCAGAGACAAAAGGGAGATCTCTGGAAGAAATGGAGGCTGTATTTGCTGGACGCTGGTGTATGAACTGTGGTTCTTCAGATGCAAAAAATATTCAGTACGTACATATTCGAGGCTTGAACCGAGACTGTCGTGAAGATGAGGCTGATAGTGGTGACAGTGACAGCTAATGCATCATCTGTTGCTTTTGTTAGGCTAAAAGAGAAAAAGAAATATTTATTTCCATATGCTCTTCCATTCTTAAGCTGGCTACTAACTTCTGTATGCACAATTGGCAGCATTTTAGGGTCCAATCCAAATGCATTTGTTGCAGTTTTATTACAGGGGTGAGATGCTGAAATTAAAAGTTTCAGAATTGCATTTTAACAAAAACTAATAATCATCCCTGTCTGCTTTATATAAAATGTGGTATGTGGATATAAATGGCTTATAATACAAAGCACATGTGGAACTACCTGTGTTTGGATTGGCACTTTCAAAGGTATGCAGCTTGCTGAGGTGTGTATGTTGTGGAACAATTATCTGTTCATTGTTGTGTTGTACCATTTGTGAATGTTTGTATGTTGGGTTGAAAGTTTAACAATGGTTACGGTGCAGTGGCTTATTTGCACTGCTGGGAAGCTTGTAGAATGGGCTACGTACTTTTAGTACAGGGAGGATTCTATACAGTGTTATGTATGTAAGTATATCACCCAGGCATCCTCATTCACCTGGGTGGCATGCAGTCTTGTATTGTTCTGTACAGAATCCTTCCTATAATATGAGCATTTTATTGAACTGTTTTTAAGTAATTCATATTGTTCATTCTTGTTGATTGTCTCTTTCCTCAGATAATAGAAATTAAGTTGGTACAAACTTTTTTTTTAACTTGAGATAGTATTACATTCACCCTTGGCAACATGAAGGCTGCTTCTAAGCACTTGGGCTGATTAATGGACTTTTAACAGGACTGATTATGCTGTTATACATTCATAAGTCATCCTCTTGATAACAGTGAGGAAACTGCAAGGAAATACTGCTTTGTACTATTCTGTAGGGTTCTGAAGATGGTGCATGACATCTGGTTGCATTGACATTATTGTCTTCCCCCCCCCCCCACCCAAATCATTTGTTTTAAAATTTAACACACTGCTACATTTTAGGGACAGGTTCAGTCCTTGTCTCTTCAGTCTTGCATCTTCAAAAACAAATGTTACTACATAATTCTTTACTCACATTATTCACTTTATGGACTTTTTCCATCATATGTATTAGAATTCTGTGAATTCAAATACCAGTTTGTGTTGATGGTATGCTTATAGCAGGGGTGTTTTGAATTTTTACACACAAACTGTCCTTTTCTTGTGGGGAATTTTTTATAAGTAATGAGAATTGATCATGTAACTTACTTTCCGTTTGTTATACACAGCTGAACCATTTTTTGAAAGTAACCTTTTGGCTTTGTGATGACATAGTGTTAGTTAAAATTCTTACCCTTTTCTGAACTGAAGTAATGCCACTAACTTGTTTGCTGTAATGTGCACGTAATTTTATTGATTGCAGAGGAAAACTTTAAAAACTTAAACCCATTCACTGTATACTGAATTTGTACGTGTGTTGCATTGCTTGAATGGGCAATAAAGGAACACCAGGAGATTAATAAACTACCATTAGTATCTGTAAGTAGTTAGTCATCCACAATGATTTAGTGTTAATTGTAAATTGACCCTAAATATTCAGAAATCTCATGTATTGCCAAGTGCTTTGCTTCTAGTTGGTGCGATACAGGCACTTGTGACTGTTTCAACCCTTTTGACCTCCATAGTCACCTTCTTCTCATAAGTTAATGTCTTCGGTTCATTTTTTTTTATATTCATGGGTCTGTGCATTGTGAATCAAATTTAATAATTGTCAAACAAGATGCAACTGTATTCAGTATATTATATTTCTGTAGGCAACTCTACATGTTTTGGGTGTTGACACCCCTCATCAGGAGCTCGTACAATTGTAATTACAGCTTCTGACACTGGTCGACTGCAGTATATTTTATTCATTGCGGTTGACCAATGCCAGAAGCTGTTGTTACAGTTGCATGAGTTCCTGATGATGGGTGTCAACACCTGAAACATGTGGAGCTACCTAAAGAAATACAATAAACTGAATGCAGTCACATCTTGTTGGACAGTTATTAAATTTGTCTTCAGTTCATCTGTGTACTTTGAGTCTCTTTCAGCATTGCACAGTTCATTTATTGTTGACACTGTCCAGCATTTCTAGAGACCTTATTCTCACAAAAGCATAGAAAAAAGATGACGCAAAAGAAGAATGGCAAAAATGAAAGTACTAGGGGCTTGTGCTGCTTTTTAGCACATAAGACATAGCAGAGCAAGGATTTTCTTTACTACCAGTGCATCATGCCAGTAACTGGAATTCTGGCATTATTGTAGTGCCTCCCACAAACTTCATTTGTGATTCACAGCATCAAATGTAGCCTAATGTGCAGATTATTAGAAACAAAATCCTGAAGATTCAAGTCTTGTGGGACATAATGCTGTGTCACTGGGCGTGTATTTCCTGGCGTTTTCAAGGATCATAATGCTTTCGTTTTCAGAGTCAGGCAGTTCTTCTTGCATTGCCTGTCAATGAGTGTCTGCTCACCCAACAATAGTGTCATATCCCCAGAGACTTGAATGAAAAGCAGTGCTGGGAGAACTTCATATCTTGCAAACAAAATCCTTATTTTAACTGCAAAATTTTAGTGACTTGAAAAATTTGCATAATTTTCATTAATTATTTAATTAATTCCTTCATTCATTTACAAATATCTCTACATATATAGAAATGAGTTTTGTTGTTTCTTTCATTTTTGCTCCATTTGTTGGTAGTTGCAGTGGTGACCATTGTCGCTAGGATATGTGGACACCACACTTGGGAAGGACTATCACTTGGGGAAAATCTAAACTAGGGCAGTTGCTGGCATATAGAAAAAACTCATGCCTCTGGGATCATCCAAACTATGCATGTTGCTAGGGAGCTAAAATCAACTCAGAAAAACAGTAAGTGGTACAGATTGAAGCCATAGCACATGCATGCCATATTTACAGCTACAAAAAATACCATGAGGCTGTTGTCATGATACGGAAAATATCTTTTAGTGTGTCTATTCTGCAGAAATTGAAAGTCACTTTAAAAGTAAAGCATATTTGATGTGAGATGATGTGTGGGAATGTGTTGGTGAGATTCCACACTAAAACTTGCAGAGTTTATGGAGAGATCTGAGAGCATGTATTGATTAACTATGTAAGGCTTACTGCCAAACACTTCATGCTTGATAAATATCCACATAGGAAGAGTCACATGGGTTAAAATTTGGTGTCAGAGTTGTGTTACCATTGAGTTCCAAGCATGGTTGCCATGCTAGCAGGATGTGAATATTATGGTGGCCTGTCACATTATGAAAAACCTGGTGTGTTCTGTGTGAGATGTGCCCTGAGGCAGGCAATCGAACACAGTTATCATGGTAACCGTTTTTTCTTGTGTCCTGTGTGAGGTATGCAATGAGACAAAAGAAATAAATGAGCATTGACAATAAAATGCTACTTTGCAGAGAAAAAAGCCAGCAGTCTGGTAGATGAGATTAATGCTTGGCTGTCTGTAATACTGAAATGCCCACTGAATATAACCATGAGGTAGCTGATGAATAGCATAGTGGCCTGTCATGTGACAGGTTACAAGTTGTGGGATCCGTGTAAGGTATGCACTGAGGACGAAGAAAAATTTTTCATTGAGCATTATCATCATGTTTGCCAGATGTGACTTCCTATGGATGAAGACAAGTGGAGTACTGCACCAATAAGTGAGGAAATGGCAACTATAAGACTGAGAGTGGCAGGAAATGCTTAAAGGACCCAACACAGGATTGCTATAGCAATTTTAAGGATTGCTGCCACTCTGTAATGAATCAGTGCAGAAGAGATTCTGATAGAATCATGAATATGTATGGAAGAATACAACTATGGAACTGTACTGAAAGTGATTTGGAAGCCAACCTGTGTTAAGTCTGGGCATATGACTAGAAAATTTATACAGAATATGATGCAGAAAAGCAGGAGTTCTTGAACCCGTCCAAGCAATGCAACAGTTGTTTCTTGTACGATTTCTTTAGATATGTCTGTGGCCATAATTTGGTATTTTTATTATTTTTTTATTTTATTTTATTTTTTTTTTTGTTTCAATGACACATTTTTGTAATTTTTAAAATGTACTTGAACGTGGAGGGATTTTCACACAAATGCAAGAACTTTTATACATTATAATATTTATCAAGGGATTTTGTAAATGCTTTTCTCACCTTGTTTTGGCGGGCCTGCTGTGTGTTTGGTACTCAGTGCAGTTGTTTGACTCACTTGATTTCAGATTTCTGCCTTGAAGTAGGTGAGAACTGCACTCTTTTGGGTTATTATACAGCAAATAGTGGTAATTTTATACTATCATTTTGGGACAACCTATCGGTCCCATCATCAACGGTCACTATTTGCTGCATAATAACCCAAAAGAGCACAGTTCTCATTTGCCTGACTTGTTTTCAGTTTTCATAAAGATAGTTTAAATCCCCAGTTTTTATACCCTTGAATCTGAATATTGTACTATACAGAGGAGTTACAGGACACAGTTCTACAAATGCTTGGATGTGACATAACCTGATGATTTTTGCTATGTTTGTTATTGCAATGAAATTTCACTTTGAAGGCGCTGGTCTTACTGAGATTGATGCCTCATCACTGAATGAGTGATTCGTAGTGTTTTGAAAGAATGTATTGCCTTCATACTTCAGTTTCAAGTCTTAGCCCCCTTGATTGTTGGAAGCAAATGCAGTACATTCCTTTCTAACATTAGAAACCACCCCCCAGTGATGTATGTCACATCATAGAAGACTAGTATCTGTACTTACACTGCTGTGAAAACCTCAAAACTTGCAAATTCATTTTCTTCAAACTGCAGTGGATTTAAAAGTAAGTGACCAATTTACAGCAAAGAGAAGCTATTAAAACCTGCCATATTTCAAGTTGAGAATAGTCCTTCAAATACACCACTTATTCTAGTGGAATGTTTTATTATTTTGACATGTACACTGTGTGTGGTTTGATTGGAAATGCTAAAGAAAGTAATGCTTGTGACTAATAACATCAGAACCAACACAAAACTACTTGATTACTTATAAGACTAAATATAGTTGGTCTGAACTGTTACCCTGGGCAGGAATGTGAAAGCTGGAATAATGAATCTTGCATATGTAGACAATCTGAAACTGCACCATTTACTCACAGGATGTTTACGTGTTTTATATAATGCTCTAAATAAACAGCAGTTATTTCCATAAACAATATTAACCATGTGGTCTTCATAATAAGTGTGCAGTGTGTTTTATGTGACATAGGACCTGAATTCTTAAGTACTGTGTGCATGAAATTTGTGCTTAAAGGGCTAAATGTTCAGGGCTCTTCACTTTGTTGTAAACACCAGACAGGGCGTCTGTTCTAAATTCCTCTGCTAGTATAGTAACTAAAGTTTAAAATCATCACGGCTTCAACAGGTAAAGAACTGACATACATGTTGAATGTTCACCATGCCAGTGGCCACTGTTTTATTTATTCCCCCATTACAGGTAATATCTTAACATATTTGCTACAAATCCCCTTTCAGTTATGTGGGCATATCAGTATACACTTATTATTTTAGGTAACATCATCCTGTTTTGTATTTCTTATTTCTTATCATTAAAGAATTATATTAACTGATAAACAGAACCACACAGATCTAATATGTTGGCTTTTATTCAGCACTACTACATAGTTCAGCTGTCTACATCAGCCATCATCAGGTAGGCATCGGTTCACAGAGACAGTAAACACTGGTTGTTGTTGTTGTTATTACTACTACTACTACCAAGAATTTTCTAATACAGTCTTTAATTTATCTCAGTATTTAACCAACTTCATGCACAAAATTTGTTTCACAATACGTTTTATTTCATGCCTCTACATGTTTCGAGCACATCTGCTCATCATCAGGAGGTCAAAATTGCATTACACAGCCTCTGGTATCATCACACCTATAGGTGTGATGATACCAAGTTGGTTATATACTGAGATACACGGTCAACAAAATGTCAAAACAGTCTTTAATGTTACTGCACCATTTTTTGGAATAATAGCTATCACAATTTTATATTAATAACAATTTTAAACCATTGTTTGTAAGGAGAGGCCTCTCCCCTTTTTTACTCTTTTTGTGAATTGATGTCTACCTGATGAGGATGATGTAGACAGCCAAAACATGTAATAGTGCTGAATGAAAACCAATACATTAGATCTCTATGGTTGTGTTTATCAGTTAATGTAACACTTTAAACTTACTGTTATTTTTCTGATGAGCTTAATGAATTTGTACTATATGTCACTAACAAATGGTCTACAATTAAAGGTTACCTTTAGGTACACTGTGTGGCAGATTTTTTAAATTTATGGGATGATTATCTTTGATTTTAAAATTTTTATCACCGAAAATGTGTTTTGCTTACTAGCACTTGATAGTATCATACATGCCATCTGCACAGTGGTTCTGTGTCATGAAGGTCCATTGGTCTTGTGCTCTTCATGTTTATGAGCTCAGTATTACATGCAGTTTAGTGATAAACTTTATGCTTCAACTGCGTTTACCCCTAGAAATGGAATGTGCTTCTTTATACTTCACAAAACTTTCCAAAATTTTTCAGGGTAGTTATAGCTCAACTTTGTTTATGACAACCCACCCAAACTGCTGTTCATCTCATTAAGTTGAAGCACCAAACACTTATATTGAAACAGATTAGTTTATGACTTGGAATGGTCACCCACAACTTTTTACATAAATTAATGTTAGTACTTAATCAGACAAGTTAGAGAAATGTTAAATATTTTCCTTCAATTAATGTTCTTAATTGAGATTCTAAATCATTGTAGGTCATTGTAACAGATGTTGTCAGGCTGATTTACATATTACAATGTGTATTTTAGCCTCTACATATGGTTCCAAGTTAACCCTTTTATTCTGACAGTTATATGGATTCTGTTTGGAAGACAGTTAAAAATACCCATCTTTTTAAAAAATGGTTGTACTGAGTGCAACAGTGAAAATTGCAAATACTGAAATTGATACATTTGAGCATATTGCATTAAAAGGGTGATTTGTTTGGTATTACAAATTGCATTTTTGCAGGAACTTCCATATTTAACTGGAACTGGAATATACTGTGTATTGTGGCACTTTATTATGTTGAATATACTTTTATTAGTTATGCTACTTACTGTATGGGCATTTCACATGATTATATTTCAGTTAACTGGAATTTTATGTTCATCTTGAGTATTCTTTAATCATATGACTTGAAAAATGTTTAAATTGTTAGATGGAATGGGTGAAACCTTCCCTATCCCAGAATACGTTAAGGCATTCAATTTAGCTTGTATGCAGTAAGCACAGTGTACTAATATGGATATTTTTGTACCCATTTTCAAGCCTGGTGCAGTGTCAGTCCTGTGAGTATGGCATGCACTTAAGAGGTCTGGTCACCAATTCTCATGGTAACTCAGTATTGTTCATTGACTATTGTCTTAAGTGAGTTTCATAATGAAACTTATTCACATACATGAAATTTACATCAGTGTGCTGTTTCAGATGATCTCTGAAGAGAATTGGTGGACTACGAGTCACTTAAAATAAATAACCTACCAGTATTGATTGTTGTGTTTGTTAGATGGTGGTGGAATGAATGCAATCATTGCTTCCATGTGATGTCATTTTTCATGCACTTACATATACACATATTCTGTCATAATCATGTCTTAGCCAAAACAGTAACATTCTGCCTGCCTGTTATAGTAATTTGTTATGAAATGTGTACTTCTCCGTATATTCATTCACTTTCTTGTGCTGTAAGTTATGTTTTGTGTTCTGTCATGATTTACTACCATCAAATATAAGAACATGTCCTGTTTATTATTACTTTTCTTGCAACCACTTAAAATTTTTCTAAAAACTCTGACTATTAAAAATTTCAGTTTATGAGTTATGAATCAGTACTGTTTAGAGAAAACATTTTTTGTTCTGAAAAAACATGTGTTAAGTGGAAGAAGTTTTGAGTTATTTTAATTTGACATAAGGCATATTTGCAAGGGAGAAGTATGTGGCTGCTTCCTGCCCTACTGCATAAATGGCCATTTTCAGTGCCCAAGCTGCATCAGTATATGGCAACTTCCTGCCATACTGCATGAATGGCCATTTTCAGTGCCCAAGCTGCATCAGTATGTGGCAACTTCCTGCCATACTGCATGAATGGCCATTTTCAGTGCCCAAGCTGCATCAGTATGTGGCAACTTCCTGCCATACTGCATGAATGGCCATTTTCAGTGCCCAAGCTGTGTCAGTATGCCTCACCAACACTCAGACACACAACAATTAAAAATATCATAGAGTGTTAAAATCTCATTGTATCTATTATAAGAAGGGTGATAAAACAGATTGTAGTAATTACAGTGGCATATTACTTTTGCTAACTACATACAAAATTTTATCCAACATCCTGCGGTCAAGGTTAACTCCATATGCAGTGGAAATTATTGGGGTTCATCAGTTTGAACTTCAATGCAACAGGTCAACTACTGATCATATATTAAGTTCTTTATTTGTCCAACTAATGCACGCAATTCTTATAAAATTTTTAAACTGTTAAAATCATTTAAAATTATAATAGTTGCTCCAACATGTTTCGGTTTACATAAACCATCATCGGGGACCTCTCAGCCTATGCCTCGCCAAAGTTACAATGTTGATATCGGTTACATATATTGTTATTTGAAATTATCAGTACTGTGGCTGCGTATTTTGTTCAGTCTGCAATGACGGGACTGTCATTAATATTTACAGTAAAATTAAGGTTAAGAAGATCCACATAAAAGAACTGTCAAATATAAGCAATAAATTGACCTTACCCTGTTATGTGTGTGGATCATGCACTTTGCAGAGTGGAACTCTATTAGGGGATGCTTTGTAGGTCACATGAGGTGTGGGCAAGATCGTATAGTGTGTTTAGGTCCATAACCTGTTGCAAAAGATCATTGACACAAACCCACTATATGGTCACTATTCAGTAATTGTTCAAATTTAGAATACTATATTATATGTGCTACTGATATCCTTAAGTAAACCATGAATAAATATCACTTTGTATTACTAATGATTCTGTTGTGAATGTGAATGTGTTGCATGAATTCCCCCCCATTTATTACATCCACACAGCAAGTCTTTCATGTGTTTGGCAGCAGCAGACTAGTTGTAAAATGAGTTGAAGATGGTTTAATGCAGAATTTAATGTTGTGCATCTTATGTGCATGTTGTACAGTTTCAAGATGAGTCAGCACAGTCCTTTTTCTTTTTTAATTGAGATATTCATATATAATATGTTCCTGTGTTTGAATGGCGTGAATAAGATGTGAGAATAATATGCATAAAAAGTTGTGTATATTTACATTTACAGCCTCCTTGTACTAGCTCAGGGCTAACTGGGTAGGTGATTGTTTTGTTTGTGTGTGTTTGAATGCATGTATGTGTGAGATTTGTCTGTGCACATGTGTTATTAAAAATCACCAACTATCAGAACTAATGACTAATGAATTTGTAATAGATGCACAATTTTCTAGATAATAATTTTTGCCATAAAATGGACAGCCTATGCACACATTAATCTCATTTATTATGACAGACAGATCAGCTTTCTGTACTAGTCCTGTCTGAGGTTGGCACGTGTGCAAATATAAATGTGTAGACGCACAGTTTTCTAGATAATAATTTTTGCCATAAAATGGACAGCCTGTGCACACATTAATCTCATTTATTATGACAGACAGATCAGCTTTCTGTACTAGTCCTGTCTGAGGATGACACATGTGCAAATATAAATGTGCTGGGCAAGAAGGTTTAGTTTCTTATGTGTTTAAAATGGCACATGTCTTAGTTCGTTGTAGCCTTCTGTATGGATGTATCATTCAAACCATTATAGAATACATTTTAGAAGTAATACATATGAAACACAAAAATATATCACGTGGTCTGTCACGTGCACTGTAACTTAATTTTATATTCCACAGAGTGTTATAATTTTTGTTCAAATACATTGAATTATTGATGTTTGTAGTTTCAGATGTAAATTATTTATTTGGTATGACATTATAATATATGCTGTGTAAGATATTTACATAGTTCATTTGTATTGTGATAATTTATTAGAACTAAGTATACGGTGATAGGAGGAAAGCAAGGAATTAGTTATAGGATGTCACATACATGCCCAAATAGATGTCCTTCAGCTGGCCAGAAAAGTAAGGGGCCCAAAATAAAGAAAGAATTTAAAAGTAAATATCAAACTTAATGTTAAAGAAAAATAGTTTGCTTTTCTCATGTTATAAATTGAATGTTTATAAATGAGAAATAGCATTTCCTTCAATTCAGTATCCCTCCCCCCCACCCAGTAAATCTTGTCATTGTGACGTGGAGAATTTTCAATTCATCCCTTGCATTTGGTTTCAGCACCATGGCTTGCAACAACTTTGATAACAGTATTTCATTGTCTTTTGTATTTGATTTTAATATTTCCTATTGATGTAAGATAATTGCATTTGTACTAAATACGCTGTTTGGAAGTGTGAATTCTGGCATAATGTAGAGAGTCAGTACATGCTTGCTAATGTGAAGGTAATAAAAGTATCCTTCTTCCTGCCATTAGGGTGTGTCAGGGAGTAGAGGCACAGCTTCTTTCATTTTTTACTTTGGCGATAGATGAAAATGAGTGGTCAGCTTCATTGCTTTATGTGCTCAACCTCTGTGGAAATGGCACTTAATATCCATTGACTAGGAGACTGGTTGGGCCCCAGGGCCAGATTGGATACTTTAGAAAAGAGAAAATGTTTTCCCTGTACAGCAGGTGAACCATGATTTGTCAGTTATCTTGCCCCTAGCCTAGTCACCATACCAGCAGCATTAAACTAGAAGGCAAGAGAGGTTGTTCTTTCATTATTATTATTATTATTATTATTATTATACGATATGTATGTCTCCTGTCACAGGCATTTCTTCCTGGTACTTCTCTTGAACCAGCGGTGATCCCCACCGCTCAGGCTTCAAGCTTTACATTGCAGTACTTTCTGTATTATGTGTGATGTTCCAAGTATAGCTGTCTTTTGTAGTGAATCTATCGAGTGTTTTCCTGGTATAGTTTCCAAATTTTTCTTTAAGCTTCTCGTTACTATTCC
>Ga0131853_10020387_pt1 | contig 12039 bp, 9 predicted proteins | sample TergutLab28metaG_FD_92764 | JGI IMG/M metagenome (GOLD analysis project Ga0131853, IMG submission 92764) | Labiotermes labralis P1 segment gut microbial communities from Petit-Saut dam, French Guiana - Lab288 P1 (version 2) (version 2) | ecosystem: Host-associated > Arthropoda: Insects >...
ACTACCACTACCACTATCACCACCACCACCACAATTACTACTACTGCTGCTGCTAATACTGCTATGGCATGGCAGCCCAATTCTGGACTCCAGACTCCTCAATCTTTCTTCCCCAGATTTTCTGGTCTAATGCCAATCTTTTTCCACTTTATAATCTGTGGCACCTCTGTCACCACAACTATCAACCTGTCCTTTGGTTTCCACACTGGTCAACTGCCACATACTTTCTTTCTACAATTTTATCCGTTTTTTCACTCACCACAATTCAGTCGGCCATCAATGGTGGAGAGGCGATTATGATTCCCTGCTATCTTTAAAGGACGAGGTTTCTCCAACTTTTTAACATTTCTTGTTACACGTGCCAGGCTTGATGTGGACATCATAAATCTGCAAAAAAAGTAAGAACTATTGTAAAAGTTCCAACCACACTGATCATAAATAAAGTGATAAGTGAGATGTTGTGTTTATTATGAGATTCGAATCATACTTCAGGTTCCTCCTAACAGTATGTTACCCACAGTAGAGAGAGATCTCTGTGGCTTTTACATACCTTGATTCTTGTAAAAAACAGATGATCCTGTCACAAACAGATAATCTGACGACACTTTTTTCGGCCATCTTTCAAGGAGAGGCTATAGACCAAAATTTAATCAGTCTCCCAATATTACATCACTTAGTGCTGTCACTCCTTACATATTTTGTTCTGACAGACAGCATGATGTTGGATCAAAGTGATCTATAAGTAGTGTAGTCATCTGCATCACAACACCACTTATGACTGGAAAAAGCTTTTAATGTTTCAGATCAACCCACTGTCATCATGCATCATGCAGAGGAAGCAAAGTCATCTCAAGTGAAGTTCCAATAAAAGTATACTATACAGGAGCGGGCCTAATAACTTGACAAACAGAGAAAACTGGTACCCTGTTATTTAGAAAGACTAGCAGAAGGAAATGAAAGTGCACAATGGGTCTCAGTAGCATGGGCAAACCCATTCCCCAGAAACCAGAGTGACAGATAATTTATAGCAATCTGCAGCTACCATCTGATTGTATCTCATAACCATAAAAGATGGCAGAGCCATCTATACATACAAGAATGATGATGGAACAGGTGGTCCAACAATATTAACCATTCCAGTGAAACTGCAAATGAGATCACTCTTTAAAAGTGAGCCCTGCTATACTCCATTATCTTGTGGATGATTTCAAAGACAATGCTGAAATGAAAAGAGACTGAAGTAACAGTCCTGGAGGAAGGAAGAAACAGTGCAAGACAAACCCTACAAATTCCACGTGTGGTGTAGGATTTATAAAATACTGTACCACATGGTGTGTTTTGTCTTTTCCAGTACAAAGCAGTCAGAGGCCATGGGTTAGCACAAGACAAAATAATTCTAAATATTTTGTTGTATGTTTACCAATGGTCAACAGCACATTTGTGATGTCAAAATATCCCATGAGCATGGGAAAGAAACATTATAGTCTCCAGAATCCACACAAATTGATGGTCTCATGTGAGACCATGGATTATGTTGTAAACCATCAATACAAGGTGTAATATGTTTTCTTTTGGGTAATTCCCCAGCATCTGAGTTCTAATAGCCGACATTTCGGAACACTGCATCGGTTCCATCTTCATAGGCAGGTCGATGAAGTACTTCATTGACCTGCCTATGAAGATGGAACCGATGGTGTTCCGAAACATCGGCTATTAGAACTCAGACGCCGGGGAATTACCCAAAAGAAAACATATTACATACAGAACACGGCGAAAGCTTAAAATCAAGAATCAATACAGGTATTTCCATGGCTCTGGAAGTTAGTTACCAGATTATCAAGGTGCAAGACCTGTGTTCACTCCCATGGCATTCCACGTTGGGTAGGTGGAGGGTAAAGTGGCACTATAGCAGGTTTTTTCTGCAAGTACTTCAAATTTTTCCCATCACTATTAATCCAACAATCACACATATTCATTCATCTGTCACCAATGCTATATTTTCTCATCAACTGACAGCATAATCAAATATACACTTATATACTCTTACATCTTAACATGTTGTAAGGGAGCAATCATTACTGCATTTCCAAGTAAGGACAAGGGTTTCTTTTCTCCAGGGGAACTGACTCCACTGTCCATACACAGTTGTACATGAATAGCAAAAACTTCTTACCTATGTGTGACAGGTAATACAGCATTTACTTGTCAATGTTACCATGACCAGGGAACAAATGCAAAAGCATTCTTATGCTATGCCAAGTCAACCCTACTGAACGAAGCATCATATGGTTCTGCAACTCAAAAATGGAAGTCATGCAGGTATATTGTACATTGACTTGGAAACTTTGAAAATCAAATGGTCACTTCTGCCACTAGTTATGTAATATGTCAAATAACACCCTTTCTGTGAGTGGGTCACACACCAGCAGCCATCAAAACCATTGTTACCAAACTGTGTTATCTTAGAGGATGTGCTCTTACACACCAATTGAAATGCCAACCACAGTTATCACACCAACTGTTCTCTATGTAGTATGCGCTCTTGGCAAAGTAACAGTTTTCATAATTGGGCCACAACGGATTTACTATGAGGTATGGATTCAGGCTGAGTTAACAGTTCAGCATTGCTCATATAAGATACAACAAACACAACCAGTTGGAAGCAAGCCAACAAATGAAATTAATGTCAGTTTGTGTAATAATAAAGAAACAAGCAATGAATAAGCACGTGGAGTAGCATGCGAATATCACAGCAGTGCATCATATTACTGGCATGGGCTACTAGTTATATAAAATATCAACACATCAAGCAGTCACATAATTCATTCACCTTCACATGCCACATTTCATATGAATATTCTCAATGTATGTGTAAGTACAGACACAAAAACACTTACAGCTTTGTGTGCTATTACTATGATACACTCACCCAACTTCATTCTATCAAACACTGCATACAATAAAACCAAATGGAAAAGAAACCTAACAGAAAGTGAGATGCGAAATCCAGATAGGAGTGACTAAGAAGTTACTTTTTTTCACAGGACGTGACACCCTGCTGCCTGGTAGACACAAAGTCCTACCAAAGTTACACACAGGAATCTGTTGCCTCCAACAAGGTGCATGATCTATCCTGACAATGCATCGTGCTAATTCTGTTTGGGTAAATTAACTACAATGACAGCATAAGCAATAGGTTCTTATAAAATATGGGCGCACTATCACACTAAATGGTGTCACATCACAGAGAGCAATAATCTTCAAACGTAACCTGTGTACAACTGGTGACTTCAGCTCGATGTTAGCAACAATGAACACGGAATGGTGGTAGAGACTGCAGGAGAGCGAAGTTTCATTTGTATAGTGCAATTTTTGGTAACACAGTATGCAGGTCAGTAATTTAATGAACAACTTAAACACTCCTACCAGTTCTTTATAACGGTTATGTCACGAGAAACGTTAAGCGAAACATTTTACAACATACATGCTTAAATAACACGTACGTAACACAGACCTGTAATTTAACTGCTCTTCGTTTTGCCCTCGTTTACTCTTAGTATTGTTCGCCTGCCATGCATTAAAACCCGCTATCTATGGCTGAAGAAAAAAATTCGGAATCTGCTTTTGTTACGGATACGACAAGTTAGCCAACAAAACGTAATGCATTCCAATATGCTCCTTCTTTTTCACTTCATGATACTGTCCATTCCATTATACGTAAGATGGTGGATGTGAGTTTATGGGAGTTCATGGGATCCGTGATTCATGGTTCATAAAGTTCGCCAGGTTGAACGTTTATGGAGTTGGTAAGATTTCTCAGTGTAGGAACATTCACAATAACTTCACCGTGTGACGAGTGTTGTCTCCTCGTGAAGATAAGCATACACGTTCGAAGACAACTATAGGGTAATTCGCGAAATATTTGTCAGAGTTTGGATACCATTAGAGAGAACGGCGTATGAATGAGCGAGAGAGCTGTAAAGCAATATAATAGATCACAGATTACTATTAGAATATCTGTGAAATCGTTAGGCCTGCTAGACTGCTTCTGCACCAAACGAAGTCCTGACTTGCTCACCGGCCTCTGAATTTTCTTGCTCTAGTAAGTCATCCGTGACATAGAGTGAAATGTTTTTGTCACCGTGCAGTTGTGGTGAGAAATTGGTATGCCGACTATCGCTTTCATTAAAAAAAAAAAAACAGAGGTATGTTGTTCACCAACTAATGATTGGCGAAAAATGTACGGGGAATTTCATTAGCTGTATTGGCAGCTTCGAAATTATCCGGAGCGGTTATTCGAATTCATATGAAAACATTTTTATCTTTCCATGGTTTTTCAGTCGCTCGCTGCCCTGTCTGGCTGTACGTGAACACATTCCGGTTATGTTGGAACCCAATGGATAGAAATCTGTAAATATTAATGAACCTTCTGTAATATAATTTCAACAGCACCTCTTAATTGGTGGTCATTGTTTTGAACATGTTTAATTTCAATATGTAACTGGAACAGGTTAAAATAGTTGCTCAGCAAGTTGTCTCATTTCATGCAATCGAAGGACCCATTAAGCATGATTGTAGGAGCGCGCCACTTCTCCCTGTCCTGAGTCATATGAATTAAGCACACACTGCCAACCTATATATGGAAGAACCATTTTAATGTCCTCCATCCATGCCGAGGTCTTTCCCTGGTCTTTTGTTAATTTTTTCCCCTCCAAAGCCCCATCTACAACTCTTCACCTGCTTATACAAAGTTTCCAGAGAAACAGTACTCAGATATTATTTCAATGATTATGGAAATGATAATATTGTATAGTGTTATCAGATACACAAAAAAGGGAACACCTGTGGGCACATGATTGTGTTTGACTGTAGTCACTGATTACGCTATGTATTGTACCTGTAATTTTGATGGAGCCAGTATTTGGGATTGTATTATGAACCTCACTCAGTGTTAGCACATAACCTACAGGGGAAACTGCGCGTAATACTGTACCATGGATCTCAATCAGTGTAACAAAATAACCCATCTACTGGGCTGTGTGCGAGATTTTTAGGGAAAATTACTGAAGAGAGTGAGACTTGAACCTTTGCACTCCTTTAGGGCAGCTCCTTGTCCTCTGCCAGCTTAAATAGATCTCAACACATGTGTATTCACATATTCCTCTTTGTACATAATGTGAGCAACAACCTCCAAGGTAGAGAAAGGACTTGTGTCAGCAGCAGACAATAGTGTTGCAAACACCTGTACCTTGTTCTAATCACTGTAATTCCATCAGCAATAAAACCTCATACTCAGCTGAGTGGAGTTTTTGACCATGAACAACCCCAAACTCCCTTACCTACCATTTGGCAACAATTGGGGATACAACAGTGTGTTTTTCTGTATGACCAATTTATTGTCCCCATGTAGAATAGCCTTCTTTAGTCACTCTTAGAGAGTGACAGAAAATCTCAGGCTCTAAGTCACATGGAGCACTAAATTTTATATGGGGGCAGCTAATATTTGGGGGTCCTGAGCATGGAACTTGATACATGTCAACTTTCTGGTATCTAAAATTTTGAGGTGGCACTTACATTTTTGGTAAATCTGTGGACCTATTATGCAAAATTGTACAGGGTTGTGTGTATGGCCACTATTAAACATGCAAATTCTTTGGGACACCTGGGATCAATATAGCCAAACAAAGACGGCATCTATGTGGTCACCTTCACACAGACATAGAGGGGCATTATTTTGCCAAAAATGTGTATAGAGGGACACTGTCATTCCTAAATGAACAGGGCCAAATGAATGAAGCTGGGAGCAGAATGATGAAATCCGGGTTTTTGCTCCATGAAACCATTATTAACTTGAAACCGGACTGGTGTGAATATTTCATCATTTAACAGGTACAGTCATCACTTCCCAGTTAATCAACACATCCTTTGCCGTTGAGACACCAGTCTTATTCGCCACCTGGAGTACTGGTTCACAATGTTGAGTGACAGTGGACCCACTTTTCCTGTACAGGGATTGTGCTGCAGGGAATGTGGGATTTGAATTTATTGTGTTGTAGTAATGTAAGGAAGAAATGGCTTGTAATGAATGGAGAAGAAAACTGTTGCAAGGAAGAAGCAGCTCTGTTCAGGCTGCATACCAATGTGCCTAGTGAGAGAACAGGATGCTGTAGAACCACAAATCCTGAGTTGTCCAGCCCACAGACTATTCATTGTGCCACAGAAAACTTCAGGGTGCTGAAGAGAATGCATTCAAATGTATTTGAATGCATTCAATTACAACATTAGCAAGATGTGTACTCAGATCTGGGAAAGTGACATATTGTTTATACCCAAGTCTGAACAATGTTAAATAAGTAAACAACCCCATCAACCATCAACACAGTTAAGACTAACAACAACACCTGCATGCACTCTTCCATGACTCAGTGATCTGACAGCAACATATACATAGTGTTTTTAAAAACAGTATTTTATCCTCTATTGCCCACACGATACAATTTTATTCAATATTTTTAGTGTTTTATACCTTCAAACTATACAGATATTCTACACCTTTTATATCCCTATATATTTTATGCAGTATATATACATGTTTAATGTAAAGGTTGAGATCTCTAACCTAATTACTTTTGTGTTATCCTCTTTTTAAGTCTTGTAGTTCACAGCCGAAACATGTAGTCTTGTCCTTAATGAATATAAGTTGTGTTGACCGATTGAAACATTTGTTGTATTGAATAACACAATGGTGATGTGGTGCCTTAAGATGAATAATATTTTGTTGTACTAGCATGTTTTTGGGTTCTTCCTAGACTGTGAATTTTGTATTCATGCACAATCAATACTACATCTTCACAGGGCAGCAAAGATGTCTAGTTGTGAGTGAGCAATGCTGATGAGAAGCGACATTTTATAGCAGTGCCACAGAGACAAAAACTTGGCTTCCAACATGGCTTTCAAGTCTCAAGTTACAAAAATTGGTGATGATACGAATGCAAGTACAGTCACATCAGTGACTGTGCAGGTTTATGATGCTCAGGCGCAAAGAAAAAATAATATCAACTGCTCTGAATAAAAACATGCAGGCAGGGAATGAAAATTACAGTGTTTCACGTGCTTCCCAACAATGCATTAAATGTTCCTATATGCTGACTAATGTTGCAGTGTTTTCAATAAACTACACTTTTCATAATGGACAGTTCTCAGTAAACCACTTACAACTGCTAACAGTAGCAGTGGGAAAATCTATGTATACTAGCTCTTATATTGTGTTCAGCATGTTCATGCTTCTCAACAGTCAGCAGCACAGTACTGCTGTCTGTTAGACACAGCTCATGACATCAGATTCTGTATCACACAGAAGGAATATGTAAAAAATTATGAACTTATCTGTTGATGTTTTAGATTGCCAAAAGCTTAATACAATATTTATCACTGTCCAACCAAAGTATCATTTCACACACACACACACACACAAAAGACAGGAGGCCAAATGGGCCAAAAAGTAAGAAAGCTTACACATTGTAGTTGCTATTTACTGCAGTAGTGCTAGCAATAATTTGTGGAATGTGTGATGCAATTCATTTGATTGAAAATGTACCACAAATGAGTATGTAAAATCCAAGAAACCTCAAACCTCCATTTCCAAACTGTCATAACTGGCAACTGTTATGACACACACCTTTGGTATAGGGGCAAAGGAAATCAGTATACTAGGGAGTCAGAATTTGGAACCCTTCAGCTGGATTGCACTACATGAGGCAGTGGGTCTACTGGGCACTCTCCTGTAATACAATGTTGGTAAGTTCCCCCAATGGTCCAAAATACAGGAGTACTGGACATTATAGACAGAAATTTCTTTATAGTCATGTCTCCATGACTGTCAAAGAGATGGTAACAATAAATCAAAACACCCACATTTGTCACTTATAATTTAAAGATTTCAGTCCTGGAAGAGAGAGCTGCATGCCACTCCAAAATTTTGGTTATTATTAGCATTCTGACATACTGTCATAGCCAATGAGCCTACATTAAAATACAGCATCTTATGAAGGACAATGCACAGTCTGTAACAATGTTTAAATCTTCTGTGTATTTGCAATGTGTGTTAAGTATAATGAATGGCAAAAATTTGCATGCTGTACCACATTAAAGTAAACATAAACTGCCTTAACTCCAACATTAGGCCAAGGAAACATCTTTGATTTTGTGGGCTTATGACATACGCCTGCAGGTCTTGGAGTAAAAATCATCCCTGCCTGCTATCCCCCCCCCCCCCCCCTCCACCAAGACCACTTGCTTACACCCACTCACCAGACCCCAAGTTCACAGATCTGAATCAGCTGTTACACAAGGAAATGCATAATGATATACACTGGCCTGTGTAATTGTATTTTTTCCAAACTGAAGAGAAACAACATACTGCAATTTTAACATGACACACACCTTTAATTAAACTGATAAGAAACAACACACTGCAATTTAACATGACACACACATTTAAAAAACTGGAGAGAAACAACAAACTGCAAATTAACATGACACACACCTTTAACACTTTAAACACCGAGGTAATCCCATCTGCCATCTGCTGGCATTTAGCTCACCATGTTCTCCACGTTAACAGGATAAGGGTTAAGTATGGTAATATGTGGAAGACACGTTATCATGGAAGGGTACTTACTGCATCTTGTGAGACATGACATTCTCATCAACATTACTGTCATCTTGTACATGACACTGTGCAGTCTGGAAGAACAGCACTAACGTTTCACAGTAATCTTTGCTTCCATCAGGACATGAGTTGAAGGCGGTAGGCTCATCTGTAATGGTGCCTCTCTACCGGACTACACTGCACTACAACCGACAAGACAGTAAACATTCCTCATCACCTTCAATTTGAAGTCACTGAGGTCCCAGACGAATGTGCACAAATGACCACGTGGTCATTCTTCATCACTTGGAATGGCATTTTGTCAATGTTGTCTGTGAAGAAGTACATGACATTAAATGGTAAGCCACCTCAGTTTGAGCTGTGAGCAACATGATTCATTGACATGGAAACATTTCATATATGGTAAAGCTCTTTCCACGTTTCTTTAATCACCACATAGTTAGAGTATAGAGGGGTGTGGAGGCATAGCACACACAACTCCACACATTCTTAATCCTGGCACTAGACAAAGTTAAGTGGTTTTGCTTCCTTGCCCAGCCGCTCTAACCTCAGTACGAACTAAATTGGAGGCTGGGCTGGCCTCAGACATCTGAAACCTTTGAAGATGACAGAATACTTTTCCCAGCCACAAACTGATGGATGATTCATCGGTCATCCAGCTCACAGCACTGTCTTCTTGCAAAACACGCAGTTGACCAACAAGGACAGAATCTTCCAACATGACACAGAGAATGAACAATCTGCGTTTGCACGCACCTGAGCCAGGTCAACTGCATCAGTAACATCACACCTTATGTAGGATGATGTTAACATCTTCCATTTAAGTTCAGGTCTCCCAAATCATCTCTTCCATTCAGTTGTGAACAATCTGAGTACTTTTTAGCCTCCCATTCCCTTTTCCTGACCTATAGAGGATATAATTTTTAATCCTCCCATGCAAGCTACAAGCCCTGCCAATCACTTTTCAGTTTTGTAGCCTTGACATTATTTGGTGTACTACATTTTATTATGCTGTGTAGTGCTTCATCAATGTAACAACACAATGCATGGACATGAATCAACATCCGTCATCCTTAAATTATGACAGGCAATGTATGTATAAGTTAATATTTAGGCATGTTTGTGCAACCATTTTGGTCATTTACATCTTTAGGTTAGATTATGTCAGGTTATTTATTTATTTTCAACTAGACAGAAATGTCGCTTGGATGCTCAGAAACTTCACTTAAATGCTCACATCTGTATGACCACTTCCATATAAAAACACATTCTACTTTTTTTCTGCTCATTCATTCACTTGCTATACTGTCTGGCCATACCCATAACCATTTAGAATGAATGGTGTAAAGGAAGATACGTTTTATACCTGCTACACTTTTGTCTATCAGATAATTAACACAAAAGAAAGCATGTGTGTGGGAATTTTGTGTATATATCCTAACTTTTTAAACTTATTCTTATGATGGTAGTTTTTCAGATTAATAAATTTCATGTCTAGGCTTTAATCAGAAGTTACCACTAATTATAAGTACAGTCCACAGCATTCAGTTCTTGCAATAATATTTGAACGTGTCATTTAGTTTGCTTGTTTGCAACATTTCACAATTTTCTATTACGGTGGTCTTATTGGCAAAGACAACTTTTCCGTTTTCTTGCAGTACAGTTTGTAACACATTTACAAAACTAACCTTAAAGGTTACCATACTTTTGTGGTGGCTAAGATGTTGCAATTGAAATTACAGAGATAACTTTGCGAAAACAAGCTTCTTGCTGTTGTTGAAGTAGTCTGTGCCCAGAAAAGAAGCTGTTTCAAGAAAGTCAGCATGACCAGTGAAATGACTAAACATTAAAGAAGCACTTTATATACACACCTGAAGGAAACCCCAAAGTTACATTTTCTTTTTTCTTGCTCCGAATGAGAGTGGGTGACGTCTTACACAATTCTCAGAATGCTGACATAATAGTTAATGTTTCACCAGGAAATTATGTGTAAATCTTTGGAAAATCGATATTTTGAGTTTCATATAAAGGGTGTCTTGAACCAAGACAGATCAACATTGTGTCCAACTTTTGATGTGAACACCCCTATACTAAATCCAACTGATTTATCATCCTATCCTTCATCGAACTATAATTAATAGATGGATGAATCTCCTTGTTACACTGTTTTCCACCCTGTTACGTCAATATTCCTACATCCAAATACCTTCCCTCAGCAATACACTCACATTCCATAAGGTTAAGTTCTTTTCTTAATGTGGCAATTTCACATCCATATAACAGACTATAATTCCATATATTTCACATTTTCAATAGCAAATCAGAAAATATCCCAGACCAAATGGTACCAAAGCTGGTATGATACATCCAGTAAAGAGGAATACATGCACTGCTGAAATACTAAATGTAAAGGCAGGTATTACTTATTGAAATGAGATGTTTATTTATCAAACAAATATACATCCATGAACTCTGCTTAAATGAGGTCTATGAGAATAACACGAAGTGGCTGTTTCGCAATTGTCTTTTCTGCAATGCAGAATGCAGTGGAGAATATGAAAAATTACTATCCATACAAAGGAAAATCAATGTATCACTAAAATTACCGAACCCAAGTGTGACTGCATTCCTCAGTTTCATTACCCTGACATTCACACGTTACATCACTACAGTCACCAATCTACACAGTAACTTGCAGAACAAAATCTTATTCTGCAACATCAGTCTTGCCTGTGTAAATTATAGCACACTAAAAAATGTTTTATATATATATATATACATATCCACTTGCACAATTTTTTCAGTCTTTCACACACAACCCAGTTCACTTTTTAAGCAGCAAAAAATCTGAATTATAGTGCCACAAATCTGTACATGGATTTTAAAATGTAGACTTGAATGATGGCTGTTCTGAAATATGCATACATGCAAAAAGTCAAATCCAGATAATGAAGTTTGCAGCTTATTGATGTGGCATCCCATCTTGCACACAGAAATGGCACAAGGAAATGGGTCCCATCTACTGGTAGATTACTGGATTTATAGTGATCTGCACTTCCATGCAAAACACTCTCAAAGTCCTCTGCGGGATGCTGATGGCATCAGCAACTGTAGTGCTGTCATTGCTTCAGGAAATAAACTGTGATAGTTGATGAGAGGTACATATGCAGCTGTGATAACTCGCCCTGAAAAATTAAATGCACTTTGGATACAGAAGAAGTGGTATAAATTTACACTGTACATAATACGAATAAAAACATATAATCTGAAAATTCCAAATGGGGGGGGGGGGGGGAAATATAGCAAAAAAAAAAAACACAAAAATGTGTCCACCTTTTTTTAATGAAAAAAAACCACCCTTTACCAAA
>Ga0131853_10020388_pt1 | contig 12039 bp, 7 predicted proteins | sample TergutLab28metaG_FD_92764 | JGI IMG/M metagenome (GOLD analysis project Ga0131853, IMG submission 92764) | Labiotermes labralis P1 segment gut microbial communities from Petit-Saut dam, French Guiana - Lab288 P1 (version 2) (version 2) | ecosystem: Host-associated > Arthropoda: Insects >...
GGGGGGGGGGGGGGAGAGGAGGGGGGGGGGGGGGGGGGGGGGGGGGGGGGGGGGGGAGAGACGACCAGTAAGACATGGGGAGATTATGCTAGTGCGATAAGGGAACAGTGTTACATAAATGAGCCAATAGAAACAAAGAATTCAAATTCTGACTGTTGATTCTATTAGGGAGTAGTGGGATTTAAACAGTTAGCCAATTGGGAAGAGTAAGAATATTTAAGAGGGGATGGATTTGAACTGTGTGAGTTTGAAACCTTAACGTACGTAAGTTGTCTGTTTCCTATCCAGGATGTAATAAGCTGTGTACATGATACCAAGGCTAATAGTGCATAGATTTTGAACGGCGCCCCATACATGCAAATATCTGTAAACTTTAATAATCTGGTGAAAGAATACTTTATGGTGTACAATTATTTATTCCCGATTTGTTACTTAGAGCACCTAGATTCCCTGTGATTAAGACATGCGAAATGACTGATGGGCTGGGTTAGGTTATAAGCTTTACAGTTAATTACAGAAGTATGGAAGATAAGAACAACTGGATTACACAAGGGATAAAAATATCTTGCAAGCACAAACCAATGCTGTATGCCTTCACTAAGAACAGCAATCATCCAAAAGCAAAAGCCCATTGTATTAAATATTGGTAAATCCCAAGAAAAGTTATAAAAGAACTTAAGAAGCAACACTACTTTAGACTTAGCAAAATCTAATAACAAAATAAAAACAACATGGATATTATAAAGAAAGAGAGAGGGAAAATAAATTCAGTGGAACAGGTTCCCACTTTACTTGTGAATGATCAAAGATTAAAAGATCCTAACAGATGTGGCCAATGTCTTCAATAATTATTTAACAAGAATTAATGAAAAATTAAACATTCAACAAAGAGAGAAAGGAGATGCTATCTCAATTTCCTGGTAACTTCCCCTGCATAAAAATAATCCCATTTACTGAAGCTGAGATAAAAAGTACCACACATTCCCTAAAACCAAGAAAATCATCAGGTCATTATGAAATAACAAGGAATATATTACAAGCCTGTGCATCTCTCATTAGTCACACATTAAGCTACATTTATAATCACTTACTATATACAGGTATTTTTCCTGTCTGTCTTAAAATTGCAGTAGTAAAACCACTTTACTAGAAAGGTGACAAAACCAGTATGACAAATTACAGTCTTATACAATTATTAACAGTTTTTATTAAGGTACTCAAGAAAGCTATGCACAGTAGATTAAGCCAACACCTGCATAGTAACATCATATTGGTCACAGAACAGTACAGTTTTAGGAAAGGGATATAAACTTAAGATAGTGTATTCAAATTTGTTAACCAATAAATGCTGCAGGAATTTTCTGTGATTTGGCAAAGGCTTTTGAGTGCATGAATCATTAAATTTTGTTAGCTAAATTATAATTCTACGGAATTTAAGGAGTGCCTGAAGGTTGGATGACATACTACTTAAATGCTAGAAGAGAGAAAGTTAAAGTAACATCACCTAATGTAACTCAAATTTTTTTTCTCTGACTGGGGTACATTGAAACACGGAGTTCCCCAAGGATCAATGCTAGGGCCTCTATTGTTCATTATATAAATGAACTTCTCATGTGAATAAATTCTGTACCAGAACCAGTATTATTTGCTGATGATAAGAGTGTCATAATTTAAATCTGAAATTTCAAAGATTTCTGTTCAGTGTCAAATTTAGTTCTCTCTCATATGATTAAAATGTTTACTGCTAACAATTTAGTTCTAAATTTAGGTAAAATAAATATAATGAAATTCGTAACAAAGAATTCATCACATTCTACATTACATACTGGTTAAAAAGAAAAGTATACAGAAGAGACAATGTATACAAAATTTCTTGGTTTACAAATTGATAACCACATAAATTGGAAGAACAACATTGACGAAATGATTCATAAGTAAAGTGGAGCATGTTATTCCATTAGGTGGATGGTCCATATCAGTAACATTAACACTCTCAAATCAATTTATTATACATACTTTCATTCTATTATAAAATATGGAAAATTTTTGGGGGAATGACTCTTCCAACAGTGGGAAGATTTACAAAAGTAAACTGTCAGAATTACGGCTGGTACACAACCCAGAACTCCTTGTACAAGTCTATTTGAACAATCAGAGATTCTGCCTGTTCCATGCCAGTCTATACTATCATTAATGAACTTCATTATCAATAATCTGGAAAGTTTTTTTAAACACGTTCATTTATACACAATATTAATATACATACCAAATGCCAACCTATCTTGTTTTCAGAAAAGTACATTCTATGCTGATATAAAAATTTTCAACAGTTTACCACCTAGTGTGACAATCCTCAAGAATGACCAGGAACATTTGAAGCAGCCTTAAGAAAATACCTACAAACACACTCCTTTTACTCTACAGATGAAATTTTTATGTGCAGAGATGATTTGTTTGCTTTTGTAGAATTTTTGTAGTATTTTACACTGTAAATTTGTATATTTCATGTAATTATGACTTGTTCCAAATCCTACTGTCTTAACGACACTCTTCTGGATCCATGGAATGCATGTAATATATGTACATATACCTTACATTGATGCACTTTCTGTGTTCACTGACACTGTTAATAACAACCGAGATAATCTCATACTTTTCCATTTCCCAGTCAGAGGCATGAGTTCAATGCTTTCACCTTATGATTCAATATGAATATAAATGACTCAATTGCACAAAGTATAAGCTTCATTATAGCTGAGACACAGAGTGAATAAATTCTGCCTACATGCAATGTACCTCCCATAAATAACTACAATACCATAATGCATGCAAGTAGGTCACATCACACTATCCCCTACATTTAATCTGAAAATCACCATTTGCTTTAGTCACCAACTTCTTCCTACAGATGCGTGGACAAAGCCCCTGGGCAGTCCATGTTAGACTTCCATTAAATGGAGTTGCAAATGGGCAAGTACTTCTCCAAGTACTTCACTTTTCCCCTGTCAATTATCAACCCAACAATGCGATATGCTCTCATCTATTATGTAGGGCCGGTACAACAGGCCCCATTTGTGGCCACAGTACCAAGGGTCTCGCTCTCACCATAACATAGGATAAAAGCTTCTAATTCCGATTATGCCTCCTCCTCAAGAAATATGAAGTTCCAAAACAATAAATCTTTATTCATAAGTAAACTTTACCTGAATATCAACAGTTATATTTCCTTCTTGCATCAAGTCATTAAGAGCTGATGTAGTCTCTGGAAGGAATATGGCTGATTCATTCTGCTCTTTCCATGTGACACACAAAACTCGAGCCACTGTAGCATACACTTGTTCTTCACTCACCTCAGTACAGGAGCTAGAGGTCTAGTGAAACAAAACAACACGTAACCAAAATGTCGCTACAATTCAAAACATGTGTCAATATGCAATAAAAACAAATTTACAGACCAAGTGTCTGATTTTCATTAAAAAGCCTATCCAGTGCCTTGCTACTAACCACGAGAAAGAACAGAGGTTCTCATAACAATGAAAACAAATGCCCATCTTCTGAGACCTGAGGCTGTATATTATTCTTCCTACAGATATCAGGTTCCAATGATATATATCTACAAAACCACAAGATATCACATCTAAAAGACAGATAAAGAAAAGTTCACCCTATAATAGGCCATGAAGGCCCAGAGGAGTAGAGGTATAGCTCTACTCTTCCTTTCACCTTGGTGCTAGATGATGTGGGTGGTCAACTCCATAGCATGGCTGCTTCACCCCTGGTAAAGAAATCTCATACCCATTGCACAGAAGGCTAGGTGAAAACTAGGGCCGGTCTAGACGGGTGTGGAAAATCTCGCCCTCCACCAGGATTCAATTTCTGGACTGTGTAGCCCATAGCAAGTCATTATACCGACTATGCTAACCCAGCCCAAAACACAGATAACTTTAGGAAAAAAGAATACCAACTCTGAAAATTCCTATTTCTGTTCCAAATATTAGCAACCAGACATAAAAACTATACTCAAATATTTGAGTTAGTGTTGCTTCCATTGGCAGAGCTCCTCTTTTTGTCACATAAGAACAGAAAAATACTGACTCTGTCTGTGTGGGCTCCAGCATGGTACAGTTCCTTTCAGATTCCCATGATACATAAATCAGACAAGTCTGATGTAAGAAGAAATGTGATTCCTAAGGTTGTAAGAGCTCTGAGATAAACAGAGAAAAGCCTCATCAAAGAGAAAAATTTGGGCTTAAAATAATGAAAAACAGACCTTGAAAAGGGCATTTTTCATTACTTCTTTGAGACTGGAGCAGTTTTCTTTAACATTATTATTTTATTTTAATATTTTTTATTGTAATTATTCTATTTATTTATTTACACTATTTGTGAGCAAAGCAAAAGAACCCACATGCCCTTCTCCCACCTTTGAAGCACCCACCACATTTCTTTAAAACCACAAAAACCACACTTCAATTCAACATTCAGGTTTAAAATTTACAGGTTATCCTGACAAGTTATTTTGCAAATTAGTCCACATAAATGCCAGGAACATTTGGTGTTGCCTTCCATACATTTACAGATCCTTGCACTACCAAGTACAATTCCATCTACTTATTACTTACTTCTAGTGATTAAGTGGAAATAAACAAATACATATGGCATGTGGAGGAAAACATATCAACATTATATTAATAATTTTAGGTGTGAAATATACACTTGTTCATAACTGTCCAACACAGCAATTGATATTAAGTATCATTGCAGGAGAATATTATGGTACTGAAGACACTAATGAAACATGCATACTGACCATTCAAAACACACAGTAAAAATGCTAAACTTATAGACAATAATAACAAACAAATTCAGAAACTTGTAACCCACTCTGTGCCGGACACCAGCTTCTTTGCGATCAGTTTCCTCAACTTCCATGTTTTCTATACCAGAGTCCACATCAACTTGTGACACTGAACTTTTCTCACATTGTGAATCATCTACTTCCATTTGCGATGATGTGTCTGTGCTCTGTGAATCACTTTTTTGGGTGCCCAAAGGAGGAGGTGTTGCTGCAAGAGCATGTCCACAGTATTATCACAAATCACAAGGAAGTAAAATTCATGTAAAGTTCACTGGAACAGACTAAAATTTATTGTAATTCCACATACACTTCATTAGAATTTGCTAAGGATGAAGAACATGTTGCAACACAAAAACAACATTTGATGGAATTACAAAGATAAATGCACACAGTCTACTTATTTACAGGGTTTCAATACTCCACTCAGATACATAAACAAAATATAACAAGTACGTATCTACAGTGTTACAGCAAAAAGAACCATTTTTTATGTAACATTTAAAATCATCTCTTGCTTTCTGCTAAGAAAATGCAGAATTTTTATTTGAGATAAATTTTTGTACAAAGCAGGAAGGGTGCACTAACAGATACTATTTAAAGTGCTGCCTTAAATACTTTCATTCTGTGACTTAAAACTTTTAATGGGTGATGAAAGGCTATTGAATAACTTAATTTCTGTATAACAACAAAAATAACAATCACAATAATAATAATAACAATAGTGGTGGTAGTGGTAGTGGTGGTGGTGGTGGTAGTAGTAGTAGTAGTAGTAGTAGTGGCAGTATTAGTAACAACAACAACAACAACGATAATAACTTGGCACATGTAAACCATACTTGTGCCATGTCCTTATGCAGTGGGTATCTGAATCTGCTCAGTATTTTTCCATGTTGTCCACAATTAATGACAATACAGACTACAAGAATTCACTGGTTGGCAGATAAATATTAAACGTCCTCAATAACTCTCTATAGTAAACTTTCATTTTAGTGTCTATCATTACTCTAATAATTTTCTTGTGGATGTAAAATACCTGCCTGGTGTCTGCTAAAATCCCCCAAAAGATTACTCCATATGACTTGACAGAATGGAACTATGTGAAATAACCTATTTGTAAGCTTTACTGTATATTTTCATGACTAATGTGACTGTTCTCATCACAAGATACACAGAACTGAGCTTAGCACTATTTTCAACATGTGTTTTCCAGTATAAGTTATAGCCAACTTGTACACTACAACTGCAGTTTCTCCCACCACTCCAGTTCCTTTATTGCTATATCCTACATTCCCATTAATGTAAAGTGTTGTTGTTGGCACGATATTTCATGAAATTTGTTTTATCAGGATTTAACGTTAGTTTATTGGCTTTAAACTACCAATTTAAGTCAATAAAGACATAAAGATTCAAGTCTTCTGAGACAGTCCCTGCTGTTTGGTGAGCAGTTCCTCATGTTTCAAAGGAATGCAGTGCCTTATCATCAGAGTTACGAAGTCCAAAAACAGCAATCACACACCAACACCCCAAATAATCAATCAATCAAACAACCAACTGACCAGCCTATCAAAAGCTAACAAATGGTTAAGCCTTGTGCATGGCACAGGTTAACAACCCTTGGTTTCTTTGGCCATTCCGGCATACAAAATACATGCTAGGCTGTGATGCAGAAACCTTATAACTAGAATACAGATTGTGCTTACACTAAATGATTTCCTGTCTTGGCCTATGGCCTTGACATGGTCATGTGATGATCCTTATAAACTTGCTTGTTACCAACATACCAAGATGCATTTGTCACAATGTGAAGACATTCAGACCGTACCACCTACAGCTTCCCCATGTGGGTATGGGTAGCAGATCTTCAGAGAGTGCATACAGAGTCCATCATAGGATAAATGGGCTGTTCATAAAGCAGAACACCATTACTGACACGTAGGCCACTTTTGCCATCAAGAACATGAGATTATATGCCCCATCTCCAGACTACCTTCCTTCTGACATCAGTCAGCCAGTTCAGCTGCATATCAAGCATCACCCAAATATACCAAGCTGCAGTGAACCAATGTAATAAGGTCCCCAGAATAACTATGCTGGCTGGGGCTTTTGGGTGTGTCCTACAGCCTTAACAAAGAGATACCATGGTGCTGTATGAGGTGTTGATGGCAATTCTCCTGTCCCTCAGCCATGGCTCAAGGCTGCTGAGATATGTCTACAGGTAGTCAAAAACCAACGTGAGCTTGGGGAATGTGGCTACAGCAGCTATGTCTTCTGTCTAAGGAGCTAACTCAACATGGTGCAGTATTGGCATGTCATTCATGTACATGCTGAATAGGACAAGGGACACTACTACACCCTCAGCCACTCCAGTTTGCATTCTTCGAATGAGTTAATATGGCTGTCCAGCTACAGCTCCATGCTGTCTGTGATGGGAACCAAACTGCTGGTTATGCAACAGCTCATACTTTCTAACTTTGCATATGATCCTAGTGAGTACAATCTTCTTGAACAGTTGCTAGTCATGACAAACGAATCTGCTGGTCAACATAACGATGGCAATGTAGGGTCCATACACATTTTCAGCATGCAGATCATGTGAGCATGTTTCCATGCTAGTGGGAGATACCCCTGGCGAACAACGTTACACTCTTTCATGAGAAAGGTCACTGTATGCTAGAATATATGTTCCAGGACTGTAATCAGTATACCATTTGGGCCTGGGGCACTGTCAACCTTCATAACCCTGATGCCCTCTTGGATCTCAGTGTGGATGGTTAACTGGGGTTCATTTGCAGGAGGAAAAACGTGTGTTGAACATTGCCTCCTTAACCACCTCAGTAACTGCCAGCTCTAACAGGTCATTTACAAGCTCATACTGAGCCTCATGACCATCATCCAAGGTATCTGAAACTTCAGAGAGAAAATCCTCCAGGTTTAAGTAACAGAGGTGTCAGTGTTAGAACTTGCATCACCCACACTGTCATATTCTGTATCATATTCCTGCAAAGGTCAGTCTTCCACTCATTCAACTGACAAGTCACCAACATCTGGAGGCAGTTAATCTCAGCTTTCAGAGTTGGGTCCCTGGTGACTTCTGCAGGTATATTTCATCCTGAACATGAGCAGGCAAATAAAGCATTAGATGCACAGAAAAATATGGTGTATTATATAGGCAGTGGGCAAATAGTGGTGATGGTGACATGCACTGGGCATGGCCTAGGTGTACGGACTACAATGGGTATACACTTACATGAAGAGATGTACTGACTTGGAAATGGGGCATCACTGGATGATAATAAGCCAGGTGTGATGGGGTCAACTAGAGCAGCCCACACCACATAATACACTGCACCTATTAAAGATACCACATTCCCTCACATGGCTATTTTCTTGGACTGCTTGATCCTGAAGATGAAAGCACTACGATCATTTAAAACAGGAATGACTCACCCAATCACACAGTGTCATGTCCTAAAAGACGAATCTTTAGCAACACCATGAAAACCTCAATTTTGTAATGGAGACAACCATTACGCAGTTCTTAAAATGGCAAATTTCTGGATGTGAAATAACAATGGTACCATCATCCATACAGAGCACAGGTTTCAAGTGAGACTTATGGTTAAGGCTGATCACTGATACTGTGAAAGAACAGAGGAATAAGTAATGAACCCAGACAGACTCCACATTCATGTAACTCAACAACAAACCAATTTCGATGTTCAGCTGTGATGGGCCTGGTGCTGGAGGAGAATTTGGCAATCCAGCATTTGGAGAAGGAGGAGCTAACTGTCCAGATGATGAACTGACACTAATATCCAAGACCGCTAATCTTGCGAGTCTTCGGCGCCGAATCTATAATTGAATACAAAACACCTCCAAATATGTCAAGTAGTTTTTAAGACTGAATTAAATGACAAATTGATACACAAAATTTTAACGAACAACACATCTGAATACCACTAAGTATTCAAAAGGTTGACAGAAATCTGTTAAGTACTCTCTTTATTCACAAGTACTTGCAATTTAATAACTGCAATGACAAATTAAATTTGCAAATCACGTTGCCCTCCTAATCTGTGACACCTTTGTGTACTACAACTTTGCGCTGCATGGACAAATGTGATACAATTTGCAAAAGAATACGTGTATGTTACCTCTTCTTGGCTCAGTTCACTCATTGTAAGTCCCGACGAATACGCACACTTTTCGTTATAGAACTTCTAGTACTTCAAAATGTGAAATATGCAATACAAACGTACAAAACACTTTAACTTGTGTAGCAAACATACGTCAACTCACTGACCCCGAGCCAGCACTTGTTTGACGACTGCCTTGCTTCCACTCGACGTCATAAACACGGATCAAGTAAAATCATAAACCAGCTGTTTAATAGTGCAGCTTTCCAGTGTAGATGGTGTTCACGTTCACTTTCCTCGTCAGTGAGGCCAACTGCATTTGCAGGCGGAGTGTACTGTCATGGATGTGTAGTGTCATTGTGGTCTTTGTGCTGTTTACTGCAGGCCCTTTATCTCGTTTATCACATTCGTGTTGACTCTGTCGGACTTTTCCACCGGTTGTGGCACTCTCAGGTCGCAGTCTGTACTTTTTTTTTGGTATTAGAATGGTTCTCAACAACCGAAATTATCATATCTTTTTTTAATAACTTTTGCGATAAAAGTAAACAAAGAGTTGTAAGAATACTTTATACACACATTTCTACGGAAATTGAAAGTAGTCGTAAGTGGGATTAAAAAAAAGATTGGCCTGCGTATTAAAATTCGGTTTGTATACTATTACGTTGGTAAACAGGTACTCGGACGAACCTTCACTTTTAGCCAGGGTTATCGAGGTACGATCTGTGTATGTCTGTCCATCTGGTTATCAGAACCTGTAATTATCTAGATACGGGGAATTGCCGTACTACTGGCTACCGATAATAAGTTATGCTCCTTGTCCACGTAGGAGACAAGTCACGGGTCAAGTAGGCTGCGCTACGTTCGTTAGTCATAATTGGGAAGATGACTTCAGCTGTTGTTGAATTTGCATCGCTTGGTAAGGGCAATACACGTAGAAAAAGTATTTGTTGGGCATTAACACTTTTTAGTATCAAAATATTGTGTAATTTTTAGACGACGTTTGGTATATGTTGGGGTGACTGTGGCGAGGTCTGCACACAGCTGAGTATAAATTCCGCTGAAGTGTCAGGTTTCACGTACGTCAGTCAGTAAGTCTCAGAGCAACTTCAGAGTGCGATAATTATGTACATTTTATACTATCAGTCAGTAGACATATCTTGTCGACGATTCAAGTTGTGGGGTGTGGCGGGCGAGTACCCGACGTTTAGGAGCTTGTTGGTTTCATTCTTCACGGCCCTGCAGTTATTCGAATTCCGTTGTGAGAACCTCCAATCTCGCACCTGTTAGTTACCACCCAGTGCCACTGAATCTTGGCTTAGTAATAGTAAACTCGTCACGTTGACAGAGTGCAAGACAAAATCACACATAAGCTTAGCTAATAACTTCTTTGTAAATGTAGCAAAGTGCAGACACTTGGAAATGACACAAATCAAAGCTACATGCATAAATGCCAGCTACCGTTTGGTCCATTAATAATCATCAAAACCTTTTGTCATTTTGTTTGCTGCCTACATAACACAAATATTAAAATACACAAAATGATAATTTTACCTGTTTTGTATGGATGGGAAGCTTGGTACCACATTAAGGGAAGCACATGCACTGAGGGTGTTTTTAGAACAGGTTGCTGGAGATATTTGGGCATGCAAGGGACAATGTAACAAGACGGAGAAGATTCTGTAATGAGGAGATTTATGATTTGTACTCATGAAACATTAGTATGGCAATAAAATGATGAGATGGGCTGATCGTGTGGCATCATGTATGGGAGGGAAATGTGTGCAAGATTTTGGCAAGGAAATTGTAAGGAAAGAGACAACTTTGAAGACTTAGGCATAGATATGAGGGTAATATTAAAATGGATTTTAAAATAAATAGGATGGGTTTGGACTGGGTTCATCTGACTTATTACAGGGACAAGTGGTAGGCTCTTGTATCCTAGGGAACCTTTGGGTTCCATAAATTGTTGGGAATTGCTTGTCTTAGCTTATGAACTATTACCTTTTCAATGGTTTTTTTCCAAGGAATTAGTAGCTGCAAGAAAACCCAATAGTTACACATTTTCACCATATTGTGAAGGCATACTCACCTATACAGCACTAGTCGCACTACTATAATAGTTTTGTGTGTTTGTGTTTTTTTAAGATCAGGCCACTCAAGACATTATTAGAGAAGGAGTGTCAGCTCGAGAATCTGCATATTGTCCATACAGCAATTTTAAGGTTGGAGCAGCTCTCCTGTGCAGTGATGGCACAGTGTTTACAGGGTGCAATGTAGAAAATATATCTTTTGGGATGACAATATGTGCTGAGCAAACAGCTATTGTGAAAGCTGTTAGTTCAGGAAAGAAGAGTTACAAAGCAATTGTTGTATCAGGTTGTAGTGGAGACAAATTTCTCCCTCCATGTGGTGCTTGTCGCCAGTTTATTGCAGAATTTGGAATGGAAGTTGACATTTATCTTGCAAAACCTGATGATTTATCCAAAGTACTCAAAACTTCAATCAAAGACCTTATGCCCTTGAATTTTTCATCTTTTGAATGACATATACTCATGTACATGTCACATAATAACTGGTATACTTTTTATTCAGTTATTCCTAAAATTGTAGGTCTATAATATTAAACTGTACCATTCTTATGATAATCAGATTTGCCATCATTTTGCCCTATGTAATTCAGTTTTAATACTAAAGAGGGTATGTTCTGTTTTAAAAATATTCTTCAAATTGAACATGTAGTATTTGAATAAAGGTTGACCAACTAGATGACACTTGCTTTATTACATATTGCTCAACATGTTTCAGACGTTAATACGTCCATCTTCAGGAGCTAGCGAGTACCTGTTGTGTTGTGTAGGCTGACTTGAGGCGTGCTGGTGTTATGTAGTGGGATTGTCTGTTGGTGATGTGGTATCCGAGTGTAGTGGTTCAGCCTACACTTGGATACCACATCACCAACAGACAATCCCGCTACATAACACCAGCACGCCTCAAGTCAGCCTACACAACACAACAAGTACTCGCTAGCTCCTGAAGATGGACGTA
>Ga0131853_10020390_pt1 | contig 12038 bp, 10 predicted proteins | sample TergutLab28metaG_FD_92764 | JGI IMG/M metagenome (GOLD analysis project Ga0131853, IMG submission 92764) | Labiotermes labralis P1 segment gut microbial communities from Petit-Saut dam, French Guiana - Lab288 P1 (version 2) (version 2) | ecosystem: Host-associated > Arthropoda: Insects >...
ATAGAAAAGTCGTGGGCTAACATGAAGCGCAGGCTTCGCGACACCTTGCCATCTTTTCATTCTGTCAGTGCCGCTGTGTATGATTACTTTTCGGTTGCTAGTTCTTGAGTTAAATGACTATACACCGATAATAAGGGCTATATAAAAGTAGAAATAGTGTAATACCCTTGGGAATAGGTGGTACTATGAAATGCAAAAAGTGCAAAAGCAATACTAAATTAGGATGCAGACTATTTGCACTTGGACTCATCCTTCTTATGTATACCGCCTGTGCCCAGACAACGGCAACAGCGCCGCAAGCCCACGTTGAGATCACCCCTAAAAAAGTATACGCCCCGATTAGCGCTTCAATCCGCTTTGATGGCATAGCTTACCTTAACGCTGCCGAAGCTCCCGATAAGCTTTTGCAATGGACGGTGCACGGCGATCCAACCTTTGTAAGCGGTACGCCAACTAGCTCACGAACACCGTTCATGTACAACGTACAGGATGTTTCAGTCGATAGCCTGCGGGTAACCGCACGCATGGTTGGTAATTCCGATGCGGTAAGCGAAGCGGAAGTGTCTATTGTTCCTGCAGTAAAGCTTGAGGTGGCAAGTATTGCAATCGAGTTTATTGAGGGGGAAGGTTTACTGCCCATTGAAGGCGATCCCTTTAAGGCAAGGGCAAGGCGCGGAAGCAATGTCCGCATAAAGGCAACGGTCAAGTGGATGCAAAATGGAAAGAAGACTTCCGAACCTGAAACAGGGGATGATTTCTCGGCGCTCCTTAATCCTCAGTTGGTGGTCTGGGAGCTTGTGGATGCCGAGAAAAAAGGAAGAGACACTTTTTGCGATCCGGCTGTAAAGATGATCCTGATGCCAGAAACCATGCAACGCTTACCCTAAGTCCTGACCTTGCTTCGGAAACAACCCTTACCATTCGTGTAAGATCAAGCCTTAAAGCTGGTAAAGACACGACAGCAGAAATTGTTATTATCCCTGCCATTACAATGGTACGCATAGTAAACGCACCCGACAGCACTGTTCGAAGGAGTGATGATAATTTCTGGCACGAACCTTTTACCGCATACGTGGAAAGTGAGACTGAGAAAAACCCTAAGGTCAGATGGAGCATCGACGATGTCGTGATCCAGGGGCAAACGCAATACGCGCGTGCAATAATTGTCCCTGATCCAAAAAACTCCACCATCGCCTGCCTTAAAGTGCCGCGAAACGAAAATGGAAGCGGTATACGTCTGACAGGCGACTTGCAGGATGCAAGAAATACCCTTATCATCCGCGCCACTTCAGTTGAGGATCCTTCGATGTTTGATACAAGGGAAATTATTATTGCCGGAATGTTTTTTCCCGGTACCTTCCAAGAGGTGATGGTTGGTCTTGCTCATGTTCTTGCCCTTACCTGGGATTGGAAGTTGTATGCCTGGGGCGGCAATGCGTATGGTCAGCTTGGAGACGGCTCAACGAACCCAAGCTTGATCCCCAGCCACATCGATATAAAGGATCCCAATAATCCTGCGCGTTCCCTTGAGGAACTGATATAGCGCCTGCTTCTTATCGCAGTGCGGCAATAACTACAGACGGCAGACTTTGGACATGGGGCAGCGATATTGATCAAGCCAATAAACTTGGGCACAATGGTTCATCCGGCGCATTAGGGCATGATCCTGTACCGGCATACATTGATAAACCCACACAAGTTGAAAGAACAAATCCCCATGTTGCATCAGCGGTATGGAATAAGGTATCGGCAGGCAGCAATCATATGCTTGGGATACAGTCAGATGGAACGCTGTGGTCATGGGGTGGTAGCAACGTTGATAACGGTCAAGTTTCTTCCCAAACCAGCCGTATTCCCCGGCGGATTGAAGGGCAGGAAGGGGCGACGCATATCGTTGCTGGGTACTATGTTTCGATGGTCATTAACGCAGATAAGGAGCTTTCTGCGTTTGGTTCAAACCAGCTTGGGCTGCTTGGTAATGGTTCTATCAATAGTACCTCATCTCCTGTGTCAATTGCCTATGATAATGAGGAAAACCTCAAACAGTGGAAGTCCGTATCCGTTGGGCATGAATTTGCCATTGCCCTTGATGCTGATAATCGAGCATACACCTGGGGTTACAGCAAAAGTGGAAGCTTAGGCACTGGTACATTGGATCGTGTTTATTTTCCCACGGCAATACTTCCAAGTTCTGGCAATACAACGTGGAATTTAATAGTGGTAAATATGGATGCTGCCCATGTTATCGCCATTGACTCCAGGGGATATTTGCACGGCTGGGGCGCAAATGACAAAGATCAGCTCGGTATGTCTGGAGCTGCTAATCAGCTTGCACCGATAAAACTTACGGCAAAGGGAATTGATGGAATACGCTACATTTCCGCCAGTTCTGGGCTTGGTTTCAGTGTTGCCGTTCGGGAAGATGGTACGTTATGGGCATGGGGTGATAATACAGAAGGGCAGCTTGGCATTGGTATAAAAGGCAGTACGTACTCCAAACCACAGGAAGTAGATATGTCGAAGGTAACCAGCCGAAGAGCTTCTCCTTAGAAATTTCACTTGCATTTATTTTCTCTCTGTGTAATAATAACAATTATCATTAGCACTTTAGAGGTTGCGCGTATGATCGAAAGGCGATACAGCAAGAAACGAGACGCAATGCTTGAACTCATCCGATCTTCACGTATACATCCGTCCGCTTTGTGGGTATACCAGCAGTTGAAGCCTGAGTTTCAGGACCTTTCGCTTGGGACGGTGTACCGTAACCTTAAAGTGCTTATTGCAGAGGGCAAACTTGCCTCAGCGGGAGTGGTACACGGCGAGGAACGCTTTGACGGCGAACCTTCCCCGCATCCACATGCTGTATGCAAGCGTTGCGGCAGGATACACGACCTGGCGTCCCCTGTTGTCGATACGTTTGCAGGTAGCTGTAAGCTTTCAAATGCCCTTACAGGCTTTGTGATTGACAGCAGGAATACCGTGTTTTACGGTTTGTGTACTGAATGTGAGAAAACTACGACCCTAGGTCGTTAGAAAAATTTGTTGTTAAGGGAGAAAACCATGAAGAAATGGATTTGTACAGTTTGCGGTTATGTTCACGAAGGAACGGAAGCTCCGGAGAAGTGCCCACCCTGCGGCGCGCCTAAGTCAAAGTTCAAAGAGCAGGGCGGAAGCGGCATGACCTTTGCCGATGAGCACAGAATTGGTGTTGCAAAAGGTGTGGATGCCGAGATCCTTGAGGGTCTTAAGATGAATTTCACCGCCGAATGCACCGAAGTCGGTATGTATCTGGCAATGAGCCGCCAGGCAGATCGGGAAGGCTATGCCGAAGTTGCCGAAGCCTACAAGAGAATTGCGTTTGAGGAAGCTGATCACGCTGCACGCTTTGCCGAGATGCTTGGCGATGTTGTCGATGTGTCAACCAAGAAGAACCTTGAAATGCGCGTAGCCGCCGAACAGGGCGCTTGCGAAGGTAAGAAAGCTCTTGCAACCAAGGCAAAGCAGCTTAACCTCGATGCCATTCATGACACCGTACACGAGATGTGCAAAGACGAAGCCCGCCACGGAATGGCGTTCTACGGTCTTTTGAACAGGTACTTTAAGTAAGAGCATTTGCGCTGCGGTAAACGCGCTTATCAAGCGGAGCGGAACGAAACGTGTTCCCTCCGCTTTTTTATTGCCTGCCCTGAAATTTCGTTCCTGCCTCCTGTTAATCTTTCACCGCTCCTTATAGATCTTCCATTGATTTCCATCGATCTTCCAGCGATCCTCTATTGAGTAAAGCGCCAAACCCCTGCATAATCATCCTATTAGTCATAGTAGGAGCGGACACAATGTCTGAAACTGTTTACAAGCGTCCCACGTGGGATGAATACTTTATGGAAGTGTGCGATGCCATTTCCAAGCGTGCAACCTGCGATCGCGGACGTTCCGGCTGTGTTATTGCGCGGGATCACCAGATTCTGGTAACTGGTTACGTTGGAGCGCCAGCGGGACTTCCCCATTGTGATGATGTTGGGCACCAGTTTAAGCGGATGCTCCACGAAGATGATGCTGTTACAATCCACTGTGTCAGAACTGTCCATGCAGAGCAAAACGCCATCTGTCAGGCGGCAAAGCTTGGCGTTCCTCTTGAAGGGGCAACTCTGTACTGCCGCATGACGCCGTGCCGAACCTGTGCAATGCTCATCATCAACTGCGGTATTGTCCGGGTTGTCTGTCAGCGCCGCTATCATGATGCCGGAGATTCGGAAGCGATGTTCAAAACGGTGGGCATCAATCTGGAATACGTCCACAACGAAACCCAGAAGTACGATCAGCAATAGCATCTTTAGCGTATCCAGATTTGCCTGAAGGGGGTTTATGTGGAGTATCGAAAGTTTTGGCAGCCCGCTCTTTCTCTTATCCTTGTTCTCGGCGCGGTCATGCTTATCTTTTTTACGGTTGCTGTTGTCCTTCTGTACCAAAGCGGCGGATCACCTGGCAATGTTACAATCATTGCCATTGGTCTTGGGATCATTCTTATGCTGCTTGGATCAGGAGGAATGACGGTTCTTTTGTATTGGGGAAAACGCACCGAGAACCGCCTTACCTTTCTGGAAGAGCTTACCCTTCCCCTTGCGAAAAAGAATTATCCTGAGCTTGCGGTGCTATCCCTTACCGCACAGGGTACTGAAGATGTGGAAGCCTATGCCGAGCTTCAAAAGTCGCTGCGTGATCTAGGACTCTTTATCCAGAGTTTCAAAACTCATGCCTTGGGTATTGTTGAAGTAGACGCGCTTTTCAGCAAGGCAGTTTCTGCCCTTGGAAATGAGGGGCGCGAAACGGCAAAGGGCGCGGTATCAGGAATTGCAGAAGTTCTGAAGGAGCTTGAGAGCTCCCTTGATCAGGCGGAAGCTGCCGTGCGCGAGATAGCGGATGTTTGCACTTCAGACGCTGGTAGAAATCATCCTGTTAAGGTTTTTGTAAATGAAGGGCAGCCTCGATTTGAACACGCTTGGCAATCTGAACAAGCGGCGCAATCTAAGCATCCTGAGCAGTTGATGGTGAAACTCCTTGGTGAAAGCAGTGAGTTACTGGGCAAGCTTAAGACTCAAATTGATAATGGGCAAGATCAATCGCAGACAACGTACGTTACGATTAAAGCGGCTTCGAAGGAGCTGGACAAGATCATTGAGATGGCGGACGTGATCAACAAGATCGCAGAAAAAAGCAATATCCTTTCGATGAATGCGGCAATCGAGAGCGCCCATGCAGGAGCTTCCGGTTCAGGCTTTGCCGTTGTTGCCGATGAGATTCGCAAGCTTGCTGATTCAACCAGCGAGAATGCCAATAGCATCCAGACAGTTCTCCGTTCGATAACACAGCAAATCCACGACGCCTTAAAGGCAAGCCAAACTTCGTCAGAAGCTTTTGGTACACTTAACACCGCCGTTGAAAACTTTGCCCAAAGTCTTGACGCTGCCGGGAAGTCTGCCGAAAAAACACTGTACGATACGCAGAGCTCTATATCTTCGCATTCCGAAGCTGCTGGCGCACCGATATTATCCGATACCGTTCCAAAAAATCTCAAGGCGCTGCTTCAGGATGTCCGCAGCCTTTGTGCCAAGGTAAAGACCGCAGATGAGGGGCAGCGGAAGGACAGCGTACAGTTTCGCCGTGATCTTGAAGTGTCATTAGCAACATTCTCCGACTACCTTAAAGAAGCGGAAGCGCTGGAGCACGTGCTTTCAGGAAATAATGCAAAGTCTGTAACGCCATATACGGAAGCTGCCGACTTTGCCAGCGAAACCACGGCGCGTACATTGCCAACGGAAAAAGATCACCTTGAAAGTGCCGATACGAAAATTGATCCCAGTGATCCTGTTGTTGATCGTGGTAATAGCAAGCATCTTTGCAACGATCGTATTGATACTATTCATCTTGCAAAGGATCAGGTTATCAGGGATACCGTTACCAAGGATAATGGTGCGAATGAGCACCTTGATAAAGATCATGCTGCAAGCAATTCTGTTGATAAAGGGCAAGCTGCCGCCGTTCAGGATGACAATTCCTGGCGCAAGGATGTTGCCGTTAAAACGCCGCCAAGAACGGTGTACTAAGATCGATTAGCGACGCTGAGGTTGCAGTTTCGCCGACTTATACAATAAGATGCACGGCTTCTGAAAGATCCTTGCAGGTATGCCACACCGTTGCAAGAACGGCTTGCGGCGGTTTAACCATGTCTTCCACAAAAATGGAGCGGATTCCTGCGGTGGCAAGTCCGGCAAGTCCCGCAGGCGAGTCCTCAAAGCCGATACAGCGGACTGGATCTTTTTTAAGACGCTCTGCCGCAAGCAAAAAAATATCCGGGGCGGGTTTTCCGTTGGCAACTTCATCGCCTGTGGCAAGTACCTGAAACCGATCGAGGATGCCTGCTTTTTCGAGCTTCCACAGTGCTTTTTTACGGCGGGTAGATGTTGCCACGGCAAGGGGAATTCCTAAGCGCGCCAGGTGATCTAGCAGCACAAGAAGCCCTGGACGATGCGGAACACCGGCTTCAAATTTCTGTTCGATAAGCTCATCAAGTTTCGCGGTAATAGCATCGTAGGGAAAATCCGCGCCGTATTCCTGTAAAAAAAGAGCCCGGACATCCGGTCCGCTTATGCCAATAGCGCGCTGCACTGTTCCAGGGGAAATATCCCAGCCAAACGTCTTTGCCACCAATGACCACAGGGGAAGGTACGGACGTTCCGTGTCAAGCATAAGACCATCCATATCAAAAATAGCGCCATCAGGATGAAATGCAATAGGATTACTCATTAGTATTATGATTAACGGCAATAAAGCTTTTGTCAATAGCGATCATTACGTGAAGTCAGCTGGATTTGGCTGCGCTCGTGATTAAAGGGAGTTCTCTGTTAACACGGGAAGCACGTGCAGGCATTTTGGCGGGAAGTACGAGTAGCAGTCATCTCTATTACCAGATTTGCTGCTTGCTAGCATAGGTAAAGTATACAATGCTTGTGGTGCTTTTTTAAGCTTGGAGTGTGGAAGCCTAGACTTCTTTGCATGTATTACATTCTCAACATGGCTTTTTGTATCCTGTTAAATAATCCCCTTGTACATCGATACTAAACATGATATTCTTCCAGAAGCAGGAAGATACTATTACGGAAGTAGTAAGTATCTTGTAGATGGGCATACAAACTTAAAGCTATGCTAAAAGGGGTGTTTCTTATGCTAACTGGTATTAAGGATAAATCCAACTTCCCCCGATAAATTCTTACTTTCCTCTATAATTTTATAGTATCTCCTGCCTAATGATTGACTTTTATTTTTTGGAGGCATTATGAAGATTGGTTTTAGAATTACGTTACTCATGGTTATCATGAGCTTAGTCAGCATTGGTGTTCTTGGCGTTGTCCTTATTAATAGTTCGTGGAAGAATGCATCCCAGCTCTCAAAAGACTTTACCCTAGCAACAGGGCAGTACATGGTATCAGAATTGCAAAGCCTGCTTGACATTAAATGGCAAACCGTCAGTGCATCCAGTATTGCGTTGGAGCAGGTTGGAACGTTAGCACCTGAAAATCGGCGCTCGTTTGTTATCAAGGTGTTAGAAGGAATGATTGAGAATGATACGCAGCTCGTTGGTGCTTGGACTGCTTGGGAGTACGGTGCTTTAGGTAACAACGATCAAGCGTATATTGGCACACCAGGCGTTGATGAGACAGGACGTTTTATTCCCTTTGTGTTCCGTAATGCCGCAGGCGGCACAAGTATCGATCTTTTAGAAGACCTTGAGACCAGTGATTACAATCTTGAACCCCGCAGGCGAAACCGACAGATTATCACAAATCCTTACGTGTATAGGGTTGGAAATACTCAGTTAAACCTTGCAAGTATTGCTGTTCCCATTCACAATAGCAGAAACCAGATTATAGCTGTTATTGGTATTGACCTGGATTTGGCGTACCTCGATAACATCGTACAAACAGCTACCCACTTGGGTGCATGGGGAGAGGGTTCATCGACGGTAAGTTCTGCTTTTAGTAACGATGGTACCGTTATTTCCCATTTTATTCGGGACAATATTGGGAAAAATATGCGCGAAACGGAAGCAGCTATCGTAGGTTCTTACGTAAACGACCTGGTACAGGCGGTTCAATCAGGTAGAGATTTATTTCTGGACGTAAAATTCGGTAACCAATCCGTTTGGGGCTTAGTTATACCCGTTACCATAGCGGATTTCCCTGACAAATGGTCAATTGCCATTGCGCGCCCTTTAAGCGAGGTTCATGCTAAAACGTACGAGATGATTTGGTTCTCCGTTATCCTGTGTGTGGTAATTCTTGCCGTTATCATTGGGGCTGCAATATGGATGTCACGCAGTATTGCCTTGCCCATTAGGAAAATGGCAAGCACCTTAAAAGATATTGCCACAGGCGAAGGCGATTTGACGGTAAGTCTGCCCGATACAAGCCGTGATGAAATTGGCGAAGCTTCCCGGTTCTTTAATCAGACAATCGCCAAGATCAGGGCGCTTGTTGTCTCGATCAAGGAGCAGGCGGGTTCACTTTCCGACATCGGCAACGATCTTGCCAGCAATATGACGGAAACGGCTTCTGCAATGAATGAGATCGCCGCAAACCTGCAAAGTATCAAGGGACGAGTGATGAACCAGAGCGCAAGCGTTGTAGAAAGCAGTGCCACAATGGAGCAGGTTACGGTGAATATTGATAAGCTCGGTGGTTTTGTTGATACGCAAACGGAGGCTGTTATGCAATCATCTTCGGCAATCGAAGAAATGCTTGCCAATATCCAGTCAGTTACAACTACGCTGCAAAAGAATTCCAAGGAAGTGCTTGATCTGCAGGGTGCATCGGAAAGCGGGCGATCGAGTTTACAGGAAGTTGCCACCGACATTCAGGAGATTTCCCGCGAGTCCGAAGGCTTGCTGGAGATCAACACCGTCATGGAAAACATTGCCAGCCAGACGAATCTGCTTTCAATGAACGCTGCCATCGAAGCGGCACACGCAGGCGAAGCAGGCAAGGGATTTGCCGTTGTCGCCGATGAAATCAGGAAGCTTGCCGAAAGCTCAAGCGAGCAGTCAAAAACCATCGGTGTCGTGCTTCGCAAGATCAAGGAATCGATTGACAAGATCACCCGATCAACTGATAGCGTCATCCGCGACTTTGAAGCAATCGACTCAGGAGTAAAATCCGTTGCCCGCCAGGGTGAAGAAATCCGCGGCGCAATGGAAGAACAAAGCGAAGGAAGCCAGCAGGTTTTACAGGCTTCCGGGCAGGTAAGCGAAATTACCCGGCAGGTAAAAGGCGGATCGATGGAGATGCTTGAGGGCAGCAAGGAAGTAATTCAAGAAAGCAAGAACCTTGAAATCGTAACGCAGGAGATCACCAACGGCATCAACGAGATGGCATCCGGGGCGGAACAGGTGAACAAGGCAATCAACAATGTCAATGAGCTGAGCGGCAAGAACCGCGAGAATATCAGTGATCTGGTGAGATCTGTATCGCAGTTCAAAGTGTAGGGAGTTTAGGCGTAGCCTGAACTCCACAGTTGCTATTGCGGATAGCAATAGCAACTGCACGGGTATTGCGGTGTGGCTTAACTGTAAGTAGCATTGGATTTCTGTAATTGCAGGGGGATATCCATGAGAGCAGGTTTAACTGTGCTGGATCATCCTGTATGGACTTAAGCTTACGGAACGGACATTGTACGATATTGCTGCGTACGTGCTCGTATAGTAGGCATATTTTCCCATCCCTTACTAATTCTCCATAACAGGTATATCAAGTGATTATTTCAAGGTGTTGTTGTTTGCGTTAATCCCCCTTGCGGCGAAGATACAGGAGCAGCGGGAGATGATCGCTTAAGCCCTTTCCGGTGCGGGGAACGTAGCTGTTGGGGATGTTCGTTGTTGTTCTTACGAAGGGATGGTAGTTTAAGACAGAGAACCCTTCGTATTGCCAACGGGAGTTGCCAACTTTATCGGGAGCATCGCTACCATCACTAAAGAAGTCTGGGGATAGAAGGAAGTGATCGATTGTTTCCCAGTTGTCTTTATAGTAGTACGAGCCTACGTGCACATCCTCAAACCAAGGGGAGTAAAGCGGGAGAATGCTATCGCCATAGCTTTCGTTAAACGATAATGCACGCGGCGGCTTTTCCCCGGACAGGACAAGGAAGTCCTGCACCCTGCCCTGCGCACGCCGCGCCGCATCAGGATCATCAATCAGCAGGGCAGGAAAAAGCTCCCCTTGACTTCGGTAAAACTCATCGTGGTTCTCGTTCAGATCGCCCATAACGATCACGGGGATTTCTGGCTCGCTTGCTTGAAGCTCGCCAAGCCTCCGCTGTACCACACGGGAAGCTGCCCTTCGTAACGGCGTTGTAGCTTCCGCCCCTCCCACTTTTGACTTCCAGTGGCACACGAGAAACACCAGCTCTTGTCCTCGAACTTCAATACGTACCTCAAGGATAGGTCGTGGAATCGTTGCGTTTTCAATCGTGATGGAATGAGCGCGTACATCGAGCAGAGGAAAGCGGCTTAGAACGCCAAGCCCCAAGGGCGCACCGCTGGCATTGGCAAAAGCCGCCCAAAGGTATCCGTACTTTGAAAGCTCCCCTTGGGCAAGATCTTCAAGTGCGCTTGCACGTTCCAGCTCCACCAAACCAAGTACCGCAGGAGCTGGAGTCGTTTCGCCAGAGCGCAGCGCAGATGCAGAGATGCTCGTATCAGGCTGGAACATCTGCACGATTGCCCGGGACAAGGCGGTAATTCGCCCTTGGTACTTTTCGGCAGTCCAGTCCGCACTGCTGCGGTATTCACGGTACTCAGTGCCGTCTTCCTCTCCATCAAAAAGGGATTGGACATTCCACACTGCAATGGTAAGGAGATCAGCTTTACTGTCTTTGGCATTAAAAGCATTCGCGCCGCATCCTGCCAAGACAAGCACCAATGCGGCGAGAAGGCAAATCCTCATCCGTAGAAGCTGGGGAAAATTCCCCTTTGTGTATAAGGTTTTCATACGTTGATACTGCGCAGAAATGCACGGCGCTTCAAAAACACCTTGAACGATATGACAAATATACTGGACTTGTTCGACAACTCGGTCGAACCGAAGGTTCGCGTTGTCTCACAAATCCTGCAAAATACTGCGTATTTTGCTGTTTCATGAGGAAGTTGTTCGGAAAATTGAAGTTTCCGAACAACTCTATTATACTAAACATACGCAGTATGAAAAAACACAAATACCCTTGGGCGCTGGTTCTTTCTGGAGGAGGCGCAAAAGGCTTGGCTCATATCGGGGTTCTTACAGCGCTGGATGCAGCGGGTTTTCCAAAACCTGCGCTTGTTACCGGCACATCGATGGGGGCGATTATTGGCGGGCTATATGCTTGCGGAATGCGCCCCGCCGAACTTGCCCGCTTTGCCCTTGATGAGTTTAACATTGCCGACTACCTTGACAGCTTTGTCTTTAAGATCAACGGGCGCGTCGGCACGATGTTTCGCACTGGGCAGATTCTTGCAAGCCTTGCAACCAGCCCCGGACTTGATTCGGGGGATCGCGTTCTGAAACTTCTGGAGCGGCTAACACGGGGAAAAAGCTTTGACCAGACGGATATAGCGTTTCGCTGCAATGCCCTTGATCTCTTAAGCGGCAAGGAAGTTGTGTTTCAATCGGGATCGGTTGCCAAGGCGATTCGCGCATCAATGTCGTTTCCAGTTTTCTTTGCACCTTTTATCCACCAGGGAATGTGCCTTGTCGATGGCGGGCTGCTTGACAACATGCCAGTAGCCATTGCCCGCAAAGAAGGCTTCAGGCGCGTCCTTGCCGTCGATGTCAACCGTTTTACGCTGCAGCAGTTTAAGGACTTTAAGAACGGTCCGCAAATACTGTTCCGCTGTATCGAGTGCGCCCTTAACGCCACCGAGGAAAAAAAGCTCCCCGCCGATCTTACGCTCAATGTTACCAATGACACAACGCCCTTTTCATTTCACAAAAAGCGGGAACACATCGCACTGGGAG
>Ga0131853_10020391_pt1 | contig 12038 bp, 5 predicted proteins | sample TergutLab28metaG_FD_92764 | JGI IMG/M metagenome (GOLD analysis project Ga0131853, IMG submission 92764) | Labiotermes labralis P1 segment gut microbial communities from Petit-Saut dam, French Guiana - Lab288 P1 (version 2) (version 2) | ecosystem: Host-associated > Arthropoda: Insects >...
CCGCACATCGTGGCGACGTGCCGGGAAACCAACGGCGCCCAGCTTCCCTATTACATCGCCCTGCACTACTGGATGGCCGTCTTCGGATCCTCGGTCCTGTCGCTGCGGCTGCTGTCGGTGCTGACCATGGCGGCAGCGGCGGTGTTCGTGACACTGGCGGCCCGGGAACTGGCGGGGGCGCGGGCGGCGCTGGCGTCCGGGCTGGTGTTCGCGGTGGTGCCCAGCGTTTCGCGGTTCGCGCAGGAGGTCCGGTTCTACGCTCCGGCCCTGATGGCGACCGCGCTGGCGACCTGGCTGCTGGCCCGGGCGCTGGACCGCCCGTCCTCGTGGAGCCGCTGGGCCGGGTACGCGGCCGCCATGGCCGCGCTGGGCTACCTCAACCTGGCGGCGATGGCCATTCTGGCCGGCCACGCGGTCTGGGCCGTGCTCCGCTGGCGGGAAGACCGGGACCGGCGGCTGGCGGCGCGGTTCGCGCTCGCCGTGCTCGCGAGCGTGGCCGTCTGCACACCCATGATCATGCTGGGTTCCGGGCAGGCGGCGTTCCAGCTGTCCTGGGTGCCGAAGCCCAGTCTCGACCCGGTAGTGCTGTGGAAGTTCGCCGCCAACCTGTTCTACTCCGGCACTGTGGCGGCGGCTGTCCTGGTGCTGGCCGCGCTGGCCTGGGCGTTCCGGCCGCGGATCCTGGCCGGGTACGTCACGGCCGTCGCGCTGGTGCCGCTGGCGGCGGTCGCCGTTCTGTCCGAGGGAAGCGTCTCCTACTTCTACCCCCGGTACGTGCTGTTCGCGCTGGTTCCCCTGGCGATCGGTGCCGGAGTCACGATCACCGGAATCAGCCGTCTTGGCGTCATGAGCCGCAGGCCCGCCGCGGGCGGCGTCCTCGCGGCGGTCGTCGTCGCGGCGGTCGCCCTGGCCGGCGCCCACGATCAGGCGATGATCCGCGAGCCCGTCGCCCACAACTGGCCCGGATACCCGAACCAAGTGGTCTACGGTGCCTTCGCCTACCCGCGGCTGGCCCGGATCGTCGGCGAGAACGCCCGGCCGGGTGACGGGATCGCCTACCCGAGCAGCATCAAGTACCGGTTCGCGCAGCCGAACGTGGGCATCGACTACTACATCGGTTCCTACCTCAGGCCCGGAGTACACGAGCCCCGGCTGGTGTTCGCCAGCCGGTCGGCCGTACGGGCAAACCGGCTGTACTACGATCCCTGCGGTGAGGTCCGCTGCCTCGGAAACCCGGCGCGGGTGTGGCTCGCCGCTTCGCGGACGCCGTGGCCGGATCCCCTCTCGATCTATCCGGCCGCCGAGGAGAAGATCCTCCGCCAGCGTTACACGATCGCCCGCGAGTGGCAGGTCGGCGACATGGTGGTCCTCCTGCTCGATCGCCGGTGACGGGCTAGGGGACGGAGATGTCCGGGGCGGGGATCCGGCTGCGGATCTGGGTGCGGACGTCCTCGACGACTTCGCCGGGGTCGAGGTCGAGTTCCCGCTGGATGGCGCCGCGGGCGGCTTCGTACGTGCGCTTGGCGGCGGGACGGCTGCCCGCCCGGTACTGGGCCAGCATCAGCAGGGCCCAGAAGATCTCCTCCTCCGGGTGCCGCCGGGTCAGGTCCTCCAACTCGGGGATGACCGACTCGTGACGGCCCAGGTGCAGGTCGGCCCGGATCCGGTCTCTGAGCGCTTGCAGTCGCAGGCCCTCAAGGTAGGAAGCCCACTCGGTCTCGAGGAACGGAGAGTCGATGTCCGCGAAAGGACGCCGACGGTACATCCGAAGGGCCTGGCCCGCGGTCTCGGATACCTGGCGCCACTGGCCCGCCTCGGCGGACCGCCGACTCTGGGTACACAGCCGGACGAAGCACAGGACGTCCACCTGGTCGGAGTCGATGTCCAGCCAGTAGCCGACTCCGGGCTGGTTTCCGATGCGCAGGCCGAACCGGGCCTCCAGTCGCGCCACGCAGGCCTGCAGCGCCTTCTTCGGGTCCTTCGACGTCTGGGCGAGCCCCGCCGCCTCGATCAGCGTCTCGTAGGAGACGACAACCCCGACGTTCAGCGCCAGCGCGGCGAGAATCTTGCGCCACGCCGGCGACCGGACCACCCACGGCCTGCCGTCCACCAGGAGCGGCCCGAGCAGCCCGATCCGTACCTCGGCAGTCCCCGTCACCCCGTCACCCCGTCGTCACACCGTTGAACTACGTAAATGTCTGTCGAGGCCCCAAACTATGACAGAACATTATTGGACGTAATTGATAGGAAATACTCAGCAACTTCCAAAGATATTAACCGGTGCGTACGAGCGCTGCAACGGAATGTCGAGTCATTAGGTCCCAGGGGGCCGCAGTCGGCTGAGGCCGCTTATGACACACGCGCCCCGACGAGGAGAAACTCGCCGGGGCGCGTGTCATCGAACAGGCGATGTCAGTTCTCGGGCAGGAGGTACTGCCAGGCGGTGGCGGTTCCGCCGTTCCAGCCGTCTCCCTTGACCGGCAGGTAGTGGGCCTGGACCCGGTAGTGATAGCCCGGATCGGCGTTGGTGAGGCCGAGGTACCCGGACAGCTTGCTGGCCGAGTTCAGCGGCACGCACGAGGTCTTCATGTTCGCGTGCCAGGTGCCGTTGTAGAGTTCCTGGACCTGGAACCAGACGCACTGGTGAGCCTTGTCCGGGGCGACCGTCAGGTCGACGTCGATGTCGCTGGCCTTGTGGAACTCGCGGTAAGTTTCCCCGCCCGCCTGGGTCGTGCCGTACCAGCCGTTGACGGCCATGGACATCCTCGGCGTGACCGTGGTGGTGTGGGAGACGGTCTTCGACTGGTGTACCGCGTCGCCCGAGTACACCGCGGTGAACGTGGTGGTGAACGGGGTGGTGTAGTCGACGCTCAGGTTTCCCTGCCAGTCCACCGTGCCCTTCTTGATGAGCTTCCGGGCCGAGCCCGGCCGCTGGGCGTAGACGGCCACCGTGCGGTTGCCGGACGTGGAGCCGAGGTGGACCTGCACCGCGATCTTCGGCTTGTAGGCAGCCCGTGAGGGCGCGCTGATGGTCAGCTCGGTGGGGAGCTTGGGGGCGGACTTTTTGGCCTTCGCGCCCGGCGCGGATTTGGCGGGCGACGGGGTGGAACTGGGCGCCTTGCTCGGGGCCAGTGTCGGCAGGGTCACCTTCGGGACGGCCTTGCGCACGGCCGCGTTGAGGAAGGACTCGACTCGGTACAGGCCGTCGGCGTCCTTCGTGACCGCCACCAGCGTGGATCCGGCCCAGGCCAGGCCGCCCGGCGCCAGGGCGCGGTCGCCCAGGTTGATGACGTTGGCCACCGAGCCGTCCGGGTTGTAGACGCTGATGACCGAGCCGGACCCGGTCGCCTTGTTCCCGGCCTCGCTGATGTTCTGCCCCGCGGCCGGGGTCGTTTGCCCGGTACCGTTCAGCGCGGAGGACAGTCCCTGGAGGCTGGACGGCAGCAGGCCGCCGAGCAGAGAAATGTAGTGCTCGGCGAACGAGGCTACGGCGGCCCCGCTGGTCGGCAGGGGGATCGCGGCCACCGAGCCCGCGTTGCTCCCGCTGGTCAGCTTGGCGTACAGGGTGGATCCCTGGCGGGCGATCCCGGCCACGTCAGCGCCCTTGTCCAGGGTCGTGAGCCGACGGCCGGACAGGTCGGTGACGACAATCCCGCTGCCGCTGTCCGGGGCACCGGTCAGGAAAACATCGTTCCCGGCCACCGCGAGCTGGTGGAAGCTCGCGAGCCCGAGCGCCGACGCCGGGATGCTGGTGCCGTCGGCCAGGGCCCGGGTTCCCGGGAACACGGTGAGCCCCAGGGCTCCGGCGCTGGCGAGAGCGGAGACGATCAGCTTCTTCGTGGCACGCACTGGTTCTCTCCTCACTTGCCCTTGTGCTGGAGACCGCCGAGGTAACGACGGGGCCCCTCGATGGTGTCGGTGAAGTTGTTGACCTTCAGGCCCGCGCCGCCGTCGCAGACCTCGAACCCGTACTCGCTGCCGGTGAGGTACCACGAGGACGAGAGCGAGCCCGCGCTCTCCGCGTCCCGGAAGAAGGGGAGGAGGTTCAGGTTGACCGAGGTGTCCGCGTCGTTGTAGCCGGACAGGCGCCAGTAGCGGATGTAGTTCCAGCTTCCGCCGCTGTGGGTGGTGCTCCAGAAGTCGTAGGCGAACCAGATCCCGTCGATCTTCACTTTCCGGCTGCCGTAAGGGGCGCCGAGCCCGTCGCTGCCGAGCCAGATCATGATCTCGGCCCCGTTGTCCCGGCCGTGCGGCGTGCCTCCGGACCGGTTAAACCAGAGGTCGTAGGTGCTGTTCCCGGTGAAGCCCGAGGACGGCATGTGGTAGCTGATGCTCGACTGGTCCTTGCTGACCGAGGAGAGCCGGAGCGGAGTGCCGTGCCCGCTGCTGCACAGCTGGTTGGAGTCGGCGCCGTCGTACTCGCAGCCGGTGTAGATGTTCGGGAAACCGGCCCAGGACGAGTCCACCGAAGACTGGGTGACCGTGAAGTGGTCCCCGTAGTCGGGGGAGCTCAGGCACATCTGCTGGCTGCCGTTGTTCCGCACGATCATCTGATTGGACACGTCGGCGTGCGCGTCGGTCGTGCAGGTGGTCCAGCCCCCGCTGCCGTTGCCGCTTACGCCCGCCGCGAGGGCGTACGTCACGCCGCCGGTGAGCGCAAGTGCTATAGCGCTGAATATCGTGATAAATCGCTTCGAAAAGCGACCAGTGCGAAGCCAGTATCTTACACGCACCGCATTCCCCCGATTATTCCTTATGTCTGAAATATGACGAAACGATGAGTAGTTTCACTTATTTCAAAGAATGTTCACAGAAGTAAGATTGCCGTATTTTATGAATTACGTCAAGTGGTGTTGATATTTCAGGTTTGAATCGATAAATATCAACATGAGATTTAAGTGACGCTTTGTGATGCGGGCCTGATCTCGCCGGAAAGCCAACGGAGACGCGGAGCCCTGGATCCTCAGATGAGGATCCAGGGCTCCGCCGGGTTGCGAGCCTGGTCAGGCGGGTTCCCAGACCTGGCCGGCCTGGCGGGCGCAGTCTTCCTGGACGAGCTGGGTGCCGAGGGTGGTGGAGTTCCCGTTGTCGTCGAGGCACTTGCCGGAGTTGGCGTTCATGAGCTCCCCGTCGGGGAGGACGGACCATTGCTGGTTCTTGCCGCCGTTACAGGTGAACAGCTCGGCGTCGCCTCCGTTGAGGGTGCTGTTGCTCTGCATGTCGAGGCAGGTGCCCTGGATCTTGATGGTGCCGTCGGGGTTGACGGCCCATTTCTGGCCGGGGCCGTCGTTGCAGGTGTAGAGGTCGACCTTGGTGTTGTTGGCGGTGGCCTGCTGGTAGTCGTCCATGCAGTCGCCCTTGATGCCGGAGAGGATTTCTGCGGCGGGGGGACTCCACTGCTGGCCCGTGGCGCCGGTGCAGTTCTCGATGTCGAGCTGGGTGTTGTTGGTGCTGCTGTTCCCGGGGTCGGACAGGCAGCGGCCGGATAGCGGGTTGTAGAATTCCCCGCTGGACTGAAGGTTCCACTCCTGTTTCGGGTCGGTGCGATCGCAGGCCTGGATGGTGGCCTTGGAGCCGCTGTTGGTGCCGGGGATAGCGAGGCACCGGCTGACGTCGGCGTTGAGGATGATTTCGCCGCCGTTGCCGGTGCTGCCGGGGGTGTCGGGTGGGTAGTAGCTCCAGTTCTGGCTGACGTTGCCGTTGCAGGCGAAGACGTGGATGGCGGTGCCGGCGGTGGTGGTGCCGGACGGGTCGTCGATGCACATGCCGCTGACGGAGGAGGTGACGGGACCGGGCTGGTTGGTCCAGCTGCTGCGCAGGGGCGAGATGACGCTGAGGTCGAACGTGACCGATCCGCTGGCGCCGGAGGCGTCGGTGGCGGTGGCGGTGATCTTTCTGTCGCCGTCGGTCGGGTCGAGGTCGCCGGAGATGACGCCGGTGGCGGAGTTGATGGTGAGCTGCTCGGGGAGCCCGGTGGCGGTCCAGGTGATGGCCTGGCTGGCGTCGGAGTCGGTGGCCTGCATGGGGATGCGGGGGCTGACCTGGCTCCAGCCCATGGCCTGGTTTCCCGGATTGTCGACGGTGACGGTGTCGCCGCTGCTGCTGTAGGCGAGCCCGGAGATCCCGTTGGGGGTGCCTTCGCCGGTCGGGCCGTCGTATCCGGAGACGCCGCTGCACAGGTACTGGCGGTTGGACTCGCAGGTGCCGTTGGAGCCGCTGGTGACGTCGTTGAAGCCGCCGGATGCCCCGGACTGGTAGGGGTAGGAAGCGGGGTAGGTCCCGGCCTGCGGGAGCCCGTTGAGGGCGTAGGCGCCGGTGATGATGGCGGCGGCGAGGGCGTCGCCGCCGCCCACTCCCCACCCGGCGGTGCGGGAGGTGCCGTGGGCGGTGGAGTCGTAGACGGCCGTACCGGTGGTCGGGTCGGCGTCGGCGGAGACATCGTTGCCGGTGCGGTTGGGACACCCGGTGTCGGTCTGCCAGGAGGGCTTGGGCTCGAAGGCGGAGCAGCCCGAGCCAGTGGAGCTCCAGGCGGTCTCGGTGTATCCCCGGGAGGTGCTGCTGTCAGCGGTCAGCGTGGTGCCGCCGACGGCGGTGACGTACTGCGAGGAGGCGGGCCAGCGGCTGCCCAGGGCGGCTGCGCCGGCCGGGAAAACGACCGCCTTGCCGGGGGCGTTGAAGTATGCCTGGTCGTCGGCGGTCTCGCCGGGGAACTCGGCGGTCACCCAGTCGCCGGTGATGAAGTCGGCGTCGTTCTCGGCGGTGATTGCGGCCTGGCCGAGGTCGCCGAGTGAGGCGCTGTCGCCCTCGACGAGCAGGATCTGGCAGTTGGGGCAGATCGCGGTGACCGCGTCGATGCTGAGCGAGTCCTCCCAGGTCCAGTCCGTGCCGGTCGTCGGCGCGGTGGCCGGGAGCGGGGAGGCCTGGTTGTTCTCGTTGACCGTTTTCACGCACCCGGAGCCGATGTTGCCGTCGGCGGCGCAGGCGGCGGAGGTGTCGGTCAGTCCTTCCCCTGCCCGGTAGGCGGCGAGGTCGGCGGCGGCGGTCGGGTCGTCGTAGGCGCTGATGACCGCGACAGTCTCCGGTGCGCCGCCGGACATGCCCCCAGTCGGGGACGTGGACGACGAGGTCAAGTTGTAGGCCTGCTGGAGCTGGGCGGGGGAGTACCCGGCGGCGGCCGCTGCCGCGGCGGCGGCCGAGTTCCCGGGCTTGGCATGCGCGGTCGCGGCCCGGTCGGCCGATGCGCGGGCGGCGCTGGCCGGGGCGGGTCGGCTGATGGCCGCGGCCTGCGCCTTCGCCTTGGCGGCCGCCGGAGCCGTCACGTGCTTGACCGGCTGCCCGATCAGGTCCTTCAGCGGAGCCTTTCCGGCGGTCGGCCGCGCCGCCGTGGTGCTCGCGGTCGCGGGCGCCGCCGTGCTGGCGGCCGCGGTCACGGCCGCGGCCAGGACCAGCATCAATGCCGCGAGCGGCACTGTGACCGCGCGGAATCGCGATCTCCTGAAGAACTGCACCCCGAATCACTCCTAACGGATCTATGGCGTCTCACCCGCCTCAACCGGCTGATCATCTCGCGCGAAACTAATAGGGACCTAACAGGAACCTAATTTCCCGATCGTTACAGCACGTCAATTGGTATCTGTTAGGTCGGAGTTAGATCGGTATTAGACGCGATCAGCAAGATGTCCCTCAGTCCTGTTCGGAGTTGAAGGGAACGCTGATGCGCACCTGGTCGCGGCTACCCGTGCTCGCGGCGGCGTCCGCCACGTTGCTGATCCCCTCGCTGGCGGTGTCCGCGCCGCTCGCGCGGGCGTCGGTGTCCGCGGACGGCGCCACCCACCGGTCCGCCCCGGCCGCGCACCGCGCCCCCTCGGCCCCGGCGCGCCCGGGGACCGGGAAGCAGGCGGAGCTGGTCGCGGCGGCGCTGAAGCAGGCGAAGTCCTCCGGCAAGCCCGTGTCCGTAGGATCCTCGTCCTCGGTCAATCCGGACGGGACCTTCACGGCGGCCCTGGCCGCTGCCCCGGCCAGGGCCGTGAACGGCGGCTACCAGGTGAAGATCCCTTCTGCGCTGGACGGCGCGACCGTGAAGTCGGCGGCGGTGACCGCCGAGGTGGCGTGCTCTGGCCCCGCGAAGCTGACCCTGTCGGTGATCGGCGCGGGCGGCCAGTCCCTGGGCGGCGGCAGCGCCTGGAAATCCTCCCGGAGCGTGTCCTGCGGTTCGTCCGCCGTCTCGCTTCCGGTGACGGGCGCGGCGAAGCAGGCGGCCGGGAACGACTGGCGGACGTTCACGTTCCGCCTGTCCGGGGCCAAGGCCTCCCAGCCGTCCCTGGCGGTCACCTACACGAAGCCCGCCGCGACGCCGACCGGGCTGGCGGTCTCGTCGGGAACCCTGAAAGACGCGGCGTGCGGCGGCACGTCAGCCCCGGCGGTCTCACCCGGAACACCGGCGACCATGCAGGCCGGGGTGTATGACGCCGACGGCGCGCCGCAGGCGGCCCGTTTCACCTACTGGGTGAAGGGCACCGCCAAGAAGACGACGGTCACCTCCGCCGTGGCCGACAGCGGCCAGACGGCGAGGGCGGTCATCCCGGCGGGCTTCACCAAGGGCCTGGCCAGGAACTCCGTCGTCGACTGGACCGCGGCCCCGGCCGGTTCCTCGTTGTCGGCCTCCTCGGCGGCGTGCGCCATGGCGGTGGACGCCGCGGCCGAGCAGGGCGCTCCGACGATCTCCGGCGGCCCGGCCAGCGACCCGGCCCCGGGGACGCAGGAGACCTACACGGTCACGGCGGCGGCCGCCACCCAGTCCGGGGTGACGCCCACCGCGGTGGTGTGGGGCCTGGACGACCCGCCACCCGTCTCGGACCCGCCCGCGTCCCAGACGGTATCCATCGCCTCGGGAGACACCTCGGCGCAGGTCCAGGCCATCGTGCCGTCCCCGGGCCCGCACGCCTTCTACGCCTACGTCCAGTACTCCGACGGATCGGTCTCCGGCACCGCGACCAGCCAGTTCACCGCCGACAACGACTCGCAGGTGGACTGCCCCAGCTTCGCCGACGCCCTGAGCAACACGCTGTGCACGACCGGCTCGCTGACCGGCCCGATCGCGACAACGACCCACGCCAACCAGATGATCTCCAACGGCTCCGGCGACACCAGCGGGACCGCGGACGCGGACGGGTTCGGGAGATCCTTCCCGGCCAGCCAGCTGCAGGCGGCGGGCTGGAACTCCGGCGGCACCGTCACGGTGGACGGGGCCACCTTCACCCTGCCGAAGTTCGGGTCCTCCGACGACGGCAACGACAACCTCCTGGCCGCCGGGCAGCAGATCGGCCTGACCGGGCAGGGCAGCTCGATGGTCTTCCTGGTCGCGGGCACGGACGGCGACACGACCGCGCCGGCGGCATCGCAGACTCCGACCCCGATGAGCCCGGTGCCGCCCGCCGGCACCACCGTGACGGGGCAGGACTGCGACCGCTACCAGACGGGCCAGTCCGGCAGCAACTGCCAGCCGGCCCCGTCCGGCACCATCACCTACGGAACCGACCTGACGAACCCGGCGGGCACCGAGAACTACGACCTGGAGGCGCCGTCCTGGCAGCAGATGACGCCGTCGATCGCGACGGTGACGCTGCCCCAGCACTCCGATAGCACCGGGCTGGTCTCCGGGTCCCCGGCGCTGTACGCGGTCAGCGTTCCCCTCGATCCCACCCAGACGGTGGTCGGCGTGACGCTCCCGGACGTGGGCGCGGTGGTGAAGGCCGCGACCAACGTCGGCTGGCCCGCGATGCACATTCTCGGCGTCGCGATCTCCAACACCACCACCGCCACCCCGGGCAACCTGCCCGCCACGACAGCCAACGCGGCCGGGCCGTGGACCGGGTCCTGGGCCTCTCCGCCTGAGTCCCCCCAGGCGCCGAAGACCGGGTCGTCCTACAACAACCAGACGATCCGCATCGTCACCCAGATGGGCTCGGCCGGGACCACGGTCACGGGCACCTCCGGCAGCAAGGACGTGGCGGTGCGCCTGCGCCTGTCCGACGCCCTGGCCGACACCGGCACGGGACCGCTGTCCATCGGATCGGTGACGGTCGCCCCGCAGTCCTCGGGCGCAGCGGTGAATACATCGCCGCTGCCTAATACGACGCCAGCGCAAGCGACGTTCAACGGCAGCAAATCGGTGACCATCCCCGCGGGCACGGACGTGTACTCCGACCCGGTGCTCCTCCCGCAGGGAGTACTGAACTCCGGAACGAACCTCACGGTCTCGATCGACCTGACCGGCTCCTACCCGTCACTGCCGACGGCGACGTACTGCTCGGCCTGCACCGAGTACGTGTCCGCGGCCGGGTCCGGCGACCAGACCGCGAACACGGACGGCACGCCGTTCTCCGGCACCGGCACGGCGACCGGCGACTTCTCCTCGATCCTGACCGGGGTCGACGCGCTGGACGTCGATCCCAATTCCACCGCCACGCAGCCGCTGTCCAAGCCGACCGTCGCGGTCCTCGGCAACGGGGTTATCGACGGCAACGTCAACGGGTCCGCCCCGGTACACGGGGCGAACCGGGTATCCGACGACCTGGCGTCGTCCCTGGCCCAGCAGCCCGGCGGCCCGGCCTACGGAGTCGTCAACGCAGGGATCGAGGCCGGACATGCTATCGGCGACTCCGACAACGGCGTCGGCTATTACGGCGGCCCGGGGGCCCTGTCGCGACTGGCCCGGGACGTCCTGGCCGAGCCGGGCATCGGCACCGTGGTCATCGAGGTAGGCGAACAGGACCTGATCAACGGCAGCACGGAACAGGACCTGTACACCAACGGCCTGATGGAACTGTCGCGGGAACTGAGCGCGTGGGGCATTACCACGATCTGGACCACCCAGGCGCCCTGCACCGGGTACTTCAAGTGCTCCTCGGCGGTGGACAACGCCCGCCAGACGGTCAACACCGACCTCCTAGCTCAGGGCATGCGGCCGGGGGAGGACTGCGTCTCCAACGCGCTCCCGCCCTGCCAGTACACCGCGGACTTCGCCACCCAGGTCGGCCAGTACGACGCGACCGGCTTCCCGGACGAACTCACCGCCGCGGCCGACGCCGGAGACCACGTGAACCTCTCCAACGCCGGCTACGCCGCCGAGACCCGAACCATCCCGGTCACCCCCGGGACAACCCCGCTGTCGGCCGCCGCGCCGCCCCAGTACTGACCCGGTGATTGCCATGAGCAGACGGTCTTCCTTCTTCCTCCGCAAAGGAAACGGACACGCGATGCGCAGGTTCCTGATCCCGCTGATGCTGGCGGTGTTCTCCCTGTTCGCCGGAATGCTGGCCACGGCCCCTCCGGCCGCGGCCAAGGCGGTTCCGCCGCCGGTGAAGCACCAGAAGCCGGTTCCGGTGCATGTGGTGCAGGGGAGGCACGTGTCGCTGCCGAAGCTGCAGCCGCCGCGTGTGGTGAAGACGACGTGGCCGTCGGCGGCTTCCGCCGTGGTGACGCCGGGTTCGTCGGCGACCCGGGCCGGGTCGACCCCGATCTCGGTGAGCGTGGCCGGGGGGTCGTCTGCGAAGCAGGGGAAGGCGCCTGCCGCGAAGCGTTCCTCCTCTGCTTCGGCCTCGCCGTCGGCTGCTTCCGCGTCTGCGAAGCCATCGCCCTCCGGGTCGGCTAGCCCGTCGCGGTCGTCTTCGGCCAGGCCCTCGTCGTCGTCCTCTCAGGCCGGTTCGGTCTTGCCGCAGGCGCCTTCCTCTGCGAGCCCGTCTGGGTCTGCGTCTGCGAAGCCGGGGGAGAAGTCTGCCTCTGTGCAGTCGGTGTTCTCTTCTTCGCCGTCGGCTTCTCCGTCCGCGTCATCATCGTCTTCGTCTTCGTCGCCGGGCCAGGTGAAGGTGTCGGTGGCGTCGCAGAAGATCGCGTCGGCGCTGGGCATTCACGGCGTGGTGTTCTCGGTGGGGAACGCGGCCGGGACTGGCCGCTCCAGGCTCAGCGTGAAGCTGGACTATTCGGCGTTCCGGGACGCGTACGGCGGGGACTACGCGTCGCGGCTGCACCTGGTGGAG
>Ga0131853_10020392_pt1 | contig 12038 bp, 9 predicted proteins | sample TergutLab28metaG_FD_92764 | JGI IMG/M metagenome (GOLD analysis project Ga0131853, IMG submission 92764) | Labiotermes labralis P1 segment gut microbial communities from Petit-Saut dam, French Guiana - Lab288 P1 (version 2) (version 2) | ecosystem: Host-associated > Arthropoda: Insects >...
GATTAACGGCTGTGGGGACACGTTGCGCTGACCACGTGACACCCCTCTATCCGCAAAAGTTGGCACTAACTTCGCCGACCGGCGGCGGCCGCTCTGTCGGTATAGTTCGCGTGCGGACTAAGGTCACGGAGTTTTAATGCTAATCATCTCGTGTCTGCGAAATGTAACGTCACAAGCAACAGCTTCGAATTTCGGATATTTTTAAGGGCAGGACCGTCTGATCCCTTAATATCCCTTAATACCGTAATTTTCGCCTTAGATGTGGAATGTGAAAGTTACAAGTCTTTCGTATCTCAAGGAGTCGAAGGAGTAGTCAAATGTGCATATTATACATTATCAAGGTACCAGGTCGTATGAAAGCGTGATGGTAGCGCGAGGTGTATGATTCCGCCTATGGAACAATGAATAATAAATTACACCCCTAGGATGGTTAAACATTTTGTTACACATATGTATCCTATGTGCCGAAGAGATGTACTTTAAAATTTCTGTTCTGAAAAAAAAAGTTGAAAATTTTCTCGTTCACGCAAGTTGGAATACGATACTGTCCCTCATTACAGGTCAATAGTTAAAAAAATCACAAACATTGCTAAGAAGTCCTATGTTTATTTCGTGACAAGTTAAAAGTTGTACAGGATCCGTCTGTCCAATACCGTTGTTTCCCGACATTTGTAATACTTGCAACGAGCAAACTTTTATCCTATCATAATAGAAATGGAGGGAACAGCAGTTTGGTAAACTTCTTGTCATAGCATTTTACATTATATCAAAATAATATGTTGTTTTGTTTGTGACAAAGTAACTGAGCTCCTAACATTTTTATGTCCAGTTTTTAGCAATAATAACAAGAGACGTACATACAGATTCAAACAAGAAGTTTCAACTGTATGATTCACGAAGTGAAAACATAACATGATTACTATTATGCGAACAATTTTATTTCCTGTTTCCAGCACAAACATTCCACTGTGCAATATGTTGTTTACAAGCTAATATCCAGGTGTGTTGCTTAACACACCTAAACACAAACACATACATACACGTACACACAGAAGTGCGTGCTCGCAAACCTTCTATCTATTTCACTGAGGCTCAGAGAATCGATCCTGTTACCGCTACATTAACGCCTGTATTTCAGGAAGAAAGGTACATTACATATTCTACATTGAACCACGTACTGATACAGAGTTTCTACAAAAACCTTTGGAAAGCTGAAAGTTTCTCAGCTTAAGACAAAGAGTAAAAATATCTTTATTGTTAGGCCCTTATGAATATTCGTCCAGCTAAAACGATATACTGAGAGTTAATAGAGTTCCGGGTAGTGGCAGAAACAAATATTGTGGAATAATTTGTTGCTTCTTATAACAAAACCAACTAGATGCACTGATTTCTCAAATAGATTTGAGAAATTAGTGCATCTAGTTGGTTTTATTGTAAGAATTTATCACGATGCACCGTCACATGAAGGTCAGATTTGTTGCTTGCTGTCGAAAAATTAAGTGACCTCTGTTAAAAATATTGATGTGATCGGATAGTTAATTTTTTACATTCTCTTAACCTTTAGTGTGAAATAAAGTGAAATTAAATCACAGTTATTTTACATTTGTGCTGTGTTGACAGAAACTAGTCGGAGACTCAGTTTCCCTCGCGAATGCTGCGACGAGGTGGTATAACATATTAAACGTAAAACCATCCTGTGATTGCGTTCATTTGCTATACATAATGTCACGTTCACCTTCTTTGTTAATTCTGGTGCAATGCTTAGCAGATATTCTGCAATGAAATTCTACAACATTAAAGTAAAATACATTATTTCAATGGTGCACAAACGCCGGGCGCCAGGTCGCCGTGGCTACTATATTTTGAACCATGGTGACTAATGTTTTTACCATGGCGCTTACTGCTAGTAGATTTCCTGTACGAAACCTGGTCACTCTTCTGCCGCTTAGAATTTTGAAGTTGTTTCTAGCTATTTTTAAAATTTGTGCACCCTAGCATTATCATCACTGAAACGTGTCTTAGATATGTAGTAAGTAGTACTTGGAGTAAAATGGCTCTATTTATTGTAAACCTCATAAGCAAGAGAAATTAGCTGTGACTCTACATTCTCTCCAGTACCGATCCAATGCTGATTGCTGGTTCAGTTCTCATTACCCGTTTTGAAATATTAGCGTCTTGCATTTGTTATATTATCATTCCTTCCAATATTTATTCAACACCCAAAGAGACTGGAAGTTTAAAATCTTTAAAATATCATCCCAAATCCGTACATGACATGATCATTAAAAGTGTCACAGAAGACAATAATGTTTCTATGTATGTTTGGATTATACAACTCGCACTCCGACACATCTTCCCCTGCAGACAAGCACACCGTTGAAGATGAGCATGGATGCAGATTTGAATTTGGAAGGAGGCTGTGAAAATAAAAAAAATTGTTTTCCTCAAGCAGACCTCATGCCTGTACAGTACACTCGGTAGCAATTTTGTGTGTTAAATCTTAACATTTAAATTAGAATGAATATGGTAAAGCCTCAGTACGAGTGAATGTGTGCACGTCATTCAGATCATAAATTTTCCTCCAAAAAATCCCCGGGGATATTAAAGCAGCTGTGTTTCTGGCTATGTAGTTCTAAACTTTCTGAAACGGGATTTGAGTATCTAATGAGTTTGTATCTCAAACATTGAGAATGTACACTTACATTAACGAACAGGTACAGAGCCGAAATTCTGTAACCGAAAAAGTAAATGTATTAGTTGACCCATCAGCTATCGGTTTCAATCCAACTGAAACAGGTTGTTTAGATCTAATTACGCTTGAAACAAATCAAATTGTGCACTAACGCTTTCGGTTTGAAGATTAAAGGCGCAGGTAATTAAAAAATATTTTAACATGTAATCTAATTAGAATACCTAATACTATAGTGGAGAAAGAATTTCAGTTCTTGACTATAGAACTGCCACATCATGCCACTAGGCAAACTCACATTTTCTTTGAACATTTAAAATTCCAGACTGCGGTATATTATACAGGATATTCACAATTCAAATGCTGCTATTACACCCTACTTTCAACCAATTAATTTCATTTTAAGCAGTCAGCACACCTAAACACAAACAAACACACACACACATTTTTTCTGAATTGTAGCTGGAATCGGATGAGGTAGGGAATATGGCATGTTTATTAACACAAAAACAAGTAATGACAGACAAACATGTTACCGATGGGAATGAGGAATCCATCTGACAAACCCGAACAAAGAGAAATGTTTTCAAAAAAGGGAAATCCGTAAAATATTGGAAAAGAGTGAACAAGAAGCGACCCTTTGTGCGAGTAAGGAAGGATTTTGAATTTTAAGTCCGCTTTCATAACATATGCCTTTAACACGTCATTAAGAAGTTTTATGTATCCTTTCCAAATAGCGCAAACTGAAATACACTGCTATGTATTGTGTCAGCCGTAATATTCAAGAGTTAACGAATAGCCATCAATAGACTTTCACTAACCTCTTGCTATGCAATGAGAAGTTTGTCCGAAATTGAAATGTGTGCCACTTACAATGAAATAACCAGGATTACAGAGATAAGATCCGAACGAATAAGTCAGATAATGAATTCTGCGGACAGGATTAGTCAGGTAAAGTAACGCCAAAGGAAACAGAAACTAGGCGTCCCGGATGATGTCGTCGACTCAATTGTTTATTCGCTGCGGTCAGAGTTGACGATGCGAATTGCAAAATACACAGACAGTTTGCAGCTTATGGTTTGAGTATAAGAGAAACTGGGCACTGAAAGGAGCGCGCGCTCACACACACACACACACACACACACAATCCCCCCCCCTCCAAGAACTTTGGAACATGTTTATTTTGTAGTGTGTGTAAGGGTGGAAACTAACTCGTGTATCAGACTCGAAAACTGCCAAAAAACGCCAAATAATCACAAGAATTTTTCGAAAATTTTTAAAAGAAAGTCATGTTAAAACTTGCTCCACTGCAGTGCGTAAGAAAGTCTGATTATGTAAATGAAATGTGGAGAAGCCTAGTCCATTATAAGTAAAACAGTAGATACACACGAGAGATTTCAAATTCAGGAAAATCGTAGCAGAAAATTAATTAAAATAAAGGAATTAGCCGATCGCTAGACTTCGCGAGATAGAGTTTGAATCTCTGTGTTTGAACAGGTATAGTTCTGCTATCGATAAATAAGAAATAAGTATTCCATTTCAAAAGACTACAATGTAGCCGGAAATTACTACGCGGCATGTGAGAGGATTTCGTTTCGAATATATACCATAACAACTCCTCACATAGATGAGATTGCTTAAATAACGGCTGTCCAAAGAGAGCGCCTTTGAATCATTAGTTTTATCTCCATGGAAATCAAAAGTTTTATGCAATAAATTCAAAGGTACAGGAAGAGTCGTGGGAATATCGCACGTAAGCTTTATTTGAGTATTGGAGGTGTGTTTTCTGTGGGAACTAGACGGTTGATTGTACATTTTAATTTGGGTTGATTCAAACAAACGTTCGACAGAGCAGGATTCTCCTTCAAGTATTATATTACCTCCAGTTCAACATGACCCTGGGATCGACACAGCCTCTAACAGAAATGAGTAGCAGGAATATTTACTGCGGGAGAGGGGGGGGGGGAAAGGTGGCCGGTGCATAGGTCTGACAATAACCTTAACACCTTCACGTGCCGATTGTTGTGAAATCTGGGAGCGTCAAACTCCTGGAACTATCAGGGCTTCTTCAGGCCTGTAATGGGATTGCTTTACCTTTACCATGTTTAACAGTACAGTTTTGTCTAATCTGAAGTATCCTTCTGATAGGTCAACAGTGTGGTGTTGCCCTATCTGTAGTACCTTACCACCACCTCAGCACTACAGTGTTGCCCTATCTCTAGTACCTTACCACCACCTCAGAAGTGCAGTGTTGTCCTATCTCTAGTACCTTACCACCACCCCATCATGCCATGTTGTTTCAAATATACCGCTTTCTGTACAGTACTCCTTTTTTAGTCGCGTTCGCAAAATTTCGAAAAGCGACTAATAGCTTCGTTATCTCTCTCTGTCCTACTGTCCTTCCACATAGAAAACGGGTTTCTATGAAATTTTATATTTGAGCATTTTTCGACAATACTTTGAGAAAATTCAAGTTTCATTAAAATCCGACAAGAATAACGGGTGCTTTACATGAAAACCTATAAACATTTATGTTCATATCTCACCAAATTCTTCTCAAAATGAGAAATGTTCGTAGAGAAAATCGAAACCTACATTTTATTTTCAATAACTCTTTTCCGAAAACAGTACCGCTAATGAAATAGGTGTGAAAAAGTTGTGATAGAAAGGCAATAGATTTTTAATGCGGTGCATGCGCTTTGCATGCTGGATATCTAAGACTACAGACACACTCTCAGAATATGAAATACTTATTGCTTTCGCACAGCAACAGTGGTTACGCGAACGCCCCTCATTGTTACATTTATACGTACGTTGCCTCTCTTATTCCGTCTATGATATCATACACCTAACTTAACAGGCCAGTGTTATCCTGTCTGTGATAGTTCACCCCTGTGACGTTGTTCCGTCTGCAGAACTGTACGACTCGCTCAGCTACCATGCCAAGCCGGCTGTTGTCTGAAAATTTTTCACTGCAAGAGAGCCGAACGTGGGTTTACGGGACAAAGTGTTATGTTGTCATATGGAGTCGGTTCTCTATATCGTGTGAAATTTTATTGAGGTTTTGAAGCTTACTGAATTTATAACATCAGTACTGGCTGTCCGTTCTTCATTAATCCTCAAGTTCCTTACGAGGCCCATTCACTTCTCCAATAATCACTCACTCTGATCTTCCTTCTTGCCTCTTGCTGCATGCTGATCTCTTCCGTGTTGGCGCTCTAGAGTCTGCATTAATGACGTCCACTTGAAGTGCCGCTTTCCAATTTCAAACCTTGGTACAGGTTTTCATGATTGATGCCCTTCGAGCTATTGTTCAGTATGTCTATGCCAATATTTTCCACATGGTGCTCCGCCGAGCCCTGCGGTTCCGAAAATTGGAAATTATGGTTCCGGAAGAAGTTCTATTAAAACACACAGTGATAATTTATGTATTATTATTATTAATATAAACTTTACTTAATTTGTTTTTTCTTTGACAGTAACACACGCGTTCAAATATTTCAGGATTGTCACATTACCACAATAAATAAACTCTTATAATAAAACCAACTACATGCACTAATTTCTCAAATTTAGTTTTGGAATAAAACTCTACATATTTCGGACAGTTCCGCTGTCCATCAACAAGAGTTTTTCACTGTACACACAGCAATGGTATATGTCATATAGGTTTGCTGACAGCTTGCGAGCAGGCTGTATGACATATACCATTGCTGTGTGTAGAATGAAAAACTCCTGATGATAGAGAAAGGAACTGTCCGAAACATGTAGAGTTTTATTCCAAAAATAAATTTGAGAAATTAGTGCATGTAGTTGGTTTTATTATAAGAATTTGTCACGATGCACGGTCACCTGAACGTCAGAATAAACAAAATAACTTTAAGTTATTTTTAAATGTTATGGAAACATATCGGTTGTAGAAATTGGTTTTGCGTATGCATTGTTTGTGGGTTTGAATTCTGACATTTGCAAGTAAATATGTCGTAATTTCTTGGCTTTATCGTTACTTATTATATTCCTTAAACATTTGTCCTCTATATTTTGGCTTTATATATATCAGGATTTTATTCGGGTTTCCGCAAAAATTATTCGATTGCGAGAATTTTGGGCGGCCAAACGAGATTTGCGAAATGGCGGACACAAATTTCGGTCTGGCGTCCGAAGTCACTACACGTTACACATGCGTCATGTACTGTAATGCTACCTTCTACAGTAAGTTAAGTTGTATCAGTGCCAAGATAAAGGGCTTTTTATTTTACATCTCGTGGTTTGCTAGGGCTTTATATAGGTTTCGGATGATGCTGCTCTCTTTCATAATCAGGGAGAATCAACTTCTCTTAAGAAGCTGAGTGGATCATGTCTTGAAACGTTATAAAGTAAATAAACTGAAGGACACTGCGAATCCAAGGATAATGTGTCACGATGTTACCTACTCTTGGAATGGTGTCATTTAGGCTAATTACATTTAAAGACTGTGATTGCTGCTTCACAGTTTAACTTCCATCTGACTTATGTAACAATTGGAAAGACCAAGCTGTTAATTTTGTTTAGAAAGTAATAGATATTTATCTTGGAGTTCGTAGAAACTCAAAAATCACTTTGTAGACAAATGCAGAATTTTTTTAACACTATAGTTGGTGGTACACAGAGTTACCACTGGCCCTGATAGGGTAAATAGCTTTAACACAGTTCTAGATTTTACAAGGAGAGTAGGCGTGTAACAAACACAACCACGAAAAAGCAATGGCGACAGTTGTAATATTAAATATACAATAATTGTAATTTAAGGTCTTGGCAAAAACGAAGATGGCAACTGCAGGACGACAAGTGAGGTGTAAATGTACGGGCAATACAATAATTAGACTGATATCTTGCAACATAACGCCACAAGAAGAGAGTAGGGCTACAAGGTTCATATTAAAGAATAGATATGAAGCAGTTAAGCGTATTTAAGTGTATTGACGTGCAGACTTACAAGCGCAGGGCCAATTATAAAACCAAAAAATATAGGTAATGTACAGACAGAACACACAAACGAAAAAGACAACAAAAAGAAATAAAGTAAGATGATAAAGTAAGTAGGAGTGCTGCTGCAACACCCTGTTAAATTTTGACGTTTTGCTGACAGTGCATCTCAGTATATATCAGTATATAGGTGACCGTCTCGTACACGAGGCGGTCACCTGCAGGTGTGATGATGCCAGAGGCTGTGTAATGCAATTTTGACCTCCTGATGATGATCGCATGTGCTCGAAACATGTAGAGGCATGAAATAAAAATTATTGTGAAACAAATTTTGTGCATCAAGTTGGCTAAATACTGAGATATACCCTATTAAATGTTCCCAGGTTACATTAAACATTACTTCGTCCGAGTGGGGAAACAACAAGCAATTGAACACAAGAATATTAACACGTGTAATGTATTAAAATTCATTTATTCAACCTTACTCTTCACGTGCAGGCTTTGTAGCGCAGGGCGAAGTGTAACTCAACATTTACACAGAAATATGGAAATAAACTGATAAACAAGGCAGTTACAAATTCGACAGTAAGAAACCCGAAACAAAAGAGATAATTTTGGTGCTGACTGAAAATTAAAAGAGAATATTATCTATATTTGCTTTTAGAAAGAGGGTTAGGAAAGTGATGAATGTGGTGAACTGAAGGATATGTGCGTTGAAAACTATCCAAAAAGTGTAGTGAAGTGAAGTGAATTGCAGTGAAGGGGGGTAAATCGGAGCATACCATGAAGGGTATTTACGGGTGGTGAAGTGAAGTGAAGAGAAGTGAAGAGAAGTGAAGTGAAGTGAAGTGAAGGTCATGTTAAAATTGGTGTGCGATAACTGTGGAGTAAAAATATTAGAAACTAGGTACAGTACTTTCTTCCCGTTGTGTTGCCCTTACTATGTGCATTGCTGCTAACTGTAGGTGGTCTTTTGTGTATTGTGTTTTATCTTGTGTGTATTTTTGTTACCTCATGTGTGTTGTTTTACTGTGTGTGTGTGTGTGTTGCTGTCTTACATACTTTAGTTGCCGGATTGCTGGCTAGAATTCAGTATCCGGAAGGTCCTGCGACCGGCCACCTCGGCACAGGGTTTTCTTGGTTTCCCTGTGTCTATAAGCGAATGCTGAGATGATTCCCAATACTCCAAGTTGCTACAGCGTGCTTCTCATATAACCCTCCCGAATTAAATTTCTTAGAGCCTTATTTCATATTTTTGTACGTGCATATTAACCACTGCCACCGGTCGACAGCCCATTTGCAGTTAAATATATTATTATTATTATTATCATGATAACTAAAAATTTCTGGATCCGTGACCAAATTCTTAGTTAACGCATAACCTTTAAATTTTACTGATGGTACATTGGTATGGACTGCTGTTGAACTGAGGCTTTATTGATTGCCCGTAAAAGCTAGCCTAATTCTTCGTCACAATTTTTAGCCTGGAAGGTAACTAATAGAGCCGAACCTGTTGACCGCGCAGCCTAAGTCGTGGGTGTGCAGCCGTTCATTGCTGAGACTGCGGGTTGGAATCCCGCCGGGGGCATGGATGTCTCTTGTGATTATTGTATGTTGTCAGGAAGAGGTCTATCCGAGGGGCCTCTTACTTTTTCAGAGGAGTCCTATCGAGTGTTGTGTTTCTGAGTGTGATCTCGAAACCTCATCAGTGGGGAGGTTTATGCCCACGAGTGCTGTCGAGCCATGGAAAAAAAAAATGGGCCAGTAAAAGCGAAATGTCGAAGTAGCGGCAGTTAGGCAAGGAGCCGAATTTGTGTGAGGGAAAAACATGTGGGGAGCTACCTCAGACATGTGGGGGCCTACCTCCGTATTTGATAAACCTAAAAATTTGTAATTACCCGGAGTGACTGTGGAAGTAATGAGGTGCGAGTAACACATGAATGTCCTGAAATTTTTCAGGCTGGCTTCATAGAACGATAGCAGGATACAATGCAGTTGTACGCTGCTAAACACCACTGAATTGATTTATTGCGAACTGGAGTGTTAGGCGGTGCTGTGACGGAATGCTCGTTTTTGCGCTGTTGTCGTGCAAGAATGTTTGTGGTGAGTTCTTTCTGCGATACTTGCAGTCCACTGAGGAGGCAGAAGAACTGAACATGAGATGGACTGCCGCAAAATCCCTGCTGTCTTTGAACGGAAAACAGGAACAAAATGAAATTCTGTGTGTAAGGTTCCACATTTCAGGCCAGATGGGACAGATCTATCCTAATGTCATAACTTTAAAGAGACGGACATTCAGTTTTAAAGGGAAGAACATTCAAAGATTTCGTGGAGATTCAAGCTGAATCTCAGTAGATGTCTGGCCAGAACCACGAAACAGGAGTTCTACATTCGGTTTCAACAGGAGGAGAGGCGCTGGGACCGGCTTGTAAATTGCGAAGTGGAAGGTACTGACCTGCAACGAGGGCAACCCTTTAGTTCGTATATTGCTCCAACTCGGAAGATTTTGGGTAGCACTTCAAAGCTCATGTAAGAGTAAGTTTAACAATAAAAACTGTAAAAATAATTATTCAAATAATAAAGCAAAGTAATGAACAAATCACTTTCTCTTATACGTTATTGCTACAGGGATTATTGTCGCTACTGTTTCGCCTCCTAACATTATAAACAAAATGAAATAGAATACAAATTTGCTTGGTATTTGGAGGAAGAAATATTAAAATAAAATATCAAAAGTTACCGTAAGAACGACCATTTAAGGAAACTGCTTCGTGTTGTCTTTGCCATACGTCATTTGTAAATACCAGGCGATGATGGAGTTTGTTGATGGAAGAAGTAACGTAAGAAGAGTGAAAATTGAAGCAGCGTGGAAAATGGACACTAAAGGAAGGTATGTGGTTAGGTAGTGAGGTAAATCCCAGGATGTGCCATAGCTGACTTAATCTTCACGTTAAAACTATTAGAACGGAAATTTGTATGTGTATTAGGTAGTGACGGAAAACAACAACTCATGTTTGGGGTGATGTGGAGGATCCCAACCCTCCACTTGGATGTCATTAAGCGGCTCTTTGTAGCTGATAGCGGTCAGAATGTCTGCAGTAGCTTAGCAGGACAAGCGTGAGTGAAAGGCCCTGACAGTATCTTGATGATTGCAACCGAAGGCAGATATTCACAAAACGAGAAACAAGTATCCAACTTATGTTTTCTATGTCTTTTAGAGAAACCTCGGGAATAGATATTATGTGTATGGGAAGAAACTTTTGAAAGTGTGAGTGGAAAGTGATGGGTTTTCTTCAGTTCAACACATTCTTTGCTCATGTTTATGCACGGAAATAAAAATAGTTTTAATGTCAGTTTCGTGATGAAGCCAAATTTGCCTTAGAGTCACATAGTTTCCGGCTGTGGGGCTTAAGGCTTCAGGAAACATCTTTCTCTCATATTAACGTCAAGGAGGAATCCAGACCAGTGACGCTGACGCAGACGGCAGTTACATCTAGCCTTCCTGTCGGGTATTGCAGCTGGTTGAAGAATACATAACTTGAGATAGGCGTGAATGGTGTCAGTTGCTGAAGCACTGTGTAACCTTCCGGATTTCGACTTGTGACCTTACGTACAAGTGGCGGAGGACGAGTGAACGAGAGTGCAGCGCCAGTTTGTACTGTAGGCTGGCGTCAGTCTTGGAAAGAACCGGAACAGAGGGTGTAAGAGATTGATTTTTAAAATTCGTTTTCTTCTCCGTACAGGAAGTTTGCTGCCGTTACGCATCTAGCCTAAAGAAAATGTTTTTTATGTACTGTTAAAAATAGAGCAGACTCTGAATGTCGAGTTTACACTCCGAGACCTGTGATGTGAAAATGTAGTTCAGATATCTATAAATATTATTAAAAGGAAACTTTTGATTATGAAGGGTATAAAACTCCAGATATTGAAATGCCTCGTCCACGTACAAGAACAAAAACAACAACAACAACAACAACAACTACTACTACTACTACTACTACCACCACCAATTCTACTACTACTACTACTACCACTAATGACGCTATTACTACCAACTACTATTTCCACTACCAACACTAATACTACTATTACTACTACTACTACTACTGTTACTACTACTGCTACTACTACTACTACTACTTCTACCACTAATGACGCTATTACTACAAACTACTATTTCCACTACCACCACCAATACTACTACTACTACTACTACACGACTACTACCAATACTACTACTACTACTACCACCACCACCACTAAACTAAACTAAACTCCGTGGCCTTAGTCCGCACGCGAACTATACCGACAGAGCGGCCGCCGCCGGTCGGCGAAGTTAGTGCCAACTTGTGCGGATAGAGGGGTGTCACGTGGTCAGCGCAAC
>Ga0131853_10020394_pt1 | contig 12038 bp, 10 predicted proteins | sample TergutLab28metaG_FD_92764 | JGI IMG/M metagenome (GOLD analysis project Ga0131853, IMG submission 92764) | Labiotermes labralis P1 segment gut microbial communities from Petit-Saut dam, French Guiana - Lab288 P1 (version 2) (version 2) | ecosystem: Host-associated > Arthropoda: Insects >...
AAAATTTGGAAACTATACCAGGAAAACACTCGATAGATTCACTACAAAAGACAGCTATACTTGGAACATCACACATAATACGGAAAGTACTGCAATGTGAAGCTTGAAGCCTGAGCGGTGGGGTTCACCGCTGGTTCAAGAGAAGTACCAGGAAGAAATGCCTGTGACAGGAGACATACATATTGTATAATAATAATAATAATAATAATAATAATAATAATAATAATAATAATAATAATAAACAAGTAAATTATGTATATGTTTCATTGGTGTGTTTGTTCCATTAAGACTTTTCCTCAATTAGACTGTGTAATCTACAGAATTATACAGAATACCCATGTAATGCATAAAATAAATAATCAGAACCTATGAATTTCACAGGTGGAATACAGTAGGGCATGTGTATAAATAAACTGAAGATGGTTCATGATTATGTACGCAACATTACCATGCTGCTGCCACGGAAAAACACAGTTTACACATATGTACACAAATTTTAGTTCTAGGTTTGAAGACAGGCCACCTAAAATATAAAACTGGCATATGATTTGCTGTTTTAAAACACTAAAGAACCCAGGAATGGAAATATGCACAATGCCTAAAGTTCACACTTTGCCTGTAATATACATCCGCGCAATAATTTAGGTAACGGGAATACTGCAACACTTTTATACAAATTACATGATAATTTTTAGGTTTGTGTTCTTCCAGTTTTCTTTCTGATAAACATATTAACCAAGTACAAGATAGTACAATGTAAACAAGACATGGACACTTGCATGGTAGAAACCCTCCCCATATCACAAATCAGACCTGAACAGTCGAAGCATACTGCAGCAGACAGCCAAGTCCAGCAAACAGAAATGTGAAACCAGTTGAAAAACACACAATGAAATGTTCTAGGTCAATTAATTTCTTTACTGCATTAGAATATCTGCAAACTATCATCCACATCATGATTCATTTTTGAGTAATATCTGGTGAAGGATGGACAGAGCTCCAAACGTGAAAATTAAGGTCATTCTTGTTCAAGAAAATGTACCTACATTGTAAGTCAATTTGCATTTGTTTCTGTCACAAATCATTTGTTGAAACTTATTTTCTCTTGAATATTAGCACTACATCCATTACCAACAAGTCTATGCTTCCAGCATTCACTAGGCACAAGATCATCATGCCTATCATTAGTCTGGTGTTAGTACAAATAATATAACACCTAGCACCTCCAGATGTGGGGTAGAATACAACACATCAGTGTTATTTGGTACAGAGTCTTGAAATTTAGTATATCTCTGAAAAGTATACTTATATACTTCTACTCAAGCACCTTTCTGAAAACAAGACAAAAGCACAATGAACAGTAATTACATGAAATGCTGTAGTGTGATCATAATAAATGATCAATCCCTGATGTGTGAAATCTGTCTGGTGACATTACACATGCATCCATTAGTAGTAGAAGAGATAGTAAAACCTAAAATATCCAACCACCTGAAACCCTAAACGCACCATGGCAAGAGCAAGTCTTTTGTGATTTCTTTCTTGCTGTGTCGTACCCATTACTGCTCTATCACACTAACAGAAAAGGCTTGTTGAAACTCAGTGAGAAATAATTTCTGTCATACCATCATCAATCAACTACTTCTTCCTTCCTGCATTCTGAAGTACATTAAAACAGTGAATAAAGTGTCACCTTTGTACTTCAGATGCCACAGCTTCAAACACATAACTGCCACATGTGTATGTGCAATTTACGTGTTTCCACAGAAATGGCACAATCATGACACAACATACACTGTCAGTCACAAACCGTCTACTGTTTATGTGGGACGAGTGAAAAGTAGTGGCAACACTTACATCAAAAGTGCAGAATGGTTTATGGTTTCAGAACACACATTTACATACTGTATAGCTTGGGAGACCATGTTACAGATGTATGTTATTAGTACCATACCTGTAAGGCAGTGGATAGCATGGCAACAAGCCATGAATGTCAGTGTATCATACACATGACATGAGGCACAATTTCAAATTTTGAACAAAGCTCCAGAAGCAAACAGAGGTGACACATGGTCACAGTGTAAGGGAATGTTGGCATGGTATGCAGGAAGGATGTGGTTATGTTTCATTACCATACTGAACTGTTACATGATAAGTAAAAGCCTTTTGCAGGGTCAGGACGCTACCAAGAATAATCAACTTGCAAGACAACCCACCATCCCAAACAAGCAGGTTCAAGTTGTGAAGTTGCTGCTGGAAATGACCCTACTCTGGATGATGCACCAACTGGCTGTGGAAGTTGGAATAAGTTATTTCAGTGTTCAGCACATCATGAAAGACTTTGTAACGATGTAAAAAATTGCATCCTGTTGGGTTCCACACCACTTTACCAAAGCACAAAGACCGTACGTGGATGATATTGCTAACTTCAACATTGAATGGTCTGAAATGAAGGTGATGCATTTCTGCACCATACTGTAGCCCTTGATAAAACCTAAACATGGGCTTATAGGCCCAAAATGGAATGGCATTCTAGCAAATGGTGCCATCCAGACTCTCCTTCTCTGAAGAAACTTCACCAGGTATCAAACAGGGTCAAAGCAATGCTGATCACTGATCATAATAACAATGCTGTCATCCTCCACAATACAGTCTCCAAGGGCTGCACTGTGAATGCAGAGTATTACTAAAAGTTTTTGGAGAATAACCTACCTACAGCAGTGCAAGAAATGCATCATTATTTCACTGTAGGTGTTCCAATGCTTGCGCTGTATAGCACACACTGCTGGGTGGCAAGACTAATGAAAGAACTTTTGGCACAGCGGCAATGGAAAATTCTAGAACATTCTCCTTTATTCTCTAGATATGGGGCCCTGTGAATTTGATTTGTTTCTGAAGTTGAAGGAACCCCACTGAGACAGCAGTTTGGAACTCTGGCAGAGATGATACATGCAGCAGGACAGTCCATCACAGACATCAGAACTGGTCTGTTGATGGCATCTGGTGGCTTCCAGCAATGTGGGACAAGGTTAACACACAGAAGGACATTACATTGAAGGCATGTAATGGGGGGGGAGGCCTTTATGCAGGCACCACACACGCTGCGACTACTCGTCACTCAACCAGTGCATATGCATTTATTCCCTACTACATTCTACCAAATTCCACACTACAACACCTGAAAAGCAAGTGGTATTCCTCAAAACTTACTGCTGTTTGTGTGAGCTGTGTTGGGCTTTGGGGTCCACCAATGACCAGGTTCTGCAGGTGCTGGGGATACTGTCTCCGCCTTGTACTAGGTGAGTGTCCTGGACTGGGTCCTTGTGAGTCCTGAGGTGAGCCTCCAAATGAGAACCTACCCATTTGTCGGGAAGACAGACTGGTGGGAGAAAGCGTGGATGGACTAACAGCCTGAGGACTCTGCACCAGGAAATCAACCAGCTGTATTAACAAGTCATGATTATGTGAAATTAATGTGTACAATACTAACAATTCCTTCTCTGTCTTACTTCCTTGTAAGAAAAACAATAAATAAAGGAATCAATTCAATGAACACCAATTCTCAATCAATTTCCACAAGTAATTCAAAATAATTACACAGTAAGAGCTGAGGTATTTGCATTTGTGTATTACACCAACAAATGCACATTGATAAAATATGCTTTATCACATATCAAAATTCACCTCCATATTTCAGTCGCTTTTGTGACCACCCTGATGATGGTCGCAAAAGCAAAAGAAACATATAGGTGAATTATAATATATGATAAAGCATATTGCAACAATGAGAATTTGTTGGATTAGTACATAAGTGTAAGTATTTCTTAATGCACAGATATGGAACATACAAAGTTCAAGATATGAGATATTACAGAGTTTCATTTTAGTCTTTACATTTTTCTTTCTTTCTGCATATGCTAAACAAACTCAGTGTCTAATCAATTACATGACTTTCTTGATATGCTGTACGTTGCCTCACTTGTCAGGAAATTCCTTGCTTCTTGTGGGACACCAAAGGCCCATTACCAACTTCAAAACAACCTACTCCTGAACACTGCATCCTGAAGTAGATGAATCCTGTTCACATCCTCAACTCCCATTTCTTTAAGATGCACTTTGTCTAAATCTAGGTCTACCAAACAGTCTGTAACAGTAACTGAAGATATTCATACTTTTCAGATAATCCACAGCTAAATATTTAAAACAAGATTCGGCCAAGGACAACTTCTGACAATGAATGAGGCCACGAAAAATCACAGCTTTGATTTAGAGCACCACATTTTTTAAGGCAGAAAATATACAATCTTTATAGGACATTAAAATACAAATATGATGCAAAAGCAGTGACAAAATGGAATGTGTGACATACACATAGGAACAAATGTTCATATATTATAAAAGATAAGCCTATACCTCTGCTTAATACACCACTATGCCATTAAGGCATAAGGGGAAGTGGAAGTATGATGGCCATACTGAAAGTCATGAAATTGTGAACAAAGGCCAAACAGTACTGCACTGTGCAATGTATGATGACTATTTCCATGTACGGTATTACAGCAGTATATATATCATGTCCCTGGCACCTGTCACACAGTTATAATACAGTGTGAAAAAATGGCTGGTAAGAACATGACAATTCAGCAATGTGCAGCAACAAAATTTCCTCTTATGGAGGAAATCTCCACAGTGGATATTCATGCACGAATTCATTCACAGAAATCTCACCATTTATACATTGTACGCACCTTTTATCCAAATAACAAAACACAACTAAGAAATAACAAAAATAAACCTGAGTTTTGTTATAAAATAAGACAAGGCTGATAATAGGGCTACACTTACCGTACTGTATGGGGAACTGCTTGGATCCTCCTGGTCCAAAGGCGTAGGCAGAGGTGGCGGAAAGTGGAAACTGGTGAGGTCAGGTAGTGAGCCTGTATTGTTGCCAATGGGAATCTGCACAGTACCAGGCTCCTGTTGAGATGGATAGATGCTGCAAGAAAGGTAACACTGTGATGTTCTTTCTAAAGAGACACCTACTCACTCTTCATAAACAAAACAGAAAACTCAGTATATGAACGAAAAGAGTGAACCTTACACATAATGGCAAATTTCATGGTATAAAAAAAAGTGTGCATGCGCATCTGCACACCCGCACGTGCGCGCACACACACACACACACACACACACACTCTCTCTCTCTCTCTCTCTCTCGTACATAATATTTGAAAGGACAAAATCCCAACCATACTCCCAATTACACACCAATGAATGGCCCAATAATTTACCAACTACATTTCAGTTCAGAGGCATATATCAGTCCAAAGAAAAACATTTACACAATTCAAAAATTTTTCTTTCCACACAATGTACAGTCCTTTATTCTGGTGGTATGTAATGGTATGCAGCATTGGCACTTAAAAAAAATTTTAAAAATCCAATAAAATTAACAGCATTCCTGGAAAACACTAACATACTACTAACTGACATACTAAGTATGTTTTGAATGGAACATTATAATGCAGTAAATAGCATGGTAAGGACAATGTACACTCACAGCACCACCACTTTAAGAATTTAATTAAAAAATAAAAAAGAGTAAGAAGGAGAGAAAAAAGATGATGATTGCCATGTATCAGAATGTGACCATAATTAATGCAATGATAGGCAGCAAAACTCTACTGAAGGCACAAAACACAAAACTCCTTCATTCATTATTACAGTAAAGTGCAGATTAGAAACATACTTAATTCCTGGTACCCTCGGTACCTCACAGCATGACTTCGGTCTACCATCGGAAGACACAATCAACTGCTTTCTGCTAGGGTCAATGTCACCTAACCCTATTCCTAACAACTGTCCATCAGTCACTGAAACACAGACAAAAAAACATTTATAAATATAGGGAAACAATATAGGATTTGAAACTTTCATCCTGACTGTATGGTGAGAAGCCTTGTTGGGTTATCAGCAATGTGATAATGGAGTTGGTATCCAGTGGGTGGGACTGTCTCTGCCTCCGTCATCGCGGGTTGAGGCAGGAAGTTGCACAGCTCGCAGATGTATTTACATATGCCGTTGTCTTGAAGCCTGGTGAAACTGTTTCAGCAACACACAGCAAATATAAAACAATGAAGGAAGTGACAACCATCAACTTGTATTGTCCAGCAGGGTAGGCAACAGTCAGAGTGTGATAAATGACTGCCAGAATCCACTCCTGCTCCTTGAATGGACCATTCTCAGATAGGACATGAGACTTGTTCAGCAACAAAGTGTGTTAGTACAATATCCAGCTATGTCACTGAAGGAGGCACAGAAAGTCTCTGAAATGTTGGATACCAACTACATTGTTGCATTGGTGAACACCCAAGAAGACTTCACAGCATTTGCAGGTATGGATCTTGTGCTTACATCTCACCTAAGTTTCTTTTACGTTATCCGCTTTTAATTTCTGGAAGGAAGAAAGGCTATTTCTACAACAGCAGAGTTACTGTTGTACCTAAGCAATACAGGGCTACATGATCATTGAAATAAAGCTCCACGTGATAAAATCACCTGCACCCATCACCCATGAATGTTTCATCATATTTGGTGGTTGTAAAAGCTCCATGCATTGTTAACCTTAGCACCAGATGAAAATGTCATTTTCATGGACTACACGTGTGGCTGCTGTGCTTCAGAGCTGGTCTGAACATGAATGCAAACAGAATTACCCTGCTCCTTTCACGAAATTAACCATGACTGTCCAATTTGTGTACATTCCTCCACTGACTGAGCAATCTTGCATCATGTGTGAGTCACATAATAATGTTTTGACAGCTACGCAGTTTATGTAACATAAAATAAAATTCAAGAATGGTTAAGCACACTCATACCCAGAACCACAGTACTATGGCAGACACAGACACATTTCACTGCACGGAACCATAACAGTTTATTATGTTTTGACACAGTTCACACTGTAGTTTGCTTGCTACATCAACACATGCAATAATTAACTGAACCATGTTCTACATATCATGGAGATGTCTCAGTGCCCCTTTTCACAGCAGTGTGTGTTGAACTACCACAAATTTAATCTGGACTTTTGCACTCCTATATGAATAAGTACCCATTACAGTCTGTTTAAAATGTCTTGGCCATAGAAGGTATGTAAGCTTCATAAATCTAGGTGAATTAGTAGTTACAGCCTGTTTCTAAGTACACGCACTGCATTTGCACGGAAGGATGACAGAAAACAAAACTTAATTAGAAGAGCTCAACTTCAGGCCGATATATGAAACAAAATCTCATGTGAAGTGGGAATCCAAACCCCTACACAGGCTTGTGATTGGCTAACCATCCTACATATGATATGATATGATGTTTATAATCATACTTACATCACTGTGCCAGTCCTCAATTAAAATATAATTTTGACACCAGAATGGATTTGGTCTGAGTCAAAAAGAAAGTTACCTCAGATTTCCATGAATGCCCATTGTATCTAATCCAATAAACATTGATCTAACAGTATTATTCTAGCATACCATACTGTAACCAACTGGCCTCAACAAAGCTGACAGTGGTACAGTTCAATATATGACTGGAATACCACACTTGCTTCGAAAGTATTAAATTCGCTGTTTAAAGCTGACTCATCTGAACACAAGACTGACAAAACAGAATGCACATTCATAAGCACAAAGGTGTCCAGAAAGTCACTCTGCAGTATTATCAGGCAAATACTTTCTTAACCACTTCACATATTGTAGAAAAGAAACCACTACAATGAAAGGTAATTCAAGAAGTTTCTACAGATAAACTTGACATCCATGCCTTTCACCGCATGGCAGATACAAGCTGATAACTGGTTTAAGACCATGTAAATTCAGCATCTCTGCAGTTCCTGGTTCCTCAGCTGCACTAGCCCCCTGTTTAGTACCTTTAAGATGGCCAGTTGTTCAATAAACCCATACACAGCACATATGACATAATCCCATAAGAAAGCTATAAAACATCGAATCTGGAGATACTGGGCCTCATCTCCATGTCCAGTGCCCAGGAAACCTGCCCCACTGGCAAATCTTATACAACTTGACATCTGAAAATGTGTTGCAAAATACTACTTCATAGAAGCAAGAGTTTTATACAACACTGCATGTAGACATACATGACTTATCCTTAAAATGTTAGAATATTTACACAAGAAACAAAGAAAAAAATTTATTTAGTATGTTCTGAAGAGTGAAGATTGTGAAACAACTCCCTGGTTTCAACTGTAAAGGACTGTAAAGACAAAATTTTTATTACAATACATATAACACAGTTAAATACAAGATACTTATGGTATGCTACTCATTCATTTTCAGGTCTTGAACATTTTTAATATGTACCTACAGATAAAATGAATGTTTAAATTTTGAATAAAAATGTTCAAATTATGTGCACAGAATGTACATACAAAGAACTAAAGGATGAGAGCTCATTTATTCCATGTCAACTGTTTTAATATGCATTCTTTTTTTTTCCAGGCTGTGTATATCTGACTACTCTTAATACTTATCCCTTGTTAATTAAAATCAGTTTATACTTTATTTCAAAACAATTAGTTTGATCACGTCCATGTGGATGTCTCACTTCAAAACTGTGAACCAGCTCACCTCTTCTCTGTGAACCTGGGTTGTGCAAAGAAGCTTCACCTCCCATGTTCATAGCACTCTGGTGCAAAGCCGAATCCGAGTTTGTGCGACGCCAACTGGTGTCTGGAGGAGGCGAAAGATATGCTCCACTACTATATGGTGATGTATCTATCCGCTTCTCATTTGGTCTTGACCGCATTGGACCCACTCCCACGCTCCTCACAACCCTTTCACGATACACCATAGGGCTGTCACTTCGTCCTGCTTTCATTTCTTCCAAGTTGCTCAAAGCACTCTGGAACACAATTAAGAACACAAAAAATGTACCACTTCAGGAATATGCCGGATAGCATTCCCCAGACAGACAAATGTTCAAATACTACTGATGTGCTATAGGACTGTGACAATAACTTAATCATTAAATCAGTCTTATTCACCACCAGCCAACCAAGCTTAGATGTGACCTCTGTGTGAATCCACTCACCATGATATATATATATACACACACACATATATATGGTCACAGCAACTATTCCTCCACTTTATTCTATTTTTTATAATGAGCTTACTGGAAATTCCCACTGGCCTTTTGACACTTTGTAACTTTTCTTAGCCATACATGTTTCAATGCTTATATCTGTGACAACCTCAATGACCAACGGGAGAATGGTGTACTTTGCTAAAACATATAAAACCAAAGATAACTTTGAGAACACACAGGATAATGCAGGTATGAGTGCTGAAATGTGTACCAGCGAGAAAAAGCTAAAAATGTCACAAGGCAGCTGGAATTTCCAATAAACTCTACCAAAAAATGTCCCAGAACCACCTTGGTGGTCCACAGGTTAGACACTATCCTATTACTCAAAAACCACCAGCAAAGGGAAAAAGGTAAAGCTGACCCTGTCCACAGCATGAAAGCATACCAGGAGAGCAGAGGCCTGACTCCACTCATTTTTAATCTCAGCACTAGATCTAAGTGTCAGTAAAGTGTCCATCCATGCGATAAACCACAGAAAACACACACTTTAATACAAAAACAAGTCAACGTTTATGAGTAGGATTAAAACACAGTCATTTTATGACAACTACTTCAAAGCAATATGTCACAAATCTGTCAAACACAACTATATTTATTTTTACTTAAGCATGACAACATGTTTTGGTCTGCAAAGACCATCATCAAGCCACCAATACAGAATTTTCAAAATAAGGCAAAATACAGTGTGATTATATTCACAAAATGGGATCCCATCTGTCTTACAATATTTATTACAATGTAAAAATTACTATATACAACTATATAAAAACTACATCAAAACTTTCAAGGTTGGTGGTGGTGACAACCACTGTTTGTCACTTCCCAATGCAAACTCCACTGCACATGTGGGCAGTCAGCTCAGTGGGCTTCATTAATACAGTAAGCAAGTCACGGCAAATGGCAAGTGCTAGCTCTCAGACAGAATCATGCCCCTATATAATTCATTACTTTTGGAATGTTTTCATTTGTTTTCAGTATTCCTGGATATACAGGAGCAAAATGGCACAGAAAATAATGCTGTGTTATCTTTTTTCCCAATATTCAAGTAAAAAAGAAGAATGACCAACTGGAAACATACAGACCATTTGAGTCAAATGGAGTGGCTGAGTGTAAGAGGATGAAAACAGGTTTTTGTGCAATGGCAAGAAGTTCTGGAGCTTGCTGTATGTAGTTCACTACTGCATAGTACTAAATTTAACTTACTCATAACTAATTTTTTTTAAACTGCCCTGTTTTGTCTTACATCCTGATGACTTGATCAATCATCAAAAGTAATAACTTGTATAAAAAAAGAAAAATCCAGCACATTTAGAACAGTCATTGTACCACGTCTTGAAGTTCTTAAATTTGTCCTTCAACAAATTAATAAGAATGTATGTGTAACTGTTTCCAATGAAAGGTTTTACTGGCATGAAGCACTTGCCAATTACATACACACAAACAGACAGAAATGTAATACCTATATATATAAAAATAAAAAACAAAACAAAACAAAACTTATGGTGTCTGACACACATACAACAAATATTTTATATGTGAATGTTTTATCTGATGTATTCATATAAAGCCAAAGGCACCACATATACTTTCAAAAACACATTATGTTAACTCCTGCAGATATGGGCTGACAGACGTCAGCGGTCAGCCTCACGCAACAGTCACCATACCCGAGGAAAGGAACTCACTGTACCCATCAGACAGGAGGGTGGGTGGGCCTGACAGCCTGTCTGGGCTGGTTTGTTTACTTAGGTTGAAGACGCTGTCAGCACCTAGGTACATACAGCGCTGAATAGCAGGATCAGTGAATATCGAATGGGAAATCATGCAGACCGGAGCAGGCATGAACTAATTTGAGACACTACCCCGAAATTTCTCTAATGGACTGAGGAAAACCACGAGGAACTTGTCATAACGGCCGATCTCCAGGCCGAGTTCTGAAGCCGGTACCTCCAAAATAAGGAGTGCTACCTACTCAACCGCGACGCCCAGTCGCCTGGAAGTTGCGGAAAGCAAAATTTTCCTACATGAAAGACTGGAACCCCCTAGTGGACTGATCCCGCATGTTACCCCGCCACGTTCAGTACGTGCTGTACTGTAGGCTCATAGTAAACAAGCTCTGAGGCTCTCAGAGCGGTAGCATGGTACAGTACCTTGTCAAACTTCATAGCATCATACGCTCGTATCTTAATTGCTCAATATTCTTCCCCCATAATCTGACAATACTTCGGCAGCAGTTCTGTAATATGTTGTAACTTCAAGAACGCTTGATTAAATTTCACATTTACGCTGTTTCTAGGGAAGCTCGCAACCCTGGCGAGCGAATATTAAAACGCTCTGTACGTCCGTATATTTACATATACGCTTAACCAACTACAGAACTGATTAACGGATTTTCGTGACACTTAATGTTGGGGGGAATCACTAAAATTTGTCAAGCATTCCCATTTTCTAATAACATCGAACAAGCGACTACTTTAAACGGTGAGCTACATGAGTTTCTGAGCGCATCTCCCACAAACCTCACAAAATATTTAACAAAGCGAAAAATAATTTGAATTTTCAGAGATGAATAAAACGCGCTTTCTTCCCAAGACATTTTCGCCACACGTCTTTAGATTTTCGAGACAAATACAGGGACCTCTATGCGTTCATTTCCGAATTTCCGTATTTTACCAGATAGGAAATGTATGCATAACGTTAAGAATGAGGAGCAATCTGACCTTTCCGTCCTAATGCGTTCACTTCGTACATAAAACTAAACTAAACTCCGTGGCCTTAGTCCGCACGCGAACTATACCGACAGAGCGGCCGCCGCCGGTCGGCGAAGTTAGTGCCAACTTTCGCGGATAGAGGGGTGTCACGTGGTCAGCGCA
>Ga0131853_10020395_pt1 | contig 12038 bp, 9 predicted proteins | sample TergutLab28metaG_FD_92764 | JGI IMG/M metagenome (GOLD analysis project Ga0131853, IMG submission 92764) | Labiotermes labralis P1 segment gut microbial communities from Petit-Saut dam, French Guiana - Lab288 P1 (version 2) (version 2) | ecosystem: Host-associated > Arthropoda: Insects >...
AGGACGCAGAGGCACGTGGCGGCGAAAGTGGGAACGTCTAAAGGCGGGGGAAAGCAATGGCAAACTACCCCCAAGAACTTGCCTAGGATGCAGTGTGCCAAGAGCCACATCGGTTCCATAACCCGGCTCTGGTTCCTGCCGGACCGGCCTCTAGGGCTGAATACTAATGAATGAATGAATATGGTTGTGTGTTTTGTGTGCTTTTGTTTAATTCTGTAAATTATATATTTTTATTGTTATGTTTATGTATTCTTATTTTTATGTATGTTCTGTTCTGTATATTTTGTTTTCATTGTGCCAACTGGCACTCTTCGGCTACCTTAACTGAGGTTTTTCCGTGCTTTTTCCTCAGTTGTAAGGCAAATGCCATGGTATAACTCGCAAAGACGGGGCACGGCCAGCAATCTCCACAATTAGGCGATAAATTGTACGCGGTTAGTTCATCGTTAATTTTAGTTTGACCACTCTGGGTTCGAATCCCAGAAAGCCTTCCAACCAAAGTTGTTAATTGTGTTGTTCTATGTATTGTTTGTGTGTAAATGTGTACTGTACTACTGCCACCGGGTGTCAACCCAATTGGAGTTAACAAATACAGGGTGTACACAAAAGAATGGTACGGTTTCAAAAGTTAACAAGAAATTTATTTCTCACCTTACACTGGCACAACATACACCGTCAGCAGCAGCAACTGTCCAAGTTCCTCAAGCGTTAATCACAACCCTTCAATGTGTGCACCCTGGGTCACACGACACACATCCACACCGTAATCAAATTCATCCCAGACTCGGTGTAGCGTGTCTGTTGTAATGTTCTGCAGTGCATGCGTTATCCTAACACGAAGTTCCTTGAGGGACATGGGCAATGGTGGTACGTAAACGCTGTCTTTAAGTAACCACCAAAGAAAAAAATCGCATGGTGTTAGATCCGGCGAACGGGGTGGCCAAGGGAGAAGGTGGTTGTCTCCTTTTGCAGCAAGTCCGATCCAGCGCCTCTCAAGAACACGATAGAGAATCACCCGTACATGAGAAACTTGGACAGTTGCTGCCGCTGACCGTGTAGGTTTTGCCAGTGTAAGGTGAGAAATGAATTTCTTGTTAACTTTTTAAATCGCACCATTCTTTTGTGTATACCCTGTATATCAGTATTAATATATCAGTCTATCTTGATTTGTGAACACAAAACGCAAATTAATCTATCACATGGTTACCAAATTAAGGCACATTTTGCGATACAGTTCACCACATGTATAGATAGGAAGAAACTCTGGGTTTGCCCCTCACAATGTATTTTGGTCTCTGTTTCATGTGACGCTCGCAAAAAGCAGCAATCATTTCCCCAAACAGCATAAACTGAGAGGTATTTCTAAAGGGGATGGCACTGTGTTCCCTGTGAGGTAGAATTTCATGCTTCAAGCGGCCGTGCGTCGGCCGATGTCTCACCACAGGGACCCGAGCTCGATCCCAGTCCAATCCGGGTGAGATTTGTGGGGCACAAAGGTTTCTGTCAGTAGTACGACTGTCCCTGTCGCTCTCTTCCCTCCAAATGCTCCGCGCTAGTCTGCACCACAGTACGTCTACTGCCCTGGTCAATAGGACGAGTGGGTGGAGTCTGGGAAATTTAAAAGAAGAAGAATAAAATTGTTATCACAATGATTTCGTTTTATGCTTAATGGTATTGGCGTGTCTCATCATGTGGAAGGCTTCTGATATCTTCCTGAGCTGCATATTGTAGGTTTATGGTAACAGGTTGTTGTTATATCGAATTACTTAACTCTGGTGGGTGGTTCTAATGTTCATCTTCCTAAATTATACAATTCTTCCATCTACCCCTCACCTAAGAAGTGTTCTGGGGACCCTTCCTTTATGTATTATCAGTTAACCTTTTGGCGCCGGAATTATTTTTTAATTTTAGCACACCCTGTATATAAAATGTGAATAATACAGGAACTAAATACGTTAGAATTATGAAATGAACTGCATTTTGAAGAGAAAAAAACGGAGAGTATATACCATGTTTAAAATATTCAGTACCTATATTTGTTGAATAAATATATAAAATGAAACTTTAGAGGTTAGCGGTGCGGTACGACAACTGTAGTTGACATTAGGCGTCAAAGGGTTAATTTTTATCATTTTATGAATCTGTAACCTCCGGGAAACCACACATTTTTGTCTGTGGTGCAGGGGGCTGTGTTAACCTTTTAAGGACGAAACGTATTGTGATATTTGACGTTCAGGTGACTGTGCATCGTGATAAATTCTTATAATAAAACCAACCAGATGCACTAACTTCTCAAATTTATATTTGGAATAAAACTCTTCGTGTTTCGGGACAGTTTCTGTGTCCATCATCAGGAGTTTTTCACTGTACACACAACAATGGTATATGTCACACAGCTTGCGAGCAGGATCAGGACGGAGTTCCGTCCTGATCCTGCTCGCAAGCTGTGTGACATATACCATTGTTGTGTGTACAGTGAAAAACTCCTGATGATGGACACAGAAACTGTCCGGAAACACGAAGAGTTTTATTCCAAATATAAATTTGAGAAATTAGTGCATCTAGTTGTTTTTATTATAAGTATTGTATTATATAAGAACTCAGTCCGTACCGCGCTGTAAACACTCTCTACTTCGGTAATAAAAACCAATCTGTTAATGACGTATAAGACGAATGTTACTCTTTGTTCTGAGAACCATACAAAACACATAAATTCAATGTAATCAGCATGCAAAATTTTTGAATGTAAAACCTGGTGGTACGTACAGTAACCGGCAGGCTCTGAAAGTTTAAGAGTCAACCTAAATTCTACCATTTTCCTCTTCGCCTTGTATAACTGACGAGCCGAGGGGACAAGACGATGAGGCAGTGGACTCCGAAAATCGATTTTTCCCCTCTGCCTTCTTTCCCCGTCCTTTGCCTACTAACAAATAATTAAACTATTGATTAGTTACTGAACCCTCTCACTGTCCACACCTTGATGGTGCGCCTATCCCAACACAGACAGCACTCGGGCAGGCAAACTGCCACGTAATTGATGACGCCTGATTCGATACCATATCAACAAACAAACATCTGTACACTGGGTTACGGAAAGCAGGTCTGAAGTGAGTGTGCTGTCTGTGAATGAACAGCTGTCCGATACAAGAAGACCAATTGACCTGGGCTTGATTAAGTGACTCGGGTTCGATTAGTGTTAGACCAGTGTTCCTCAACCGCTGTGAGACCGCGGCCCGGTAAATTCTTTTTTCATAAGACGAGGGCCCGGTCCCAACAGATTTACTCGTAAATACCTTTCCATTTGTTTAAGTTCATACATTAAACTAAAATAAGTATTAATAATTAATTATGGCATAATCATAAAGAGTATTAGTACAGTTATGTATACTGTGTGGCATGTTGACAAATATAAAATTACATTTAAATTAGTTATCAATCACTGAACTAATGTAATCTTGTGGCATATTGTAGTTTCCTCAGGCCAACGTCTGGGTCTGAGTTTTTCGACACATTCACGAATATTTTTCTGCTCAGAGTATTTCCACTATAAAATATTTATTCATGAAAACTGCTTAGAAAACTAAAATGACAAATTCCAGGAGAATCTCTCGCCGCCCGGTACAATTGATGCCAGGGCCCGGTAACGGGCAGCGGCCCGGCGGTTGAGAAACGCTGTGTTACAGAATGGAAGAGCAAACATATAACAGCGCACTCATTGATACTTATACTGGTAGCTCAGTCAGCTTAGTGGAGAACGTTACGGGATGAACGCGTTACCTTAATTTCCTGTCAGGAATTTTGGGGGCTCTGTTCACTGTTGCGACCAGGATTGGGATACAGTCAGGTTCTTCGACCTGAATTGAGAGACGTGAAAATGTTGGTGGCCGGTCATCTTCAACTCGGAGGTTAAGAATTTGCGGAACTGTACCTCCATTCCCTCACACAGCGTCATGGATTGATGTATAAAAATAAGTGACAAATCCTGATTTTTTTGTTTAAATTTTGTAAATAGATTATAAATTAAATTGTTGTTGCAATGTTATGTATTGTAGAATTGGAAGCAGTAGGCCCAGGTGCCTCTGAAACGTCTGCATATATCAAACAGATCAGACGGTGTCACAACCCAGAGGGCCCACAACAAATCTTAGGTACACTTTCCATTGTGCATCGTTTTAGACTGCATACATGAAGCAACTTACCTTACCGGGGTGCTGATAAATCCTTAGCCCGACCAGGAAGGAAACAAGCTCGGAAGCATGTGAGGGTCGCGCTCGATTTCAACAACATCGAGACGCGAGCTGTCATCAAGTCTTTTTTTCCTGCAAGGCAAGGCGTCGAAGGAAATTCACGCCATTCTGACAGAAACATTAGCTTGTTTCTTTTCTGGTTGGGCTAAGGACTTATCAGCACTCCTGTAGTTAACGCTGGATTCAGTCTTTTACATTTTCAACAAGTCCTTAAATTAAGCCAAAAATATGAGCCGAATACAAACAAGTGTATTACCGACTGACTGCACCAGCATTTTATTATTACAGAAGTACAGTTTAACGCCACTTATCTGCTTTAATCGGTAGAGTGAGCCATCCGGATATGCAGAAAATCCGGATAATTGGATTTTTCTTTGAATATACGCCACATTGGCAGTGTGCAGTTCCGCTGTTACTATTTACAGTATGTACCTGTGTCTAAACCTTTCGACCAGGCCTGATTTGAAGTTCTACAAGCCATAACACTGTACTGTACTTGATCCGATGACAGGTAATTTCAAGGCAAATTAGTTTTGTAGAATTCTGGACAAATTTACCGGAAGGGCCAAGTCGATCCGGATAAATGGCAGTCCTGATAAGCAGCGTCCGGATAAGCGGAGTTGTACCGTACTGCACTGGTACACGTTTCGACTGCTCATGCAGGCTGCACTATTGTTGATACTGGTAAGTTAATTTGCAATAGACGTGTTTATATAACACAGTAGTATGGAAGGTGAACAATGCTGTATACAGTGACGTGGTGACTACCCAAATCTTTCTATTAGGTACATTTCTGGCACGTGTCGATGCCCATCTCGACCATAGTGAAGAATATCAATGAATCACAAGTGGACGTACCGACAGTTCGAAAATGTGGTATTATAAATCCTTAGTCCGACCAGGAAGGAATCATGCTAATGTTTCTGTCAGAATGGTGTGAATTTCCTTCGGCGCCTTGCCTTGCAGGGGAAAAAAATCTTGATGACAGCTCGCGTCTCGATGTTGTTAAAATCGCGAGCGTTCCTGACATGCTTCCGAGCTTGTTTCCTTCCTGGTCGGGCTAAGGACTTATCAGCACGCCGGTATATGTAGGCCTACATGTAGTGGTGTGTACAGTACCTTTTCAAGACGAGAATATTTTGTTCATGCTTACAGACATAATGTATATTGCGACTTAAAAGTACTGTTCAACATCACCTTAGAATAAGCCATGTTGACTCCGAGGACGAGTAGAAGTATAGCTCTACTCTTTCTTTAACCTCGACGCTAGATGTGGTGGGTGGTGGTGAAAGCCACGCCCCGGCCGCTTTGCCCCCGGAAAAGAGAACCGGTACTCCAGGGCCGGTCTGGACAAGTCCGGAAAATCTCGCCTGTACCGAGATTCGATCTCCGGACCGTCCAGCCGGTAGCGAAAGACTGAGCTATCCCGGCCCCATACATATACAGGCCTATGTCAGTCCAGTAAGGTAAAGGTAAAACAGTCCCATTACAGGCCTGGACAGGCCCTGAGTGTTCCTTGAGGTTCCCATATTTTAAGACATTCGGCATATGAAGGTGGTAGGGTTGTCAACCCAACACACCGGCCGTCTTTACCCCCAAGAAATACTCCTGGTACTCATTTCTGTTAGAGGCTGAGTCGACCCCAGGGTCGTAGTGAGGTCGGAATTCCAATGACACAATCGGGAAAGGAACTCGCGACCTTCCGGCAGTGCCTCAACCAACTACGCTACTGCCTGCCACCGTCCAGAACTACGAGTATCAATAATTCGGGAATGGGTCTATCATCTACTCTAATGCGTCGTATGTTAGGCTGATAGCCTACGGAAGTGCGTATCAGGAAGATAGCAGTGAGCAAATGAACGCTTCTAAACCACATGACAAACACTGCTCAGCAGAAGTCCTGTGCAGTGAGTAATACCGTCCATAAGTTGCAAAGTGCTGTGGTGGTGATATCTTAAAGGTTCGTGCAGAGGCGTGCGAGCAAGTGTGGACGTAACTCTGTCAGTGTAAGGTAAAGGTAGTCCGTCAGGGTTCGTAGTTGGCTTTAGTTTAGGGGAGGAGAAACAGGGTTGCGTTTATTTCGAAATACTTGCAAGGGGTTGTGACAGTTGGGTGCTTGTCTTACCTCGCATATACAGATATTTGAGTTTTTATCGTCTCTTCTTTTGTTCAAGAAAGAAAATGTTTTTCGACACTTGGCCTGGTTTCAGTCATCAAATATCAAACTAGAATGATGACACTGCCCATAGAACATGCCCAGCCATAGAACATGCCCATCTATACAACACACCCGTTCATACAACATGCCCACCCATAAAACATGCCCATCTATACAACACACCCATTCATACAACATGCCCATCTATACAACACACCCGTTCATACAACATGCCCATCCCTAGAACCTGCCCATCTATACAACACACCCGTTCATACAACTTGCCCATCCAAAGAACATGTCCATCTATAAAACACACACTTTCATACAACATGCCCATCCATAGAGCATGCCCATCTATACAACATACCCGTTCATACAACATGCCCATCCCTAGAACATGCCCATCTATACAACACACCCGTTCATACAACATGCCCATCCCTAGAACATTCCCATCTATACAACACACCCGTTCATACAACTTGCCCATCCATAGAATATTCCCATCTATACAACACACCCGTTCATACAACTTGCCCATCCATAGAATATGCCCATCTATAAAACACGCCCGTTCATACAACATGCCCATCCATAGAACATGCCCATCCACGCAACACACCATTTCATACAACATGCCCGCTCATACAACATGCCCATGTACACATCACGTCCATCCAGTGGATCCTATAAACCACGTTTCGTCAGTATCCAAATAGTCTGACGATGACAGTAAAATTATTTGGCAAGAAAACTTAATATAACTGACGTTTGGAAGACTTAGGGGTGGGTTGGAGTGTGGGTGTGGACTGCATTCATCGGTTGGGAACGGCCTTTTGTGAAGACGGTTGTGAACCTTTCGGTATAATAAATTCCGGCAGTTTCCTGACCAGCTGAGATCCTCCTATCCTCAGCCGTTGTTACAGCAGTCAGTCCGTCCGGTTTCTCTCGCCTGTGTGAAAAAGTTGATATGGGGAGTACAGCAGTGGTTCGTATCAGATGGTTGCGAATTGGCGGCGTCCATTGGGCAACGAATTGCAACAGGTTCATGAGGGTGGGGTCATGGTGGACCGGGGAGGGCATTGAGTGGTTCTGACCAGTGTCCAGCCCCCCCGCGGACCGGCTCAATTGGTCAGTGTAGGATATTGATGTGGTTGGATCACACAGTGACTTGCGCCGTCCATTACCACCGCATGTGTGCGCGCGTGTGTGTGTGTGTGTGTGTGTGTGGAATTGTAATGAGTGGCAGGACGTACAGCAAGAAGCGCCTATGTACAGCTGTCTGCCTTTACCGACAGACTTTAACACTTTTCATCGTGTGTGCTTATTGCTAACCGTTTCATGGGACCATAAAAGAACGCGTGATAAAATGAGATTTGAGGTTCTGGCGTGTAGAATTGCGGTTTACTGGAATGTGACGCCGTGGGATCTGGTAGATTATACCAGCGTTTTGGAGACAGATGCTGCCTCCAGCTTCAGTTCACTTGTCTGCCCTCGTACACACTGATAATTATGCAACCGACAGTGTCAACAGCCTGGCACGCGGTGGCGCACTTGGTTGAGGCACTGCGCTGCAAGCCGGAAGGTCGCGGGTTCAATTCCCGATGGTGTCACTGGAATTTTTCATTGACATAATCCTTCCGGCCGCACTATGGCCCTTAGCTGACTCAGCCTCTAACAGAAATGAGTACCAGGAATATTTCCTGGGGGGTAAAGGCGGCCAGTGCGTAGGGCTGACAACCTTACCACCTTCATGTGCCGACTGTCTTAAAATCTGGGAGCCTCATCCTCCTGGAACCCTCAGGGCCTGTCCAGGCCTGTAATGGAATTACTTTACCTTTTTACAGTGTAAAAAGCGTCAGTTTGCTTCATTATGAAGTTGTGGCCATTTGGTCGCATGCTTCCTATCTTGTTCTGGCTGCACACCGGAAGGTAGAGCGGGTGCATTGTATCGTGTTGTCACGCGAAGGACGAAGGTCCTTAGCTGCATGCCCGTCTGTCTCAACAAAAGTGTAACTTCCTGTTGCAAAACTCACCCTGTAAGAAGCCACGAACGCCCAGGGGGTGATTAGAGGTATAGCTCTACTCTTTCTTTAACTTCGGCACTAGATAGGTATGGGTGTTCAACGCCACGCCCCGGCCGCTTTAACCCCGGGAAAGAGACCAGGTACCCGTTATGTAGGTGGCTGGGTTGGCCCCAGGGCCGGTCTGGACGGGTGCGGAAAATCTCGCCTCCACCGGGATTCAGTCCCCGGACCTTTCAGCCCATAGCTCAGTCGCTATACCGACTGAGCTATCCCGGCCCCCATATCTTCCTGTTGCGCTTTCCCCAATTAATTCGGAGAGCAGTGCCCGTGTTACCTTACGACACACAAATCCAAGAAATGGCGAAACTAGTTAGAGATAAAATTTTCATTCTTTACTAATTTCCTGGAAGTTTTCCTGTTTAATTAGTCACTGTGAACATACGAAATAATTTACAGCTAACGTAACGCTTCGCTTCATAATTTACGTCGGTCACCTGAGTCTGATAAGAGAAAGAATGGAAACAGATTGCGTGGCTTTAAGTCGTCTTTCTACAAGTCCACCTTATCTACATGAACCCAGTACTGTATTGTCCTCGTGTTTAATTAGTCGTTTGGCTGAGGGAAGACAGAAAACAATGGCATTATGTATGGCAGTAAGTGGCAGTAAGAACAGGGAATGTTAGCAGAGAATAACCGCCTGTCTCCTGACAGTAACAAAGACATATCTCACGACGTTTGTCAGTAAGGAACGACGGAATGTCTCTTGACAGTGTATGATAGTTCAGAACAAAGACGTGTCTCGTGAAATCTGAAGATAACGAATAATAAGGTACTGTAAATGACGGAACAAAAGGCTAGGTTCAGTCTTCCCCCGTTCTCGTTGAACTGCTTAACGAAACTTTGAAAATGGGAATGATATTGTATACCGAAACGTCGGTGACGAACCACGAACCTATGCAGCTTAACATCCCACAAGAAGCAAAGCGTCGATAGTAGAGAACAAAGACACGTGTGTTGTCAGTAACTGCCTTAGCTGCCTTCGTGTTTGGCCGGCATTCTCACGTGGAATTTGTTGTAGCTCTGAATGTACGTATGTAGCTGTCAGCAGCGCACATTGTGTGGAGTCGAATGCTGACATGTTTGTCAGTAACGTACTGGAATGGACACAGAACGAAGAGGGTTGTCTAGATAGTGGTCATCCCTTAGTTTTGAAAGTATAATATTAAAATGGAATTAAATATTTGCTCCGTCTGACATAACTACCTATTGTCTTTTATTATTTCTATTATTGGCTACTGATTTGGGCCTGAATAGGCCATCATCAGGTTAATTTTTACAAAAACTTTAAAAAGCTGATAATAATTATAAAGACTATTAATGACTGTGAATGGGATCCCATAAAATTAACGTCATTATACTCTATGTACCGCCATTTTTAAGTTTTTTTTTTAAATATTGGCCTGATTATGGCGTACTGAGGCCGAAACTTGAAGCCAGTAAGGTATAAAAGGTAAAGCTAAAGCACCGGCCGCCTTTACCCCCAGTAAAAATTCCTGGTACTCATTTCTGTTAGAGGCTGAGTCGACCTCAGGCCCGTAGTGCGGCCGCAAGAATTATGTCAATGAAAAATTCCAATGACACCATCGGGAATCGAACCCGCAACCTTCCGGCTTGTAGCGCATTGAGTAGCCAATAATAGAGATAATACATTTATAAGGTAGTCGTGTCAGACGGAGTACATATTTAACCTTTAGACGCCTAATGTCAACTATAGTGGTCGTACCGCACCGCTGACCTCTAAAGTTGCATTTTGTATATTTATTCAGCAAATATAGGTACTGAATATTTTAAACATGGTTTATATTCTCCGGTTTTTTCTCTTCAAAATGCAGTTTGTTTCATAATTCTAACGTATTTGGTTCCTGTATTTTTCACAATTTATATACAGGGTGTGCTAAAATTTAAAAAAAAACAATTCCGGCGCCAAAAGTTTAATTTCATTTTAATATTGAAAAGGACTGTATCTAATCTGACGTATCAAGCCAGCGTTTGCTTGGAAGGACATCAGAATCCAGCAGCATGGTAAGTCTGGTTAGCTGAATCGAGGCCGGAATCCAAATCCGGAATGTGCTAGCGCTCCAACGACGTGCTGAGCGCATTCTGTACATTTCATAACTTTGTGTTCGTCCAAAATAAATGAACACGTGTATGTACAGTACAATATAAATAGTAAGGAAACATCACAATGAAAAGAGGACCTGCATATAACATGCGATCAAAAGATGGCGGAGGGTTGTTTGTGTTCCAGCTGAATGGTCACCATGGCCGGTGGGTTTTCGCAAGAATGGCTGGATTAGCAGTGGAGGTCCTACAGGCCATGACTGTCCATGCAGGCAAGGGCTCAGCTCCCCATATACAATCAAGTTATGGACACAAGAGAGAGGGGTGGTCTCTCTGTTGCTGCTATGAGTATTTGGACTGTGGTTTTCTGTTCATTCTGATCTCAGCAGAATGTTTAATGTCGCAGATAATTTTCACTCGTCTTCCAGAAAGTTATTCATCTTTGGAACTTTTTTGTGCCTTCTCAAAACCTCAACATACGTGTGGTATTAAAATTGCTGGAGGCGAGAGGCAGCCTACCTTCTGGTTACAATACACGCTTGTAGGAGCTGAACCAGACCCTATGGCGTGTTCCCGTAGTGACAAACACGAATGGAATGTTGTACAGCACAGGAGTGCTGGAGCACTGCTGCGTGCAATTTATTGAATTATTTTCCGGCTTTATGTCCTTTTATGTCCTTAAGTAAAGTGGAATTTATTTTTAGTAAATAGGTCTATAATAGGAGTTATCCGGCAATGGGAGTTATTCGGCAATGGGAGTTATCAACAGTAGAAATTATCCGAAATTGGAGTTATTCGGCAATGGAAGTTATCAACAGTAGAAATTATCCGAAATCGGAGTTATCCGGCAATGGGAGTTATCAACAATAGAAATTATCCGACAATCGGAGTTATCCGGCAATGGGAGTTATCCGGCAATGGAAGTTATTCGGCAATGGGAGTTATCAACAGTAGAAATTATCCGAAATTGGAGTTATTCGGCAATGGAAGTTATCAACAGTAGAAATTATCCGAAATCGGAATTATCCGGCAATGGGAGTTATCAACAATAGAAATTATCCGACAATCGGAGTTATCCGGCAATGGGAGTTATCCGGCAATGGAAGTTATCCGCCAATGGGAGTTAGCAACATTAGAAATTAGCCGAAATCGGAGTTATCCGGCAATGGGAGTTATCAGCAATAGAAATTATCCGACAATCGGAGTTATCCGGCAATGGGAGTTATCAGCAATAGAAATTATCCGACAATCGGAGTTATCCGGCGGTCTTAACTAAAAGACACCAGCGCCTAATTAAAAGAAACCTATTGAACGGTTTAGGCTTTTGTCAGTAGGTCTCAGACAGGCAGGCAGACGAACGGACCATAACAAGACCGATTGCAAGTTGGGTCAAGCCATATGGACATTGACTTTTACTGGGAAGCAGTGTGGGGGGGGGGGGGGGGGGTTTCCCCCGGGGTCAAACCCCGCGCTGTCAAAAAA
>Ga0131853_10020397_pt1 | contig 12036 bp, 9 predicted proteins | sample TergutLab28metaG_FD_92764 | JGI IMG/M metagenome (GOLD analysis project Ga0131853, IMG submission 92764) | Labiotermes labralis P1 segment gut microbial communities from Petit-Saut dam, French Guiana - Lab288 P1 (version 2) (version 2) | ecosystem: Host-associated > Arthropoda: Insects >...
AAACTGATTACGTAGCATAACTCGTGATGATTGCATCACTTGAAGCAATCACGAGTTGTGTACTCACTAGTCTAAAGAAATTGAAATGTACAAATTTGCCCTTAGCGTAACAATATATATATATATATATATATATATATATATTTGCATATTTTGTGTAAGATTGAATTCTCAGTCACCGAACACAAAAATATGTAGCTTAAGTTCAATTCATATTATCAACTCACATTATTGTACAATTTGAATAGCCTGGACATGACCGCATGTCCGTCGAAATATGTAGCCTAATGTGAATATTATACCTACCAACTAAGTAATCCAAGATATGTAGACGGTAATATCAGTACTTCCAATTACTGGATTCCAACACAGCGGGGAATGTAACATCAGAACCGTTAAACTTACATAGAATTTCGACTGTCCTTTTTAGTTGTCCTTGTGATGGGCGGGCGAACAGTAACAAAGCAGATACTTCAGTCCGTTATTCTGAGAATCTGTGGTTCCAAATGCTGGACTATCCTCTGGCGTCAGTCATTCCAGCATTCTCTAAATATAATTTCAGTACAATTTTATGGTAATATTTACCTTCGCACATTCATCACAAACGTTACATTAGGTCTGTCTGTAGACAGACAGACCTGATCGTAGATCATAATTTACCATTTGGACGCTCTGATAGTAACATTCAATATGATTTCATACTGAGTATTGTATCGGTTTTAATTTATATTATAAACACGATAGGTGCTAACCGGACATTTACAGCACCCTGTGAACTCTGATCTTCGTTTGGCGTGTTCTCTGAACCTTCAGGACTACGTGACAGTCGTTAGCGCTTGAAAGCTTGAACCCCTAGGATGGAGTCCTGTTACCATTTATAAGTCTCGCAGAGCCCCAGAGCCTGTCTCCGTCACCGCTGAAATCGTACCCCGATTCTCCAGTCGAGCCCATATCCTAATTTCTGTAGCACCAGGAAAGTCATGGTCCCATCACGGTCTCATCATGGCCAAATCATGGTTCCATCATGGTGCCCTGCCTATTTTATGCCGACAAGTACGTAAAAAATTGATTCCACGCATTTGCCGATTTTATGTAAATCTTACTTACTTACTTACTTACTTACTCCATGGACCTGAGTCCTTCTTGAGAAGCTAACCGTTTTTCAACTAGTCAAGGAATTCCTCGGAATTTATGGAACCGACGGTTCATTACCGCTTTCACAAGTGCCTGCCACCTGTCCCCATCCTGAGCCAGCTCGATCCAGTCCATACCCCCACATCCAGTATCCTGAAGATCCATCTTAATATTACCTCCCATCTACGCCTGGGTCTCTCAAGTGGTCTCTTTCCCTCAGGTTTCCCCATCAATACCCTGTATAGGCCTCTCCTTTCCCCCATACGCGCAACATGCTCCGCCCATCTCATTCTTCTCTAAATCATCACCCAAACAATATTGGGTAAAGCGTACAAATCATAAAGCTCCTCATTTCGTAGTTTTCTCTACTCCCCTGTCTCCTCGTCTCTCTTATGCCCAAATATTTTTCTCAATACCCTATTCTCAGACAACATCAGACTAGGTTCCTCCCTCAGTGAGAGCGACCCAGTTTCACAGGTATACAAAATAACAGGCAAAATTATGGTTCTGTTTATCTTAACCTTTAAATTTTGGATAGCAAATTGGAAGGCACAGGATTCTGCACCGAATGCTTGCAAGCAGTCCCTTAAGTCAGTCTGCTCTAAATTTCTTCCTGAATAGAAGTTTTGATTTGTTAAGGTTGTTCCCAAATATTTTAACTGTTCCACACTTTCAAAGAACTATTAGCAATATTTATGTAGATCTACGTCACGCATATACAGTCACTCCCCGACTGACGTAATGGTTGCGTTCCGCGAAACGTTATGCAAGTCGAATTTTACGTAAGTCGGAACTTCCCTAAATTCAAATAAATTGAAATTTTTTTATCCCACGCGGAGAAAAAATTACAAAATTGTGCTTCGAAATGGACAGTAATAAGATTAAGACAAGTTCCAGTAAAAGAGACCATAATACAATATAATTAAACATTCCTTGCTATTTATTTCCTGCAGGATGCAAAATACATGTCTACTTTTTTTTTAAGTTTGCATCGACCAGGATGAATTTACGTAAAGTCGATTTTATGTAAGTCGAGCATTTCGTAAATAGGGGAGTTGCTGTATTTATTTCATGTATTTTCAGTACATAAAAAGTTCAAACCGCCACTGATACCTACTGATGCGGGCGTTGTTTACTTGAACGCACTTTCCGGAATTGCACGCCTATTGGAAGCATCCTACTTGTAAATTACTTATTTTACGTCAAAAAATTGCTCATTAATTCTTACACATGGGTAAACAAAGACTTGTTTGCTCTTCTCCATCTGTGTGAACATTACTTAATTTTGTTAGAAGTTGACAGGTGAAGGATGGGTTGTTTTTTATATCAAATTCAAAACGAAGAGCTGGTTGTAAGGTTCTCATTTGACGAAGAAAATAGACGATCAGTACACTATTCAAACGAAAAGGCTGCAGGGGAAGACATTTCAAGAATTCCATTGCTGTTATAAGAATAAGCATAAAGTTCTTAATGTTATTATGTACCGAGGTACCTATCATGAGATAAAAACGTGAAAATAATCAGGTTAAAAATAGTATTACAAGTAACGCCGTTAGCCTGAAATGTAGCAAGAAAGGACTTATGAATTTGTGGTTGTGGCAACAATATTCTAAAACTCACTGTTGCTGCGAAATGGCCTGCATTACCCCCAGATGCTCTTCTGACTTCTAGCTGTAACTTCGAATTTCTTTTGTTCTGTAATGGAAAAGTTTTTCTGCATATCGCAGGGAAGTAGCTACGATTTATGCTGCAGGTAAAACAACGCATTTTTTATTTATTTCAAAATTATGTCTGTAGCGCACGAAAAGTAATTATAGTTTAATTAACAATTACTGAGAATTAAAATAGGCCAACTTAAAGCAAAAATTTAGCAAAAAATTATATGAATATTGCAGCAGCAGCAGCAGTCAGTATTACTACTACTACTAGTAGTAGTAGTAGTAGTAATAGTAGTAGTGATGGTGGTGGTGGTGGTGGTAGTGGTAGTAGTAGCAGTAGGAATAGTGGCAGTGGTAGTAGTGGTAGTTGTTGTTGTTGTTGTTGTTGTTGTTGCTGCTGTTGTTGCTGTTGCTACTGCTGCCGCCGCCGCCACCCGTATAAAGAGTGCTTACAAAAAAGAGACGATATTACATTTATACAAAGAAAATAGCTCTAAATATTGCAGACTTCCCGCAGTTAATTATACTGTTCGGGCGTTGGCTTGATAAAGAACTTGTAAACGTTACAGAAAGAAGGATACAGTCTGAGACAGTTGTACGTTGTGTGTATCGCATGGGACGGAGTTTTGGCCTTATAAAATTTGCAGTGACACTTTAGTTTACATTGTACTAAAGCATGTTTCATTGCGAGGGCATAGATTCCCAATTGAAAACGTGCATAGTTTTCGCAGCAATGTATGGGTTGTGGAATGTCCTGTCTTTGAATCTATACTTGCTGTAATAACTTTGAGGTTTCGAATAAAAAATTGAGTATTTTTATATTTTTTGCTGTTTAGAGACAGAATGTATTGAGCCTATTGGTCTAGAATTCATTGGGAGGCGTGACCTTTCCTGGTTTGAATATTGATTATTACGGAGGAATAAGAGAATGTTACTACTATGAAGGATCTCGGGCAGTGCCCGCTTGTCCTTCTGATAAGGTATTCATCCTAATTTTTATATAAAATTTCAAATCTTACCTCATGAAGGGCACAGTCCGTATCCATTAGAAATACAAATCAGTCGTTGCTGTTTAAAGAAAGCGGTATTTATTGGGAGAATCTTGTGGATTCCTTGAATTCGTTGTGTAGCAAAATGTAGGCCTAGTTGCTTGATGTTGCAGCAGGTGGTGGACCTGCATATACTGACCACTGTGCTTTAAATGGTTAACCAACATGCAACAGAAACTAATTCTGACAAGTAGCTGGTTTAATTTCATAACCGGCAAGACGGCATACTGCATACACACAGCCCCAAAATTTGGACCCAGTCTCTTAACAGTGTTAAAATATCTGGTGAACTGAAATGACATATATGATTAGGTAGGGACTTGCCAATTAAAATAAGGTTTAACTCGTTTTCCTAGTATTCGCTGTGCTAATAAAAAGCGCTTTTGCAGGTGCGATATGCATCATGCTGCACAGCGTGAAAAGACGAAGTGTAAATCGGGTCGAGATTTTCGCTGTCAACAATAAGCTGATTATTATTCTTATCGGGTCGAAAAGGCTGTGGCTTCTAGAAGCGGAAGTGGCTGATCTGTCCCGAGAGGGTAACACAGGGTGTTTATGCCCTCACTCGTGACTCGCAACTCAGCCTAACTCGGCTGTGGTGGCGAATACAGAACAGAATGTACATCCACTAGCAGAATACATTACACGAGATTGTACGTGCCAAGTCTGATTACAAGGTGAAACAGCTATACGCTAGATTACTGTCTTCTGGAATACGACGCCATGTGGATTTTTACAGAGGCATCAAAGTTTTGGAGAAGCTTGGTGCCTCTGTCTTCAGGGTAGACCAAGAAGAGTTTTTGGATTGCCATAAAAATGTAAGCACGCCGTGTATATTCGTATTGCCCTGTAGGTACCAACGTTTAGGAAGATCCTGCTGCGTCCATCTTCAGGGCAGTAAAGAAATTTATTGGATACCACAAAAAAGGAGAAAGAAAATTCCCTCGAAGCGCCATTACCTATGTACCAGTCTACACGGCTTCATCCTAGGAGACTGGAATCTGTATCAAGAACGGTGTCAGAACCGCAAATATTGTGCCATTGAAAGCAATGCTGAAATACGAAGTTCTAAAAATAGAAATAAAAAGTGAATTTATAAACACAAAAAGTGTGGAAAAGTCAGTTTCTTTAACGATGTGGAAATTTGTAATCTTTCCTCTTGTCTTTTTGGCTAACAAAACAAAACACGATCCCAAATAAAATAAAATAATTTTGGAAATTTGATATTCGTGAGCTTCTTTTTTAATAGTTTTCTGTTAGTATAATTCGAATTATTATCACTTGAGAATTGTCTGCTTCGATTTGCTTATTGCACATGAATATATATGTATACAAGTGCCAACGTGTGTGCGTGTGCGTGTGTACACGCTTGTGCTCTACTCCCAGTGTGTTGGTGGCTGGGTGTACGACTTCTTCAGCGATGCCAGAAAATCTGAGTTTAATTCCTCTTCATGTAGACATGCAGCTTTGATCACCAACACTAATCTTCTTCTTCTTATTATTATTATTGCAGCTTCCGCTATTGAGCTTGCACTTTCAAAGTGCCTTTGGTACCGTAGCTCAAAAACCTTCTAATACTCAGATGACCGCAAGTGTCCCAAAACGTTATTGTTCGCCTTTATGCCTTTCAGTTTAAATCATTTTCGCCTTATAAAACACATATACACACCTGATTCCGGTGGCCGTGCTGTCTTAGGCATTGGTCTGCGGCCTCTCAATCGCTGGGATCGCGGGTTAGAATGCCGCTGAGGGCATAGAGTTTCGTCGTTTGTGTCTGTTGTGCTTTGTGTAGGTAGTGGCCTCTGCGACGGGCTGGTCACTCGCTCAGACGAGTCCACTGGGTGCATGTGTTTGTGCGTGCATGTGTCTAATTGTGTGTGATCTGTAATACTCAACAATGAGGCGGCTTCGGCCGGATTTCGGCTGTAGCACCACAGAAAGGGGAATACGCATATTCACAAGTTTATATTACCACGTCTAACTACACCTCTTTAAAGATAAAGCAGGTCTATTTGGTAGTTTATTTAGATGGAATTACGACTGTATATCGTATATATTATATCTGCTCAGAAATAATTTAAGCAATCGGAAAAGTTGTGACCCTGCCTACTGGGCAATAATACCAATTATTTGTCCCTCAAATAGACACTGTGTCAGTCTGTTACATCTGTCCCTACAGAGCATCTTAACGTCAGTAAGAGTAGGCTTTAATTCCATTCGCGTTTAGCAAGATTTGACTTACTGCATTAACCCTCCAAGCTCGGTAAATTTGCACGGGCTGTGTTTTTTACGACAATCAAGAACCTGACTTTCCCTCTGAAATGTGGTTTGATTAGATCAGAGTTCATGCCTTGGCCAGTCAGCATGGCGCTTCACTTCTAGGCCTATTGTCCAGCAACTGGGAATCACTGCTTTTCTTCCTGGGTTTGGGATGAAGTAGAGGAGCCGTGAGGACAGGTGTTAGATTAAACCGATAAGATTGATGGAGGTTGGAGCTGCGCCAGTGTGAGCTGTAATGATCGCCAGAAAGTGGAGTGGGAGGACGAAAGATTTCAGCCCACCTCACCAGCAATCGCCTTCCCACCAATGCCTGGCAGTCACCTCGAACCCTCGTTATCCTACTTCCTTTTGTGAGATAATGAAGACAGTACGATGACTGGTTAAGTAACACGGTATTATGCTCCAATTGCCAAATGGTGCGTAGTACAGAATTATTTTGTGGCTGTTGGTGTGTAATCACTCGCAAGGCTTCATAAAATATTCTGACTTTTTTTATGTTTTGCTCACCGTGCATCTCAGTATAATCCTAGTAATTAACCAACTTGATGCACAAAATCTTGTTTTATAATATGTTTATTAAATACCTCTACATGTTTCGAGCACTATGTGCTCACCATCAGGAGGTAAAAATTGTATTATACAGCATCTGGTATCATCACACCTGTAGGTGACTGTCCGGTGCACAGGTTGAGAGAGGACTGAACCTGTCTTCTCTCAACCTGTGCACTGGACGCCCACCTGCAGGTATGATGATACCAGATGCTGTATAATACAATTTTTACCTCCTGATGGTGAGCACATAGTGCTCGAAACATGTAGAAGCATTTAATAAACTTATTATAAAACAAGATTTTGTGCATCAAGTTGGTTAATTACTAGGATTATTCTGACGTTAGTCTAGAACCTTTGGAAATTTGAGAAGGAAATTGTTGCTGTTATGGACATCGTACGTGGTCATGGTGTTCTTGTACTTATGTTACTGTCGTATACGGAATCTGACTTTCTGTGTCAGATATGAGGTTCTTACAGTGGTGTCGATAAGGTTTCAAGTCTTGTAAGAAGTTATGCCTTGTTGACTGGTAAACGGTTAATCGACGTTCCGAAAGGTGGTAGTGACTTTAAGTCCAAGGGACTGTTTGACTCTGAAGGCTGTCCTATAACGCTCCGTCAAAATGTCAGTAAATATTCTCCATTCGACACGGCGTAACATACCAGAAGACTTGAGTCGTCTAAACTCAGTGTTCGTAATACTGGGTGCACTGTGCTAACATCATTCAGTGTCACTGTCCTCTGTATCTCCGAACCTGTACAGTACTCGAGGGCCTGTAAGAAATGATTCTGATGCATCCACACAGACAACAATCTGACCCTTCAATTTCGTCATGTCTCAGATCTTTCTCATACGCATGGTGCTTACGGTCTGTCCTATTAGCGACTATATATATATATATATATATATATATATATATATATATATATATATATCAGAGCTCGACATCTACGTCCATGAGACTATTTGTGACTGGTCTTTTTATTAATGAATTCGGATATGAACCTGTTGTATATCGGTGTCAATCAACTGTAGAGATAACCTTAACTTGGCCAATTCCGGCAGCAAGATGTTGTAACCGATTTCTTCTACATATAATGAACGTTCTCAGTTGTGACTGACTGTCATGTACTCTATTACTATCAGCTGTAGAGATACTGCGTCTCACAGGTCGTTGCCTGTCCTGTGCTTGATAAGCAATGGGACAACAGGAGAGATACTACTTTGTGTTAAAGCATTAATAATTTCTCATTTATATGTTCCGTTACATACAGGGCATATCAAGCAAAATCAGATTTATAGACACCAGTAATATCCAACCTTAATGAATGCCTTTTTTTTTTTTATCACGAGCAAGTTTTGGTAAATTTGAAGTGACGTTTGAGAATCGTGTGTTCAGTTTCAAATTGAAATACTTTTGGAGTCATTTCATCACCCCGTTACAATTAACACTGAAATCCGTGAAGTGGTGCGCAAAGTATGATGTATGCATCACAGAACTCTGCCTGTTGCCATATGTATACTGCGCACCTCCTTCAAGCTTCTCAAACTCAAAACACCTTGCAGGCCAAATCCCAAATTCGGTTTGATAGTTTGGGCTGCAATGTGAGAATATAATGTCACATTCTCTCGTCTTTCTTAATTTGTAAATGCTTAATCTACAAAAAAAAATCATGAATTGCTTGATGGGCCGATAGGTTGTCCCGAAACTATCCACCAGCACCGCGTAACCACCCAGAAGAACGAAGATCTGCTTGAATTTTGGCGATCAGGTGACCGTGTATCGTGATAAATTCTTTTAATAAAACCAACTAGATGAACTAATTTCTCAAATTTATTTTTGGAATAAAACTCTACATATTTCAGACAGTTCCTTTGTCCATAATCAGGAGTTTTTCACAGTACACACAGAAATAGTATATGTCATACAGGTTTGCTAACAGCTTGCGAGCAGGTTCGGGACGGAATTGCAGTTCCGTCATGATCCTGCTCGCAAGCTATCAGCAAACCTGTATGACATATAGCATTGCTGTGTATACTGTGAAGAACCCCTGGTGATGGACAGAGGAACTGTCCGAAACATGTAGACTTTTATTCCAAAAAAAAAATTTGAGAAATCAGTTCATCTTCAGTAGTTGGTGTTATTATAAGAACTACTTGAATTTAATTTATGTAGGAATTATTACGTGTACTATGCAGTAAAAATAACAAAATGGCGGTAGAACGGCATGAATTCAAAACGTGAACGGGTCGCGTGTTTGATAGGCCTGATCTCAATCAAAAACTAACAATAAGTTGGCTCCAAACCCGCATACTGTCAGTGAAGACCGAGCTGCGCCTGCGACACTCTAGTGGCCACGTAGCACTCTCTTGTCGATATCGTTGGAGTCGTGGAATCCGATGAGAACGAGATAAGCTACTGGACACGCGATGTGCAGTGTGAGTCAGCAGCTTCTCAGAAAACTCGCTCCAAGTTTAACACCGTTTTAATGCGGGTCACTAGCCTATAAGGAGGACAAGTACAGTAATTTGTGTGTGTTTGGGCAGCTTCCCTCACTGCACCACTAGCGTAGGTACAAGGCCAGGTTGCTTATAAATACGTAACTACTTGCAAGGTAGTTCCGTATTTCTTTTGAGGTCCGCTGTCTTGCATGAAGACTGACTCCGTGTAAGAGTCATTTTCAATTAACACCTTCCTGCTCAGTTGAGCCCACACAGCTCTCTGAGTTCAACACGCTCACGCTCTTTAGGTAGGACAGTTTTTCCTGTTCACGGTTCTGTGTTGAGTTTCGGGGTTGCTGGCGATCAAAATGGGGCCACAGTGACAAAATGGAGGGCGTAACCGTTTTGTTTTCTCTAGTATTTACTCTCATATTAGAGGGCCCAGAAAAAAAATCACCCCCCCCCCCTTCACAATGGTCATTCAGCGGGAAAATTCCTGCAAAGAATTTGTTTAGTTTTAAAGCCCTCACATTTTTCGGGTGATATATTATGGAAAGATTCTCGTCTTATATTAAAGCAAACAGGTTAATTCATTTTTACCTTATATTCTATGCGTATCACGTGTCGTCATTTCTGTCATTACCAGTTATTTTTAGGCGCGTTCGCAAAATTGCGAAAAGCGACTGTTAGTTTCGTCATATTTGTCTGTACGTCTGTCCGTCCGCATGGAACAACTTGGCTCCATTGGAAGGATTTTCTCTAAATTTGGTATTTGAGTATTTTTCGAAAATTCGTCGGGAAAATTCAAGTTACATTAAAATCTAACAAGAATTCAAGTTCTTTACTTGAAAACAAATACACATATTTGATCCTAGCTTGATCAGTTCTTCTTAAAATGAAAAATATTTCAGACAAAATTTGTAGAGAAAGTCAAAACGCATATTTTATGTTCAATATATATATTTTTAAATCCTGCCGTTTATAAGATAACGTGGAGAAATACTGTAGAGCCGGACAGGCCACAGATGACAATATGGTGAATGACAATTACATGCTGGTTACCTAATGTTGCAGACACACACTCAGAATACGTAGTACTTATTGCTTTTCCACTGCAACAATGGTTGACCTAACACGCCTCAATATTACGTTATACGTACATTGTCTGTTTTGTTTATTCTTCTTTCTGTGTTCCTATTACGTTCTGTATTATTGCGATCTAATCTTTCTCCTTTCCATTTGAGACACGTTCGCCTGTAGATCAAAAGGCCTATTAGCTCTGTCTTGTCCGTCCGTACTTCTGCCCACATGAATCACCTCGGCTTCTGCTAGACGAATTTTCGTGAACTTTTATATTGGAAACTTTTATTAAAATATGTTGAGAAAAACCAAACTTGTTTCGGATCGGTCAAAAATATCGAGCACTTTACATGAAGACCGAAGTACGTTTTGTTATTGCCGGCGACATACATCTTCCATAAAATCGTTGTTTTCCGGTGAAATAGTATTAGGCTGTCAAGATTGCCGATGAGATATAAATATTACAGAATGTTGAGGGTTGTTTGACCGTGCATCTTCCTCATGAAATGAAGTGAAATGCTAATTTGGTGCAACTAGGTAATTTTATTGATGTATTCTTAGTTCGACATGTTTCGGGTACATAAGCCCATCATCAGGAGCATTAGATGTTGAGTTGCGGCATATGGTTTTCTGCACCGAGTTTTTGCCGTGCACGGCACCATCCGCACCGTACACACGGCATACGCAGCCGCTCTCAAGTCCACCACCCATCCAAAAACTCGGTGCAGAAAACCATATGCTGCAACTCAACATCTAATGCTCCTGATGATGGGCTTATGTACCCGAAACATGTCGAGCTAAGAATACATAAATAAAATTACCTAGTTACATCAAGTTGGCATTTCACTTTATTTCATTACAGAATGTTTTAAGTCAGCAACAGTGTTAAAGGTACGGCAGTGTTGCCTGTCTGTGGTGAAGCGTTCAGTATTTTACGTCGATGGCAGCGACATATGCAGGTCAGACGGAACAAGTTGTCTGAGTTCCTACGGCAGTAATGTTTAGCTGAACATCAGTATTAAGAACCGCCTGTTGTCGGCGACATAATCCGCCATAAAATCGCTTTCGCGAACCCGCCACCGTGTTACTTTTAGGCAAATTACCCATCCTTCTGGCGTCCTGCTTCTAATCCAATTTAAAAAGAAAGTTTGTAGTTTAACCTGAGAGTACTCCGTTTGTTCCTTGGGCTTGCTTCTTTCTTCGGTATTCATGAAAATGGCGTCCCTTGTATCGTGTGGAAAAGGGGAGCAACCAACTGGCAGTGGGCTGCACTTTATACTGCTGTACTTAGGAACAGACTACCTGCCACATGTGTTGCTGTAATCGGCTTCTTCTGCCAATAAAACGTGTCTACATATACACGTGTTTACACAACTTTCCTCTCCCACGGATGTGTTTGTGTTTCAGACAACTTGAGTTGAGTCCTAGTATAGGATTAGAAAACAAATTTTGTCAGATGTAAAATTTAGTAATATAATCAAATAAACAAGTTTTTCAGGCAACACAGGACTTCTGTTATCATGGAAATAGCAATACTCAATCGGTATCGGAGTTCTTTCCTGGGGGTAAAGAGAATGGGGCTTGAGACTGACGACTCACCTTCATTTAGCGCTGAGGTTCAGAATGAATGGAGCTATTATTCCACTCCCCATACATGCGTTCATAACGTGTATAGGAACAACTTTTCTCTACTTGACTAACAGCAGTATGGCATCACATGTACAGTGATACCTCGGCTAACGAGTGACCCTGCTAACGAATTTTTCGGCTAACGAAGATTTTTTTCGCTGTTTTTCGGACTCGGCTAACGAATGTTTTAGTGGATGCGCGCGCTAACATAAAG
>Ga0131853_10020399_pt1 | contig 12036 bp, 7 predicted proteins | sample TergutLab28metaG_FD_92764 | JGI IMG/M metagenome (GOLD analysis project Ga0131853, IMG submission 92764) | Labiotermes labralis P1 segment gut microbial communities from Petit-Saut dam, French Guiana - Lab288 P1 (version 2) (version 2) | ecosystem: Host-associated > Arthropoda: Insects >...
GGCAGTGGTGCGGATGCTGCTAGAGTTGATAGTGGGGGGGGGGGTGGTGAAATGTAGACGAAGACGATATGACAAAATTTCTTTCAACTGCACGGACACACCACGACCAAACTTATTTCCAGGACAGCCAAGCTCTGGCTAAGACGTGGATCCGGGGATGTTCTGAAGGTGAAACAGAACAGAACTGCCAACCTTTCGACAGCGTATGTTCCATATCGTGAACTTATAATCACATCACACGCCATCTTTGAAAATTTTGGCTTTTTTTAGGTTTTGGAGATGGATAGCAAATTAACCTGCGTTGTCTTGTAGCTGAAGATCTGAAATGGTCATGGACGTACTACGTCATCTGACAAAACCAACAGCAAGTTCTTCATCCCTTTCACTTTCATACTAACTGCAAAGTATGCATTGATTAACAAACCTAATATGATTAATTCATTCTTCTTGTAACGATACGGTAAACGTCTCGGACCACATAGCGTCGTATGGTAGAATGGCTGTTAATGAACTGGGAAGGAAGCGGTTGTGGGCTAATGTGAGATAATATTATGTCAACTGTGTAGAGGGAGTAAGGAATACTACTAAAATGGTCAGCCAAGCTAACCGGACTAAATCCAGGGTTTCATGTAAGTGAAGCATTAATATTACATAATCGCCTGCGATGTGGAGTATGGTCTAATATACATTTGCCTATAAATAATTCACAAATATAATGGTATTTTCGTCAGCAAGCGTAGCTATACCGATCCCGGTTGCCGTGCGTTCTGGGGCGTAGGTGTGCAGCCACATGACTGCTGGGAACGCGGATTCGAATCCCGCTGAGGGCACGGATTTTCATCTCTTGCGGTTGTAGTGTGTTGTGTAAGTAGCTGCCTCTGCGACGAGATGGTGACTCGTTGAGAGGGATCCTACTGGGTGTGTGTGATCTAGAAACCTCAAAAACGAGGCGGCTGAAGCCTGGTTTAAGCTGCAGCTCCACAGAAAAGAACAGAAAGATGCTGCCTGCCGGTGACCATCCTGGTCACCAGTAGGCAGCATCGCCGGTGCATTATACCACAAGCTGTAAACACAATCTAGCGCTCCTGAGGATGGGCGAAATTAGCGCCCGAAACATGTTGAGCTGATTGAAATTATTAATAAAATAATCATTGTTGCATCTAGTTGGCTGTTTATATTATTGTATCAATGATGCACGGTCACACAAACATCAAATACGTATCCTGGGTTATCAGATATCGGGTCACAACTCTCTCCCACTTTGCAATCGATTATCTTTAAAGCTGTGACCACCTGCACTTAGTTCAACGTAAAAAAAAATTATAACCGCTAGGCGATGAATTCGCCTGTCGGCTCTATACCAAATTAAACACCAAGTGAACTTATTTTCTTATCGAAAATCGTATATGGTTTTCCACACAACTATTTTCTTCATTCGACACACACAGACACAAAAATTGGTTAACGGTAAATGTGCGATATAGACACGAAGTGAAGAGCTTGTTGATTGTGCGCCAATAACGCCATTTAATTACATACATTTTCCTTTCTGACGTACTGTGATCACTCGCAGCCAATTAACGTCGCGCTATTATTTGTCAGGACACAAATTGGAGGGAACAAATCCCTTGACTAAATTTCTGCAGCAAGATAAAGGTGCTGCATTAGTGTGAAGTTAGGAACAATTAGTGCTCACAATGTGACATAGAAGGCAGCAGAACCACAGAATCACATTATGTTCCTGTACAGACGCTAAAGTGTTCTACACCACACAGTCTCCTGGTAACAATATTTCGTGAGAACTGACACAGCAAATAGAGAACAGTGTAAATGGCAGGTAAAGGGCACGACATTTCGCAATGAATGACCAAACCTTTTTTTTTTTTTTGTGGGCCAACACAGCCCCCTTTCCCAGAGATTTCACAGAACGCAGCCTACCTATCACGTTTCAGAGCTTCATCTCCGCACAAACATTTTTAGTCTCTCGATTTGACGTTAAAACAAACATGAAACATACGAGTAATCCAATATACGAGGATAAGATGGACGGGATACGTAACAAGAAAGCGAAATTAGAAACGCATGTTAAATTTTAACTCAAAAATTCTGAAGTGGAAAGACCATTTGGAAAATCTAGTTTTATTTATTAATTTGCCTTTTATGGTGTACGTAACAACGCTGATAGTAGCTCAGCTTATCTGACATAGAATGGGAATATGATTAATTAATATAAGTTGAAAATAAGGTCAAACGAAGAGGTAGCGGCTAAACTTACGGTAATACATACAACACTTCGCTGGACAGACATAAAAGAAAGAACTAAAACCCGATACTGGTGTTCCAACAGAGGTTCGAACTGAGAACCTCCCAAATAAGTCAAGACGCTTTAACGTTTCAGCTAGATTGCTCAGTTTCTGGGTTAAAATGTTAGGGCAATATTAAAAAGAATCTTAATGAGAGAATATGAGCATGTGATCTGGATTCAGAAGGCTCAGAACAGAGTCTAGTTGTGGGATCTTTGAGCATCGTAACTTATCTTGTACCAAACGTAAGACTATCAGCTTTTTCAAGCAGCACTTTGCTCCGTGGACCGTACTTAAAGCTATGCTAGAGGAAATGTTTTCAATCATGATCACGGCATGACAACATAAAAAACAGCTCCTGCATGGAATGAATATGCGACAATTAGAATAGATAAATCTCTCCCTCTTATTTCCTTGAATATTATGGATACAGAAAACTGCTACAGGCAAACTTTGTAGACCTTACTCAGAACTATATTCTGCTTGACGTAAAATTCCGTTGTACCATGCGACGCTCATTAGGGAAGTGACATAAAGGTCTTTTCGACCTTCCTGTAAATGAACCCAGATATGGCCTCCATGCACGCATTCCAGTTATCCACTGAACTGCCAGTGTCATGAATCAGACACACTCAGCAGCGTTTACATAACACAACAATAACCGTACAGCATCAACTTGCCTTCGCTTTCTGACGCAAGAAGAGTTGATTCAGAAGTGGCAAGTCAGTTTATTTGCTTTGCGAAAGAAAGTACAGTATAAAAGTGGCCCTGACTTCACATGCGAAGAGTCAACTGCTTTACTGACTTCGTACTGACGATTTACATCAAAATCTCTCGATCCAATTCAATTTCGTTCACTGTTTGTCCAACACAGAATCGACTTTAAATTAATCTACGATCCGAGTACTTTATAAAATTGCCTAAAACAAGATCAACATCGAAAATATTTTCGTATATCGTCATATGCAGGTCCTATTTAAAGCAACAATTTTAACTCGGAACATTTTAAAAGCGTGAAGTGGACATTCTTAACGACACAAAAGGATTTAAAATATTTAATTATAACCAGCACAGATACCTGCAGTGTAATCAGGTTCCAAATATCTTAAGCAATCTAATTGTAATACACAAAAATATTTAATTATAACCAGCACAGATACCTGCAGTGTAATCAGGTTCCAAATATCGTAAGCAATCTAATCTGTAATACACAAAAATAAAGTCTGAAGAAACATGAATAGTCGCATAGGGCGCGCGAGCATGATCCTCTTATTAACACATGCAGCTGGAAACAATGAACTTGGTTTACTTGCAAGATGCGATATCGATTTAAGGGCCAACAGAAAAACGAATGCGCTGTGCTACTTTTTCAAACCAACTTAAAAGATTTATCTCCTTAGGAATCAGTTCCGCCAACTGCACATTACTCTAACCCTGGTTTACAATAAATCACTGCTACAAAAGAGTTCAAGAGCTGTAAGACATATTCATTAGCAAAGCAGGAAAGTCAGGGGGAAATAAAGAAAATTTATGATGTTTATCACTTAGACGAGGTAATTATTTGCGCCACAATACAAGGATGAAGACAACAGGGTGGTACATAAATATACTGAAATGACTGGCCATGTTATTTCAGAAGTCTGGGTGTAAGATATGGGCTCGCGTGGAGTGGAATGAGTCTATATTTTGAGATTAAATTCAGCAATTCTAGAATTCAACAAAACAGGGCTAGAATGTACAGTAGTTCAATATTGCACCACTCTAAACAGTTATCCCCTCCCGAAAATAAACGTTGAATTCTACACCTAGAGACTACTGATTAATAATAAAGGAATCCACGCATGCGTGTGTTTCAGGTTGCTACAATTTAAGGCTACACAAGAGAACCATACATCCAGTGACGCAGCGATCCCATTAGAGCCATAGTTTTGCTCAGACAACCACCATATATTCCACCCCGCCCCCCCCCCCATAAAGCACGCGTATATGAGGCGTTAAGAGCAGTTAGAACAGTTAGCGGAACAACCAAATTAACGGTCACCCTGTAACAGCCGGGCATATATGAATGGGAAATGACGTCGTATGAAGACAGAAATAGCCATTTAGAATCTATCAAGACACAATCACAACAAAACACACAAAATCTGAACAAAGGCCAACAATCAGCGTGTGAATAAAAGTGAAGCAAATTATGGCAACGACATGTTCCTTCGACACACAAAAGAACGGAACGGGTTAACAGGCTTCAGTCTGCTAAAGAATGCTTCACAAATCGTGTACCTAAGTTGAAGAACTTACACGAACTCATGAAGGTGCAATATCTGAAGTCCTGAACTTACAAACTAAGGCTGCGTCGCAACGAAGCACAGAATGCACATCCGTAGCAGAGCACTCTTCGCAACATAACATTACACAACACGGCATGCTGCCACAATACCCAACTGGTACAGCGAAATTAATGTGACTTTCTATAGTGTGACTTTAGTAAGGACGATACTGCTCCCTGTTGATGGTCCTAGGACCGAAACATGTCGGAGCATTTTAATGTTTTAATGTGTAAATTTTATAAAAAATTTATATATGTGCAGTAGTTGGTATAATAATTGAGTAAGTCTAATTCTCTTACCATATCGTAGAAGAAAGCGAAACACCTCTGCTTAGCATTTAGCTGCATGCGCCTGAAAGTTCTTGATTAGACTTACCCGCCACTCAGCTACGTCAGATAAGTTACAGCACTCCAAGGTGCCCCACCCACCTCAGACTTAGAGGTGATGATTTGCAGCGCCAGCGATCTGGTGCGCGTGATGGGGATCCTGTTTCTCCATACTGGTACCGTATGTTCAGTTGTAAGCTGCAGTAATGACGTTTTGGAGACAGTCACTGTCTCTGTCTTCAAGACAAAGTGACTGGCAAGTAATCCCTGCTAACATTTATGCCCAGAACAGATCCACTGCTTGTTCGGAACATTTTTTTAGTCTCAAATTTCGTTAGACGATCACCATCTCAGATGCCACTAACAAAATTGTGTATTTTTGTAAGATTGTGCTGCGTCAAATGTACCTGCAAGAACGGCCATTTTAGAGATAATTTATGTAACGAATTTGAATTTCGTATGAGGAAAACGTTATATTGGACAACGGAGGAACATTAATTCAAAGATTCTAGAATGATGGGCCACGATAATGCGGTGAAATGTTACCTGTTGATGAAGTTTAAAGTCTTCTACCATAATACGCTGTGTATACTGGTAAATGGTTACCGCACTAACCAGTCGATATGCCATAATAGCCTCGAACCGCCTACGTACACAATTCATTAAAAGAACATTTTACGAGTTCGAGAAGTGGATGGCGTCTATTTTATTGTTTGAGAAGGTACTGTCATTCCTTGCCAAAGTTTCGCAAATGCTAAACAGGGAAGAGGCACACCTATTAATACTGGCGTTCAGATAGTTGCAGTAAGCTATGTCCTGTCATGTTAGTTGAAACCCATTGATTAATTGTCAGTGGAGATTATCTATAGCAGGCACCAACCAATTCACCTTTGGCAGCGTTTTCATTACTACAATGGGCATTCAATAGACGTAAATGACAAAACAGTCGTTTTAGCCTACTGCAAACTGATGGGTCGATACATCTCGTGTCGTAGCACAGCCAGATTAAATTTACTCGTATTCCAGTTTGCAAAGAACACAAGGTTGACCATTAAAAGTAGACGATAACAATTCCATCCACAAATTGATGGAGAGAGTCGATGGTGTTACAGTAGACGCACCGCCATTCAAACTTCTCACCAACTCCACGCCTTCTACAACTTCGAAATGCATTAGCATTGCGAAGTTGTAGAAGGCGTGGAGTCTTAATTTAATGCCTCTCTTACACCACAGGTAAAGAATCTGAGGGCGCCAGGTTTTATTCCAAGGGCTCCCAGAATTCACACAGCTTCGCAATAAGACAGGCTCCTGCAGCCCGCGCCTGCCTTACTTTGTTATTCTCAGTTACTAATGCTGCGATAAATCAAACATAACTTCACTAACAACAATTTATAACTTCCTAACACTTTTTTGTAGTAATGTATTTCCGCGGGAAAGAAGCCTAAAAGTAACTATTAACACGTGGTTGGTCTCACAAATTTTATGAAGACACGAAGGAATCTTTATATTCTAGACCTTTCTCGAACACCTTATAACAAAGCAGACTGCAGGCAGTCTTGTACAATAAACAAGAACATTTCTTGAAAATTCCCACTACTAACAGTTAAAGTCACACACCGTCAACAAACATAAGTTCATTATCGCTAAGGCCATATCATTAACTTTCATCAAACACGCGGAACTCCTAATGTAAAACGTATACTCTACCTCATTATAGCGTCTTATTCGCTGTCATCGCATAGCTACTGCAAATGTTCTTTACGGTTATACATCAACACAACCTAATCCATCCTTCACCACAGAACAATGTTTCAAGTATATATGCACTGCCTGATAACAGATCCGTTTGACCTCAAAAAAAAAAGTTCGCTGGGAAATTTGAAGTTGAATTTAATGAAGTTAAGGTCCAAGTGTCAAAACTTTAAGGGACACTGGAAAGTTTGGGCGGGGTGGGATGGGGGAGAAGCTGTCTCAACTACTTATGACCCTATCATCTGACCATCTACTGGCTTGTTACATTTGTTCCATTCATCACTTAGTACACCAAGCACTGCTAAATACAATCTCATAGCGCTTTAAAAACAAAACACCTGGATTAGTTATCAAGTCATAACTTTAACGTAACTTTTTATTGTGACAGACAGATGCACAGGTAGAGTACAGGGACTGGTGAAGGCGTACTTACTAGTCATTGTAGCTGTAGCCACCGAGAATTAAAAGAATCTAGAAATTACTATTCAACACAGGGAATTAACTTTTCGAGTGCTTCGGTTTATTTGCGTATTGAAAGACGGAAATTGCGTACTGCAGAACAGAATGCTCGATGACAAAATAATAGAAAGCGGCCACTTGAAGACCAAGAAGATAAGGAGACGCCGCTTGGATGGATTTGAACGAAACAGGGCGTGAGCAAGTGGACTGACTAAAAAGGCATAAAAAGGTAAAGCAGTTCCGTTACACGCCTGGAGTGGCCCAGAGGTTTCCAGGAAGTTAAGGTTCCTAGTTTTCATGACAACGACACAGGATGGTGGTAAGGTTCTTAGCTTTATGCACCGGCCGCCTTTACCCCTAGGAAATGCTCCTGGTACTCATTTCTGTTAGAGGCTGAGTCGGCCCCAGGGCCACAGTGCGATCGGAAGGATTTTATGTCAATGATAAATTCCAGTGACACCAGCTGGGATCGAAACAGCGACCTTCCGATTTGCAGCACAGCACCTTAACCACTGTGCTACCGCGGTCCCCACTAAAATGACATAGAGTAGTATTAAATGGCTGATAACGACATTGATAGGTTCGAAATTACCAGATAGGTAGACGACGCCCGAGGCGGCGGTGAATAGCATGACAACCAGCATTTCCAGAAGAGCTTTCTTTTGTGTTTATTTATGTACCTTTCTCGGGACAAAATTTAACGAAATTAATTCCCAAAGGGCCTGTGCAATAAGTATTTACTATCAACAAATACTTCGGAACAACTGAAACATATCACTGTTGTATTCAGAAAGAATTTAAGACCAGAACACATTAGGAAAACGTGCGCCAATATTTTCTCCAGAATGTTTAATCTTCCCATCTCTACGGCGCAACAGCCTCTAGCTGGCCTCCTTAATGTCAAGGCTTCAGGATCACACTCAGACACACCATACTTGGTATAAACCCTCTGGACGAGTGATTAGCAACATGCAGAAATCTCTACAGTACAACACTCAAAAAAGAAAGACACCCATGGTGCTGACGGGATTCGAACCTGCAATCCCAGCAAACGGTTGGACACCCATGCCTTAGACTAAGTGGCCACTGGGATCGGTAAAACTTCCACTTACAGCATGAAAATCTGAAGCTCCAATCATTAAAAAAAAAAATAATATTCTTATGTTCTGTGGGCTTTAAACTTAATCTCTAACCTAAACGGAAGGGCGCGTGTTGAGCAAGATCTCCGTTCTTTTGAGATGTAACACCGTCCGGCACGGATCACCAAGTGACGTGGCGTCGCATTCCAGGGGGACGGAAACCTTAACAGCACGGCTGCTAAAATACAATTAAGACAGGCAATGCACTATAACGTAACAATGAGGCGCGTTCGTGGAACCATTGTTGCAGAGGACAAGCAATAAGTATTACATATTCTGTGTGTGTGTGTGTGTGTTCGTAGTCTTAGGTATCCAGCATGAAATGCGTATGCGCCATACTCTTATCTGTGGCCTGTCCGGCTCTGCAGTATTTTCTCACATTATCTCATAACTGCAAAACTTTCGAAAAAAAAGTAATTAAACATAAAATGTGTGTTTTGATCGTCTCTACGATTTTTGTGTGAAACAATTCTCATTCTAAGAAGAAATGCGCGAGATGAGATGAAATATGTATATCGGTCTTCATGTAAAGTACCTGTTATTCTTGTCGTATTTTAATGACACTTTACTTTTCTAATCATATTTTCAAAAAATACTCAAATACCAAATTTTAAAGTTTTGCTGACCGTGCATCTCAGTATATTTATCTCAGTGATTAACCAAATTGATGCACAAAATTTTTGTTTTACAATAAGTTTATTTCATTATTGCATTACACACCTATAGGTGTGACGACACCAGAGGCTGTGTAATGCAATTTTGACCTCCTGATGATAAGCACATGTGCTCGAAACATGTAGAGGCATGAAATAAACTTATTGTAAAACAAAAATTTTGTGCATCAAGTTGATTAATTACTGAGATCAAATACCAAACATTATATAAGAATCCGTCCAGTGGGAGCATAGCCGTTCCATGCAGGCGGACGGACAGACGGAAAGACAGATACGACAAATCTAACAGATGCTTTTCGCAAATTTGCGAACGCGCCTAAAAGCTCGCATAACTTGAGAGTGTCTGAATCGGGCATATGAACATTGGGATCTAAGTAAAAGAAGACAAAACGGGACGTCAAAGAAAATACTGTTATGTATAACTTGTATCCGTCCTTAGGAAATGTATCTAGGGGGAATAAATTACGGATACGATTGGTGGTGCAATTAGCATAACTGAGGGAGAAAAAACATTAATATACGATTTTATTTGAGGAAAGGAATCTCTTGACCAAGTTCGGCACGGTGGACACAGCCAAATTTTTGTCAAAGGCCCACCCCTCTCGTCTACGTAACAGCAAACCCCGTTCGTCTCATGTGGAGATGTATCGGTTCCAATTCACCCCCAGAAGACCCCTTCTAATTTACACGAAACTGCGCCACAGTTTGGCTCACGCGTGCCATTTCTTACCCACGAACTAGCAATCTCTACTCCTCGCTTATCAATTCCTGCTGCAGAGGGCGGGGCATCGGGTAAGTTATTAATACAGATGGCGATAGCCATCGTGTGTTAATGGATGAGGCAGTAAATTGCATAGGGTTTGATCACACACTGTGCCCGACAACGCCAGCGATCTACACCGATATGGTTATGGTTATGTCTAATTCTTGTCTCTCCCTCTACACCAACTGGTGGATATTTGCAGTGTTTTAATGACAACATTCGTAAAGTCCATGCCCATGTCTGCAGCGGCATTATGACCTCACATTTCTGACATAACATTTGCACACACAGTGCTTAAATTCGTAGAACGCTTGCTACGATTTGGCCCAGAAACGTCTGTCATCTCCAAACACGAAGATTAGAATACGCAGGAACATAACTTTTCTTTATGTTTTGTATTGGCGCCAAACTTTATTACATTCGGGACAAAACTCTGAGGATGCCCGACAATAAAGTGTGGATGGGACGTCACTGGGTCTAAGAGGGAAGAAGTAACAGACTGGTGGTGGAAAATGCATTGGTATCTTCATAATCTGTGCTATTCGTCAAGCAGTATTTGGGCGAGGGTAGGACATGCGGCTCGTACATGGAGAGAAGAGAAATCCATTCAGGGTTTACGTGAAACTGGATAGGAAAAACTCCGAAAGCAAACATTGCAAGACGCCTCTACTGCAGTAATCAATACACTGCTTTATATTGATCGAAATGTTTAATGCTGACGCGAAAAATAAGAAAAATGGAGAAGGGAGAGATGCGTGTCGTCAGAGCGGTGGGCAGGATAGTCACTAACTCCATCGACAAGAGTCCTTCTTGAGAACCTAATAGGTCTTCAGCTAGTCAAGAAATTCCCTGCATTTTTAATGGAACCCGAAGGTTCATTACCGCATTCACAACAGTCTGCCTCCCGTCACTATCCTGAGCCAGATCAATCCAGTCCACGACCTTCCATCCTATTTCCTGAAGATCCATTTTGATATTATCCTCCCATCTACCCCTAGGCCTCCAATGTGGTCTTTTCCCCTCATTTTCCCTCACCTGTACGCACATCTCCAATTTCCTCACGTTCTATAAACCCCACACATCTAATTCTTGGTTTGATCAACCAAATACTTGGTGAGGAGTATAGATCACACAGCTTCTCGTTATGCAGTCTTCTCCACTCCCTTGTCACCTTGTCCCACTTAGGAACAAGTACCTTCCAGAGTATCCTATTCTCGAGCATCCAGGATAGCGACTGACGGATAATGAAAGTACTTAAGATATTTCGACAGAAATGGGCATAAGAAATGTCAGGAAATAATGAAACCTATCAAAACCAATGTCTAAAATATTTGGAAAAAATTGATGAAAACCGTCTCTGGAACTCTGCAAAATCAAAACAGCAGATATTTGAGATAAACGACAAAATAGCGGAAAAGTTTTAATCCTTAAATCCGGAAAAGACGAATATATTAATTAATAACGTTCGTGACTGTGGAATGAAGTGATTACACGACAGCTGTCAGTAGCCCAGATGACATGTGAGTGTGGCAATAAATTTATTTTTAACAACCACAAAACGTGAAATTAAATAGCTTCAGGTAATCCACGCTTAACTGGAAGCAAATCGTAAAATAGCCCTCTGTCCATGTAACTTGCTTCACTCTTGAGAACAAATGAAACATTCGTGCGCGCACTCCAATGGATTGTGTAACTTAAAAAATTGTCCCCAGCATCATTAACACTTTATGCAAATCAGCATTGTACAATTCATAATCACGCTCTAGGTTCAGCCATAATACGATAATCTGTAGTCATCACACTCTCCTTTTATTTTATGTAAGAAACGGTGACCCAAGTAACGTCTTCAGAACTCATTATTAAGCCTATATTTAGAACCAGGCGGTGAGAGGGTAAGTAATGACCCATCCTACTGGTATGTAGGGCCTATGATGTTCTGGTTACGTTGTGGGGGAACACAGGGACTACCACAGAACGGCGGGCTGTGTATTTGGGGGGGGGGGTTAAAAGAGGGTGAGAATTTCCCTTGTTAGCGCTCTGCTAGCTAGCCCAGACCTGGCTGCACGTATTTCCAGTTCGTTTACTCGTGGCGACCAAATTGTTAGTTCCCCTCTATTTGCTGCCTTGCTTCTAATTTCAACTCTCGCTCACTCGCCCCCCCCCCCCCCCCCTCCCCCCCCCCCCCCTCCACCATGTTGTCGCTGCGCTTCTTCCATAACACGGAAGCTGTTATACATTTGTTAATTTAGATGGAAATGAAACACGGGAAACCGACTTACGCATTTGTTGCGAC
>Ga0131853_10020400_pt1 | contig 12034 bp, 5 predicted proteins | sample TergutLab28metaG_FD_92764 | JGI IMG/M metagenome (GOLD analysis project Ga0131853, IMG submission 92764) | Labiotermes labralis P1 segment gut microbial communities from Petit-Saut dam, French Guiana - Lab288 P1 (version 2) (version 2) | ecosystem: Host-associated > Arthropoda: Insects >...
GCTGGCCCAGGATAGGGACAGGTGTCGGACGCTTGTGAGTGCGGTAATGAACCTTCGGGTTCCGTGAAATGCGGGGAATTTCTTGACTAGCTGCAAACCAGTTAGCTTCTCAAGAAGGACTCTCCACCATGGAGTAAGCAAGTAAGTAGGTAGCGGCATCTGCGACGGCCTGATCACTAGTGCAAAGGAGTCCTAATGGATGCGTGTGTTTGTGTGTGTGTGATTGTGTTTGGGTAGGTGAGTGGGTGTGTGTCTAATTGTGTGTGATCTGGAAACCTCAGCGATAAGGCGACCTAGACCCGAACTGGATTGCTTCCCTGCGGAAATAAAAAAAAAGTAAAAAAAAAATTCCTCCATGAATGCAACAACAATATCAACAAAGTAGCTCTCCTGTATAATGAAGAATTTGGTTTAATGCACCAATGTGGTGAGGTGATGGTAGAGTCGGGAATGTGTGCATTCTGAAGATACAAATCGTATTGCTGAACACTGCTGTCTGCGTAAAAACCGCTGTGAGAATAAGACCTGTAAAGTCATAAATGTACGTGTCATCGCAGTCATCAAGAGGAGCACATAAAAGCAGACTAGAAAATGAAACTGACACTTTAAATTCCTGTTGAAGAAATGCGATGAAGTCTGGGGACGAGACTTTCCTATTACCAGATTGTCCACATCACTATGAACGTTACGTGCGGTTGTGATAGCGCTTATGACGCTATAAATATGGAGGTGACCGTCACATCAAAACCTACCAAGAATGACTCCAGTGTAGAAGAGGCCTTTCGTGCGAATTGTAACGAGCCACAGAAAGTTGGTCCGAGGGTCGTATGTGACTTGTGGGTCTGCAGTTTGGTGGCCTCGTTCAGAGGGTGTGGATTGAAATTATCTGGGCTGGAATGGGGTCCACCCGTGGGCTCTTTTATACACGGTAATGGATCTTCGGGTGCTATAAAAGGACATAAATGTTGCTGGTTAGCTGAGGGAACGCGGGTCTCTCAATAAGGACTGTTTTTTTCCCTGTGTGGCTCTGAAGAGGTCACGGAGATACGTCCCAATGATGGGGACTTCTGCTATCCAGAGTTGCCACTCTCTGTGTACTTCTGTGCAGAAATCTGATGTTATTTCATCCAAGCCTTCTTGTCAGCCAGGCCAAAGCGCTTATCGCGAGATAAAATGATGGCGTCATTTCCGATATTCCTTTATGTAAATAAAAAGTTAAAGTGATCCCGTTACAGGACCGGTGTGGCCCTGAGGTTGGGTAGAGGTATAGCTCTACTCTTCCATTACCGCGGCACTAGAGGGGGGTGAGTGTTCAGGAGCACGCCCCGGCCGCACTTTACCTCCGGGAAAGACCCAGTACCCATTTTACAGGAGGCTGGGTGGGCCCCAGGGTCGGTCTGGACGGGCGGAAAATCTCGTCCCCACCGGGATTCGATCCCGGACCGTCCAGCCCGTAGTCAGTCGCTATACCGACTGAGCTACCCGGCCCACGACATTCCTTTGGATAAAATGATTAAAATACAGGAGTGTGCCTGGCCTGAGCACCGTCAGAACACGAGGGAAGGGGAGGAAGTTTAATGATACTTGTGTACGCGGTCACATTATATTTACTTCCTAAATACAGCTTTTATTGCACCAAGCGTGTCGCATTTTATCTTTTCTGAATAATTCTGTTGAGTGTGAAACCACACTAGAATTCCTAAACAACATTTTCAGCAATATACCTGGTACACGTTGTAGGCTCTTAGTTACATGACGACTCAAACAGCTGAAAAATGAAAACAACGCCTACGTAGTTACGAACACATGGTGCATGCACAGTTATGAATTGATTATGCCAATATTCAGCATCAAAATTCGTGTTTTGCACGTGGTTCTAGTCTCTTTCGATGCGCCATTCTGAACTAGGACATGAAAGAAAGTAAAGTCAAAGTTTACTGCATGTTTACAGCTAATGTACAGTATTGAAAAAGACACTAATGTGGTAATTATGACGTCAGGCCTAGGTTGCTCTATATTTTTAGACGATATTTTGAAGGCGTTTGGTCAAATACCAGATGATAGATTTACACTTCCTGGTCGTTATAAAGATGGGACGCACTTAGAAGTCGGAGCCTAAACTGGATGATTTATGTCAGTGCACCATCTGTGTACCTTCCTTGGAACACGAGCTGTAACGGTGCCAACAGAAGCACGCTGTGATACAATAAAATACTTTTTGCATCTTTACAGTCTTGTCTGAACTTGCGGGAGAGGAAGCGAGAGGCTAACGGGAATAATTTTGTAATGAGGAACTTTATAGCTTCTACTATATCTAACTAACTTATGGAGCAGAGTCCTTCTTGAGAAGCTAAACCCCGTCAGCTAGTCAACAAATTACCGCATTCTGGGAGAAAAGAAAATGTATCACCGCTTGTACAGGACACCGAAACTTGTCCTTATCCTGAGCCGGATCAGTTCAGTCCATTTCCCATCCTTTTCCCTGAAAATCCACTTTAATATTATTCTCACACAGCTATGTCTCGGCCCTCCCAGCGGCCTCTTGCTTGCAGATTTCCCCACCAAAACCATGCACACACCTCTGCTTTTCGCCACACATGCCACATGCCCCACCCATCTCATTCTTGATTTGATCATCCGAATAATATCTGGCAAGGAGCACAAATCATAAAGCTCCTCTTTATGCCATCTCCCACATTTCTGTCGTACTTCTCTCTGAAGCCCAAATATTTTCCTCAGAACCCAATTCTCGAGTACCCTTAGCCTATAAGCTATAAAATATATATAATACAGTCATACACAAATTTATATTTTATTAGATTATATTACATTATAATTCCAGCTAAATGTTTCGGCCAAATTGTAGGGCCATCTTCAGGCTGATCCTTGAACAGGTGGAGTGTAGCTGGAATTATAATCCAATATAATCTAATAAAATACAAAGTTGTGCCTGACTGTATTATATATTTTTTGAATTATATTTTAGCTTATATTCAAAAGAACGGGGATGTCTCACTTAAAAAAAGAAACCTTAGCCTCTGTTCCTCCCTAAATTTGAGAAATCAAGTTTCACACCCATGTAAAACAACTGACAACATTATGATTTTATTTTAATTTTTATGATTTTGGATAGTGAAATGGAAAACTAAAGATTCCGGACCGAATGGCAGCAGGCATTCACTGAGTTAAGTCTGTTCTTCATTTCTACACGAATTCAATTTCTTAACTACGCAGTAGTCTCCTTCGGACATAAATGACGAGTTTCTGTGAGCGTGCAGATGAAGAGAAATGGATACAAAAAAATGTAGACTGGCTGGTAAAAATAGGTGTAGGACGGAAGATAACATTAAAATTTTGGTAATAAAGTGAGGTGATTTTTTTCAAAAACTGGTAGTCGTTCAGCAAATTAAGAAACTGGTTGCCTGCTATGATCAAGAGAGTTAAATATTACATTGAAAAACGATGCCAGCATCGCGCCATATCTTAAGACAATCAAAAGTAGTCCACTTTTGCGTCATTCATGTCTAGTTCTGTCATTTGGACTCTTCCTATTAGGTGTGATGAGTTACAGTTTGTGGGCATTTCCCATTTTTTCCCTCCGCGATACATGATTGCGGCCGTCAACTGCTGCTTGATTTGATGACACTAATATATTTGAAAAGATTAGGTCTACATGCAAATTATGAAGCTCCTCATTATGAATTTTTTTCAAACTTTAGTTAATGCGGTTTTCACAGATTTAGCTAAATTCTTCGGCGCTCCAATAGTCGATGAAGACTTTGACTGTTAGACCGTTGATGATAAGGCCGAAAATTTGTCCCGAAATGTCGTTAAAAAACAACCAACCTACTCTGCGAAACAATCTAGAAGAACGAAGGCATCAACTATACCGCAACGGAAGCATGGAAAATCGCGTGGTGGCAGTCAGTTCTCTGAACTTGCATAAACATTATACGAGATAATGAAATAATTTCTACTTTACGTTACTTTTTGAACTTTAAAAATCTTTTAAATATTTTACATAAATGATCTCCACTCATTTTTTTCTTTTGCGGAGGTCAGCTGCGGCGAAGCGAGTGCATTGTATCGAAGAGCCTTATAAGGCGAAAAAGCCTGCGGTTTGTTGCGTCGGTCGTAAATAAGACGCTAGAAGACAGTGCCAAGTAACAGATGTTATAAGATGTGACAACACAGAATATAAATGGCGAGCGAATGTCAGTGTCTGACTGCACACCTATAATTAAGCGATTTGGCGAGGGCATTAAATCTAAGATATATGAAAGAATTTACGGCTAGTTCACTTCAGAGTGAATCTCTATTCATATCATCTGCTTTAAGCTCGGCATTCTCCGCGGTTTTTAAACTTATCAGACATTACACCTAAACCAGACAGGAATAGATCACTTAGAAGTATGAGAGTTAGATGTGAGGATAGCAGGAATTGGAGCTTGAACCCTCAGTGATTGGAACGAGATATCTTGGAAGAAATATTAGGCATTGTTGCTTGGGTGTACAATGTTTGAAAAGGTCTGTAAAATAAATATCGCTTGCTACGTCTTGACACTTAAAACTCATTGTGGCTGTTTAACAATAGAATTTGCCATGAGGATATATTAAACAGGCATTAAAAATTTGCAGCAGAAATAGTTAAAGAAATTGGGTGTGAGAGTGTAGGATGGTCTCGTGTCGCGAGATAAGAACTTGCAAACCCGGTAACGAGCTATTGCATTCCTTAAAAGGCAAGCAATGTCTTGACCAGTTGAACAGGGAGCTGCTTCTGAAGACGGACTCTGCTCCGTGGAGCTGGTTAATTAATTAGCACTTCAATTTTTTTTGTGTGCTCCTACAATATTAGTTATTGTTGTGTTTGGGTGATTTTGTATAAACTAAAAAGGTTTTTAAGAATGGAAAATCTTTCTTTGTATATGGTTAGATTAGGGGTTCCCAAATTGGATTATACGTTTTGACACTGTAAACGTCTTCTTGCTTTATGAAAATAATGATTACAATTGTTGGTACGTGTACCGCCATTTTGTATACAAAAATTCTGTATATTTTCTACACATTGTCCTTGTATGTTCCGTATAATTCTTGTAACAAACAGCACCCTTGTGTTGGCTGTTCTAACAGATGCAAACGATGTTCTCTGGGAGTTAAGATTAGAGTCTTTATGAATAATAGAGATTCATTTGAGTCTTCAGAGGCTGTGCCGTGGCTCGGGCCGATAGTTTCCCATCTGTCACCGCGGAGGCCCTACTTCGTATTCAGAGCAATTTATGTAAAATTTTCGGTGACAAAGTAGATATGGGAAAATTTTATATCTCCCCACTCACACACAAACACACACGCACACACACACACACACACTGCAGTTTTCCTGTATCAGTATTCTTCCACCAGGTCTCCATTCCCAGTATTTCGCCCATCTACAGTCGACGCTGCATTATCCTAGCAAACGACAGCTTCGTTATCAAAAATACTTCTCTCTCTTCCAACATATTCACAACTACCTTATTTTATGTTTTGTTGGCCGTGCTTCTCAATACATCTGTGTAATAGAAACCAGCTTGATGCACTGTTTATCCTTAGTTTATTTCATCAATCAACCTCTACACGTTTCGAGCATATTTGTAGCCCATCATTAGGAGGTATACTGTATATATACACAACAGTTGCTTTTCAGTTGACTGTCTGTTGGCCGTCCGACCAACAGACAGTCAACTGAAAAGCACATCACGTACAAACTGTTGTGTATGTATACAATATGCCTCCCAATGATGGGCTAAAAATATGCTCGAAACGTGTAAAGGTTGATTGATGAAATAAACTAAGGATAAACAATGCATCATTTTGGTTTTTATTACAGAGATACCCTTCATTTCTGAAGGCTGTTTCCTCCTTTTGCAGCCTCAGAGTACGCTAGTCCTTTGTGGCGAAGGGACCATGGAATATGTGTTGCTATGCCTGTTTGAACAACACACGCACCTCTCTGCACACAACAACATTAATATTTTCCACAAACCTAAACGCAATTTATGCAGCATGGAATAAGAGACGAAATAACAATCACGAACGACAGCCTGGAATTGACATGCTGACCATCGAAGTCCAATGCAATGAAGTTCAGCAGCGCCCACTTTGATGTCGAGAGAAAAAATGGCTAGAAGTGTAGTTTGTGTTAGAAATTCGTGCAGAATTACACCTGAGTTCATAATGATTTCAGCTGCGATACGATTAATTTAAATTCATAAACCGCACTGTCACAAAGAAGAATACTTGATGTTTATAAGTTCTGTAACCCAAGTAGTGTTCTGTCTTTTGCTAATATTTATACAAATAATACGTACATGTTTTCCTATATTTTTCGAGAGTACACCTTTCCTTTATAAAATGTAAAAAATAGATGACAGAAATATTATATTTATGTATTTAGTTTTTATGTAAAGTTGAGAGTTTATGGTTTCTACATCTAGAGACAAGGCAATATTTGAAAGGACCTGCTGCATAAATTAGCGCTGTGTTTACTGGAGAACCACAAATTAATTGCTCACGACGCCAGTATTGTATGGTAGTCAGCTTAGACAAGCATTTGTCTGTCGCATTTGTCACCTGCGGATTTTTGAGTCATTGAACGCAACTCGATTCCCCTCTCATTCTTTCTCCTCATACCTTCCTTCTTTCATGTTCTTCTTGTTGGACAGGATAAGAAATAAAAATAAGAGAACGACAGTGGTAACTACAGGACGTCCGGCTGAACATGGCAACCGCTTGTATAGTCCACAAATCCTGTCATATATGTGCTGCTGCATAACGAAACAGACGCTGCACGTCCTGCACATAGACTCAGTTTCGAGCCAAAATGCGACCCTCTGTGTATGTCGTACCTGTTTTAAGGAAAAAGTTCTCCTCGTTGAATAAAGAGAGACCAACTTGATGTCACTTGCTTTTTTATTTCATTATTTAATGCTCAACATGTTTCGGATGTTAATACTTCCATCCTCAGGAGCTTGCGACTTATTTGTTGAGTTATTTCATGGGTTGTATTGTTCTGGTTCGATATGTGTTGGTGTTACGTTGTGGTTTGGCTGGGGTGGTGTGGTATCCGTATGCAGTCTTAAGCTGTGCTTCAGCCTGCATACGGATACCACACCACCCCAGCCAAACCACAACGTAACACCAACACATATCGAACCAGAACAATACAACCCATGAAATAACAACAAATAAGTCGCAAGCTCCTGAGGATGGAAGTATTAACATCCGAAACATTTGAGCATTAAATAATGAAATAAAAAAAGCAAGTTACATCAAGTTGGTCTCTCTTTATTCAACTATCAAGATGATGCACGGTCCAATAAACATAAAGTTCTTCTCATTTAGCCCATGAGGTGTATTCTGTTTGTGTATCGTATGATTATCGGCATAAACAACGATTTATCTAGTGACGTTCGTAACGAAGGCTGTGGGGTGCTCACTTTGACGTAGGGTCTGAAATCATAGCTGTTAATAAACCTTTTAAAGCCTAGCGATTTCTTTACGTACCACCCGGTTTTTAACATTCCAAAACTCTACATGCTGCTCGCTTTGCCTTCAGTATTTTGTAAGGATCTCAGAACAAACAGCGACTTTTCCTCTATACATTATTAAATGATTGGTTTTTATAACCGCGGTGGAAACTGTTTACTGTGCGGTACGAGCTGATTTCTTACACAAAGCAAATTACGTTTAGTCTTTAAAAGTTTAAATTACTGCTATGCTCCATGTTTCAGGCAGTTAGTATTGTTCATAAAATCGCCTTCCCTTGATTATGCTTCAAAGGTTTGAGTTCAAGGCGTGAGGATTATGTAGTTATGCATAAAAACATCGTATATTTTTTATGTAAAGATTTTAGAGCTTGGACTCAATTGTTTGTTCCGGTTTAGAATTAATTCCAATATTATGAACATTTTTTACACGTTCGGTTAAAAGTTCCGACAGGAGACAAGCCCACAGAATAATCTCCACATATGCAAGACAAAACAGCTCAAACAAATGCGCAAGTAATTCAAAGAAAAGAGTTTAAAAAACAGCTAAATGTAAGGTCCAGTGGCCACCTCTTATACACACGTTAATACAGCTTCGGTACCATAAATGGCGAGAATTGTTTACCTGTCTTAGCGACAACTAATTTTTCAAACAGGCACCTGGACGGAGAATTTAATTGGCTGCTGAGTAATACAATTTTCTGGGTGGTGTTTATTGTTTGATTTCTACCCTGAAGATGGAGGAATTATATTTCTCTGAAGCGTGATGAAGTTAATCACGACTCTTCGACGACACATCCCAGGAGGCAGCAAATCTACTATTCACCGCTGTGATAGCCGTGAACCTCGCTCAAGCAGTTGACGGTTGTCGATTCTGAACAGGCACACGGAACATGGTTTGGGAAGCATTTGGTGCCGAGTGAGTTGACTTGGCATGGTTCTGGCCTCACGTTGATTACCTGGACGATGGTCACCACACAGCTCGGCCAATGTCCTTCACAAGGTTGCACCATGCTTCTTGCTGCCTCATCGCACCAGCCATTCTCAGCAGCAGGTACATTCTTAGAAATCGCAGTTTTGTATGTCGTACAGTAAAAAAATCCACGAAATCGACCGTCCCTGAACGAAGGCTTTACATTACGGAAAAGAGTAGCGTTTACCAGGCCAAAGAGAGAGATATTCTTAGCTGTCTTCAAGAAGCGGCCAGCCTAAAAAAAATCCTCATCTTGGGCAACGTGAAAAATGAAAATTGTATCAATTCACCACTGTTGTTTGGTACAGGAGTACCTGAACAAAGAATGGCTTAAGTTTTTATTTCTTGACATCTTATTGAAAATACTCTGCTAATAATTTTGCCTATAGCGTCAAAATGTACGGTGGTTACTGAGTAATTAACCAGAACAGATGTGGCATAAAGAGGCCATGACTCAATCTGAGGTATTCTTGTTGTGTGATTAGCTGGGAGGCCTGAAGTAAGTCGCAAAAAACTTAGTCGGCGTCCCTTCCACTTACCTTCAGTTAACTTGCACCGTACAAATGGGGTCTTTACGGTATTCTTGCTCTCTAGAATTTAGAATGTAATTGTCAAGGGATAAGTATCCTGTGACAATTAATGTCTGCTTCCAGAGTGCAAACTGTTTTGGAGATGGCAATTCCAGACAGCAAAAAAGGAGAAAGAGACCGTGTCACTGTAGGATGTCACAGCAATATGGCAGCAGGAATTCTTACAACTGTAATAAAGTCAGTGGCAGGAACAGTTGACAGCGAAAGGGAATCACACCGAAGGAAGTGTACGAGGAACCTGCCGCGCAGACACACAAACTTAGGGAAACAAAATTTCATTTTATCCGGCAATGAGTGATTGATCCAATGAGTATTAGGCCTATCCAGCATATTTTAAATTTGAAGAGGAAAATTAAATCTTACCTGATGTAGAACGTTATAATTTGAAGTCAAAATTACTCAACGTAAACTAAAACTAAACTCCGTGGCCTTAGTCCGCACGCGAACTATCATTTATTTAGTTGGCCGTTATAATCAGCGGCTTTTCTTAGCCACAAGAAACATGAAACTCCTGAAAGATCAAAGTGAAACAAATATGAAACCTCACATGCACATGTCTTGGTTGAACTAATAGTCTTATTTGTCGCGTAAAATAAATTTCAGCAAATCTTAAATCACATTTTTTATGTTTGTGTGACCGTGACAATAATATAAACAGCCAACTAGATGCAACAGTAATAATTTTATTAATAATTTCAATCAGCTCAACATGTTTCGGACGACAATTTCGTCCATCCTCAGGAGCACTAGTCTGTGTTTATAGCTTGTAGTATAAAGTATCGACGAAGTTTCTTGCAGGCAGCATCGTCGGTATATACATATATATAGTGTATATTTATTTATTTACATGTGTATGTGTGTGTTTAAAGAAAGTGGGAAATTTTTTTATATTTCAGTTACATTACAGCCACACCAGGTTGAAAACTTCAAAATGTCGCATCTGGTCTGATTCTTTAATATGAGCATTTGTTCGTCCACCGCCCAAACCCATATTCAAGGACCATTTCTTATCGACTGCCTATAAGTAGCTGTTCAACGCATTCACAGCTACCCTGATCTGGTGGTCAACCTCTCCATCCGAAATCTAAAGACAACTAACAATTTTATGATCGAGAGAGATAAGGCTAGAGCTGTCAGACAGCATCAGCATTGGAAGGCGCCAACAAGCTGACTGAATTGGCCTGTTTTCTTTAGAGTCGATCTCGAATCAGGCAGTGTAGGGAGAGTTGAATAACCCTCAACCACAGGACTCTGCCAGGAAAAATTTCGAGTTTTAAAATTCCCCTTTTTTAAAAAAAAACTGGTTATTAATGCACAGTAACTTTCTGAATTCCAGTCCTGGGAGAAATATTAAGGATCGCTTGTATAAAATGTTCACCTTTATTCAAATAACAGCTTTTTTTAACGTACAATTGAATATTTGTGAAAGTTTATTCAAAATCGGGGACCGCGGTAGCACAGTGGTTAATGTGCTGTGCTACAAATCGGAAGGTCGCTGGTTCGATCTCAGCTGGTGTCATTGGAATATTTTATTGAAATAAAATTCTTCCGATCGCACTATGGCCCTGGGGTCGACTCAGCCTCTAGCAGAAATGAGTTCCAGGAACATTTCCTGGGGGTAAAGGCGGCCGGTGCATACGGCTGACAACCTTACCACCATCCTGTGCCGTTGTCATGAAATCTGGGAACCTTAACTACCTGGAACCCTCTGGGCCACTCCAGGTCTGTAAAGGGACTGCTTTTACCCATTAAAAATATGTATTGTCGAAGCTGTTATAACATTCCTTCAGATCTCTCACCAAAACAAGGATGATGGAAAGACAGTTTCTTCTATTTCGAACTTTAGGATTATCACCTTGCAGTATAAGCTTAAAGTTCTTAATACATCTTTAAAAATCCATTAGATATATTGAATTGTTTTCCTCATAAATAAAATTTAATAAAGTGCCCCTCACACGAGTGTGCTGTATCCTGTGTATTTCCGTCCCGTGTGTCTGGATATTCACAGCCAATCATTACGGCTTTCTAACCGATCCTTGTATTAGATTTTCTCACTTTCTTTCAATAACGACACCGAGCGAAAAATAGTAACTTCTCCTAACACGTTAGTAAAATGCCAAGTTCCATTTCATGGTATCCGTGGAACGTAACATGGCGGCGGCGCAAATTAACGGAATGCCAAGTTCTATTTCATGGTATCCGTGGAACGTAAGATGGCGGCGGTGCAAATTCACGGAATGCCAAGTTCTATTTCATGGTATCCGTGGAACGCAACATGGCGGCGGTGCAAATTCACGGAATGCCAAGTTCTATTTCATGGTATCCTTGGAACGTAACATGGCGGCGGTGCAAATTCACGGTCTATAATATTTCACTTTCTAATCCCCATTAGAAAATGGGGCCGGGAGGGGGGAGGATTCAATCTACTCTGTGCATTCTGGATACTGAATTTTCTTTAAGATTTTATCAATTTTATTACTAAAATTTTAGAATTGCTTTCGTTTAAACACGTCCGTCCTTAACAGAGCGCCACTGTTTCAAGTACAGAATAGTTAATGTTACTACGTCCGTTTTGCTACTCCTCACCCAATATTGTGCGGGAGATAAAATCGAGAAGAATGAGATGGGCTGGACATGTGGCGCGTATGGTTGAGGAGAGGGGGTGTATAAGGTCTTGGTGGAGAAACAGGCGGGAAAGAGCCCACTGGGGAGACCTAGGCGTAGATGGGTGGATAATATTAGGACGGATCTCCAGGAGGTGGGATGTGGGTATGTGGACTGGATTGGGCTGGCCCAGGATATAGACAGGTGTTGGACGCTTGTGCGTGCAGTAATGAACCTTCGGGTTCCGTGAAATGCGGGGAATTTCTTGACTAGCTGCAAACCAGTTAGCTTCTCAAGAAGGACTCTGCACCATGGAGTAAGTAAGTAAGTAAGTAAGTAAGTAA